>Ga0307951_1001443_pt1 | contig 14484 bp, 17 predicted proteins | sample OrgLakmetagen374_FD_201842 | JGI IMG/M metagenome (GOLD analysis project Ga0307951, IMG submission 201842) | Saline water microbial communities from Organic Lake, Antarctica - #374 | ecosystem: Environmental > Aquatic > Non-marine Saline and Alkaline > Saline | place: Antarctica: Organic Lake... | reverse complement strand
ATGGGCTGCAATGGCCTGCTTTCTGCACTGGAACGTGGCTGGGCAGATGCTGCAGCAAGCTTGGTACCGATTCCTTTCGTCCACCCCCCCATCACTCAGCCAGTCCTTGCGCTGGGGCTGTCCCTCAGGGGCTGGATGCTCAAGTCACTCAGCTTGGAACTTGTTTGTGGGCCCATGGGCCCCTAAGTACTTTCCATCACTTTTCCCCCTGGCAACTCTGGCCTTTTATGGTGGGAGTTTTCCGCTCATTCAACATGATTAAATGCTTGGAAATGTTTAAAAATTTTTGGAATTTGTGGTGTGTGAGGGCCACTGACAGCCCTCTAAGGGCCACAGAACCGTTTTACACAGGGGCTAGTCGGCAACCCCAGAATCTTAGTTTCATGTCAATTTCAAAAGTCGAAAACCCATGTTTTCATGTCGATCGACATGGTATGTCTAAAAAGAAACACTGGTTTGGGTGTATGCTTTCCTACTTTTGTCTGAGTGTGCATGTGATCTCACACGCACGCGAGAGTGCAGATGTGTGCTTATTCAACTCCCATACACCCTTCTCATCTTGACAGGCTAACCTATTGTTATGTGTGCACACACCCACATCATACCCACACTTACACTCATACTCACACCACACCACACCCACACTCAAACCCACACCCTCACAAACGTTCCGTTCCTATGTTACCTATGGCTAAGGTTGGCCAGAACCATATTCATACGATGGTAATTTTGGCAGGGAAATAACCAAATATACGGTCATATACGGTGCATATATACAGTTCTGGCTAACCCTACCTATGGCCCTACCCCCATGGGTAGCACGCACACACATACTCACAAAGCGCCCGTTGAAATGATGCTCCCTGTGTGTGTCCCACATCTCACAAGCACGTCGCACGTACCTTATCATTCCTCTCAGGGCGACGTCGTAGCAGCCTCCCCCAACTTTGCCCACATGCTGCCCAACGTGTTCAAGGACCCAAATAGGTGTGTGTGTTATTGTGGGTGGGCGCGTTTGTGTGTGTGGGTGTGGGTGTAGGTGTGTGGGTGTGGGTATGGGTGCGTGCGTATGTGTAAATGTATATGTTTGCGTGTGGGTAGGTGGGTTGGTGTGGGTGGGGATGGGGGTGTCTGTGTGTGGGTGTGAGTGTGGGTGTATGTGAGTATGTGTGAATGGGGTTTACGCAACCTTATATGAATCATGCCTGGCAAATGTCAGGGTGCTAGTATGGCTAGTAAGGGAGGGGGGGAAGGGGGGGTTGTGCCATGTAGGTATGTGCAATATGTATATATATGCCTCCATACGCTGAGGGACCTTGCTAGGATGTGTTTGCAAGTGTGCGTCAGCACATTTGTGTACTTCAATGTGTGCAGAGGGTGGCACATGCAGCAGCAGCAGCAGCACTAGCACTAGCACTGGCTCAATGCCATGTTGTACTGACATCAGCTGCCCTAGCAGCAGAACTAGACTCCTCTGTTGCACCGTTCTGAATGCAGCAGCAGCACAGGCACGACCACTAGCGCTATGCCACATGCTGACATCAGTTGCCCTAGCAGCAGATCTAGACCCCTTTGTTGCACCGTGCTGAACAAGTGCCACCTATTTCTTCTGGGCGGAACGCCAGTTATGTGACACCTGCCTGTTGGCTGCAGCCTGTGAGGGCCCAAATGAGCTGTTGCTGTATCACCTACATGCACATGACATTGAGCAAGTCAAACGCACGCCCTTGAGCATGATGCCCTTTTGTAGCACTGAAGCGCCACACCTGAATGCACAGCCTCAGTGCATGCCAAACTGTAGGCTCTTTGTGTGGTGACTAGGGTTGGCCAGAACCGTATGTATTCACCGTATATGACCGTATATTTGATAAATTCCTTGCAAACAATACCATATACCGTAGATCCTCGGTCACTTCGGAAATTATATAATTGGGTCAAAAACGAAATAATTATCGGAGCCCTTTCCGAACTGGATTTGAAGTCAAGAATTAAATATTTTTACTGGTTTTGAGGGCACCTTTAAAAATGGCCTCCCAGTGTGCCGATTTGAACCCCCTAGCCCTGTTCTCGAAGCCCCATTCCCCTGCTGAGGAGCTGCTCAGCAGAGGGGCCATGAAAAGCTGCAAAGGGAGAGGCAGCTCAGGGAGCTGGCAGAGGAAAAGGCTAGGGGCGCAGCTGTGAAGAGGCCCGTGGGGCGCCGGTGCATGCTGCTCCAAGAACAAGCCTCCTCCTCCCACAGTCCCTTTAGGCCCTTCTTCTGGGGCATCCTCACAGAGTGAGTGAAGATGGCAAGTCGGTAACAGAAGGTTGCTCCTCTAATTGAGGGAAGCACACGTGCTTGCACTCACAGCTGTCGTTCTCCCATGCAGCCAATGGCCCAGCAGCCTGCACAGCAACAGCAGCAGCAGCCAACAATGGGGGGCTCTTGAATCCACAAATTTATTCCCGACAGGACCCTGACGAAGTCCCTACTGATTCAAAGAATTGTCCCCAGACCCCCTTATGAACTACAAAACGGAATTTAATTAATTTGTAGATCTTGGTGTCACAAAGTGATCGAGAATCTACGGTAGACACTGTATAAATTTATATGATTTTAGCCAACCCTAGTGACGCCTGTTGATTGCCTGGTATAGGGGAGGCTAGTGATATGTCCCTACTGCTCAGGCCTTGCTGTGCTGCAGCATACCAGCTAGACATGCGTTTCAAGTTTGTTGATTGTGCTGACTTGGCTTGGTTCACACTTTGCAATAAACTGTAGAGACATGTCATAGCGGCATATGCCTCAGTCGACTCTTAAACAATTACTTCCTGTTTTGAGGATCTGGACGATCACACATATTTGTAGGGTGAGCGCAGTTTCATGTATGTACAGCATATTACACAAACTTCTAGCAGGGCAATTCCGGCTGTCCCCGCAAACAAATTCCCCCAACCAGAATTTAATAAAATTAAAATGGGGCCAATCGGCGGCCTGGTCGGATTTTGGCGAATTATTTTGCAGTTTTATATACAAGCAATTTTTAGCTGAAGTTTTTTGGCTCCAATTGCACCCTCACTTTTACATCAGAATTGCAGACCAAATTGTTAAAGATGATGAATTTTGAGGGCACAGATTGGTGCAGTTTGTGAGCAATGATGTCTGTTTTTGCAGTACACATTCCCAAAATTCCAGTCACCCACTGGGTTTTTTAGCCTGCTTTTCTTGTAGACGTGTGAAGAAAACATTAAGCTAACCAACACAACTTTCAGGTCCCAGAATGGTGAAGGGATGGGGGAGATAGAGCCAAAATTGGCTTACAGCCTATACTCTGTATTTATGTATTTTTGGCTGACCTTCGAGATGCGCATGCGTTGTGACCCCTTCCACAGCTATGACCCTGTGTGTGCGATCAAAGTCGCTCAGCTCACAAGTACCATACACAGGCATTACCAAGGATGTGTACATGCGCAATGCACGCTTTTGGACATGCACAGGCATACCCTCTGCACCCCCCCTCTCACAGCTGCAGCGCTGGCTGACCCTACACTAACCTGCACCCCCTCTCTCACAGCTACAGCGCTGGCTAACCCTGCACACATTCTGCACCCTCCCTCTCACAGCTACAGCGCTGGCTAACCCTACACACATTCTGCATCCCCTCTCTCACAGCTACGAACCTGAGCGTTTTATCGCACCCCGTGAGGAGGACAAGGTGAAGCCGTTCTCCTTCATCGGCTTTGGGGGTGGGCGCCATGGCTGCATTGGCTCAAACTTTGCGTACCTGCAGGTATGTGTTTGCGCATGTGCGTGTGTCTATGTGTGGATGTGCTTATGTGTGCGTGATTGTATGTGTGCACATTTATGTCGCTGTTTGCTAGCTCTTGGAGCGGCTGCCCTTCTACTTCGCTTACCTGCAGGCACCTGCCTTGTTATTTGCCGAGTGTTTTTTTTGGCTAATTGCCGGCTGTCTGATTTAAATGTTGCATACCGGCTGGTCTAGGACTACCCGTTCCTTTACGTTGTGAGCAAGTGCACAATATATAGTAGCCTCCAAAGGATTTACAGGAAAAGATACAAGGGGATCCTTGAAGGAAGTGGAAGCATCACTGTCATGTCATATGTTTTTGTTTGTGGCAGTGACAAATCACGTGATGGGCAATTAGTTGGTTTTGGGTGCAGTTGTTTTGACACATCTAGTCTGATGAGGTGGAGGAGCCAGATGGTTGATGACGCTAATTTCTGGACATGATATTGCAGTATTCAAAATTCGCTCAATCTACACGTTGCTCTGCCAAACGATTGGGTATACCTCCCAGCTCAGGGAAAAGAGGCTTGACAGCCAACCAGTGTGCGCGCGCCGTGGTGAAAATAACGTCCTTGTAATTATACACACGAACACTGGTCGGCTGCTGCACCTTCTTTTCCCCAGAGCTGGGGTGTCTTCTCTGCCAGCAGGCCGAGTAATGTGCAGGTTACTGAGCAAATTCAATTGCTGCAATATTAATTAAAAAAAATGTTTTCGACAAATTGGCGTTCTCTCTCTCTGCAGATAAAGACCATTTGGTCCGTCCTGCTGCGCAACTTTGACTTTGAGCTGCTTGACCCCATGCCAGAGCCTGACTACAACTCGATGGTCATCGGCCCCATGAAGTGCCGTGTGAGGTACACACGCAAGAAGATGGTGTAAATAGTTGCTACATTTAACAAGATGGGTAGGAAGCGAGCTGGTTGTCCTCCACTTCAATGGTGTGGGTATCCTTGAGTGCCAATAGATTGTCCTTGGGAACGCATGAGGAACTGGGTTTCATTTCAGTTAAAAGCAGGCGGGGGAATTAAGGCAAGGCAAATACACAAGCTTGCCGGATGTTGTTTTGTTGCTATTTATCAACAATCAAACTTCTTATCTTAATGCGTACACACTATTTCTTAATGGCGACCTTTAATGTTGAGGAACACGGGCTGACTGTTTTCATCTCGGATTATTTGTGTACTGCAGTTGACAAACATTTAGGATTTCATGTCATATTCTTGTAAAAATGAAGGCTCTCTATGTCATCTGCGGTCCTGATTTTCTGTTCTGCAGCCAGACATTCTTTGTGAAAATAAGGTAACATCGCCAAATACATATATATGCCTCAGGGGGCATCTAAGGGAGCTTGGAAAAAGCCTTTAACCATACCTAGCAAAATTAATGGGTACAATGTCACGCTTTTCCCTGGGACATATCGTGAGCAACGGCTATTTCAAATAACCAATTTTGTTGTTTGGTCGGTTTAGACGGTCCTCTTGGTGTAACAAACTCGCGCTCCCTCATAGACACACCCATCAGCATCACCTCGGTGCGTTGCCCAAGTCGTCGTCTCCTTCTCACGTCAAAGAGGAGACGCTAAACACACCTTCTTGGGGGGGCCTGGCGGATATATAATGGCTTATACTTGCAATTCATGCTTAAGTTGGTACGTACCATGATTCGTCATGACAACCAAGTCTTTGACTCCTCCACGGGAAGAATAAAGGGTTCAGTGGGCATTCTCATTGGAGCAGGAAGGTCACAGGCACGTTCCCAAACCATTTTCTGATAAAAAGTCCAGTAAAGGGCATAGGGTTTGTTTCAAGTTTGCTTGACAGCTTTGATGCTGACAGGGTGTGCTCAAGGAGCTTGGAGGCTGAATATGTTAGATTCTTGGATATTGACAACTTGACAGGCTCCAAAATATCAATAAAGTAGATAGTGCCACCTACACCCAAGAGGATGATGTAGAGAGTAACGAATTTTCTGTGAATGATGCAGAGACTGTCGGGAGATTTTTGTGATGATATCTGCAGCTATTTATATAACATATACCTATACACACACTCATATACACACCAACACATCCTTGCACACACACACTTGCGCACGCACACATGTACACACACACACACACACACACACACACACACACACACACACACACACACACACACACACACATGCAAGACATGCGCAAGCACAGGTTTACCATTCTCCTCCCTTTTTTCTTTTTGGTGCTAGCAATCATCAAGCGCTTGTATTAAAGAGACTCCTGACTTGTGTACACTCCCGATGTCCAAAGGTTCCAATGATCCAAAGGCACAGACACTCAAGCTCACTTTCATTGGCATATTAAAAGAATGGGGTGTGGTTGAAGTGCAGTTGAAGCGGTTAAATTCAACCGCGCGGCTGAAACGATTTCAACCGTACGGTTAAAAAACTTTCAACAGACTCGTTCAACCGAGGCCTGAAATGTCTGACGAGCTAGTGTCCTCACAACACTTTACCCTGATCAAACGAATGGCCGCCATGGCTTGCCAGCTTTTGAATTGCTCCCAACATCCTTCAGTCACCCGCCGCAACTCATTCCTACCGCCCCCCTTTTAAAATTCATTTTGTCACGCCTAATTGGTGGCAGTGATTATCCGTATGATTTGGTTAGTTCAAAAAGGCAAGTAAGTTGCCAAGTCTCGTTCAATAAGCTGGGAACCTTGTTGCTTGATATTCTGAGTCTTGTATTTTGCTGTGACAGTGATTTGCTACAATACTTTTGAGCAATCTGCTACATAGATAAAAGCAACCAGGTTTTTAAATCCACGCTGAACCCAGCTGAACCACACGGTGTAAAGGGTTATGTTTAAAACCTGATGATGCGAGTTCCACGACCACTGAAATGGATAGTAATCGTTAAGCCTACTGTCTATTACCTCCAGACAAATGATCTGTTCTACCCCAAATTCCAAATTTTTTGCTAGTTAGTCTGCATCGTAAAGGCTGTGAATGTATGTACTGGCAGACCTGCAACAGAAAAGCTATGCCAGTAGTGTCATCCCACTTAGCATTAAAAAGATCAAGTGGACGTGGACAGACCCATATTTTGCTCCCACTCTGAGATTAAGAAGCTGCCTCATCCAGCTTCTCATGAAATGAGACAAACTGCAAACTGCACCAGCAAGTCAGGCACAACAGCCACGAGCCAAAACAATCCTGCGCTTGTTCATAGGCGTGTTAAGCAAGCAAATCGTGCACGTTTGAGGATCAGCATCACTTTGATTGGACGGCTTTGTGCACCACCATCATGAAGTCCGCGTAGCTGTGTAGAGTAGGGGCACGGTCCTCCACAAAGTATTGTGCAAGGTGCATCTCCAGCGTGGAGCCCTGTGTGTGTGTGTGCGTGCGTGTGTGTGTGTGTGTGTGTAACGATTCCCTAGTGTTGTTAATAAACAGTAAATTGATGTGAATGCTCGCCTTGCACATCACTAAGCATGCACAGCAATGCTACAGCACACACACACTCAAACACACACACACTCAAACACACACACATGCAAAACACACATACCTGGCGGACAACGAAACAGTGCTGATGGTGCTGGCCTGGGGCACGCAGCGCAGCCAGCACAGCATTGATGCGTAAAGAGAGGGTGCACTCTGTGTGGGAAAAAGTGTTTTCAGCATGTGTGTGTGTGAGTGTGTGTGTGTGTGTGTGACCGTTAGAGCGTGGTATGACTAGTCATGTTCTACAGCATCAGTATATACATGTTTGCGTACGAGCATGCAGATTTAATGAGTTTAAGAATAACAACAGACAGTGTTTGCAAGGAAGGATTCCTATTACATAACCTCATAAAGATTTATGAACGCCACCTGACCGAGCAGACTCCACTCCAGGTTATAAATTGATGCAAGCGTGCACACAAGCACACATATACACACCGACAAACACACCGAGACATAAACACAGAACTAGCCTACCTGGACGAGCAGGCTCCAATTCCAGGGCCTCGGCAGGATTACTGGTTTGGAGATCAACACCAAATACCTGTGCGCAGACGCGCAGGCACACAACGAGCGGTGCGTAGTGTGTACATTCACGCACGCGTGTGTTTGTGTGTACGAGCATTTGTGGGTGTGTCTGTGTGTGCCTCTATGTGTATGCGCTCACGTCTATGAGCATCGTCAAATTGCGTGTTCTAAAATTGCATGTGCTCAGATTGCGCTGCGCTTTTGCGCCCAACGGCTTTAGCAGCGGAGGCTGTAATACCACATTAGCATATCAGCAATTTGTAGCTGAACAGAATCCCAAACACCCAAACACACACACAAACTTCCATGCCCTAGGCATGTCGACTACCCCCCACATACATCCCACCGCATGTTTACCACACGGCTGCATCACAGCAGTCTACATACAAATAATATACCACACACCCACACGTTCATAACTATGCATACATAAGAATCCACCCACACACCTCCATGCCCCACTGCCTGTCCACCATGCGGCCCAACCACAGCAGCATGAGCCGCCCGTTGTCTATCAAGTAGGCCCCCCTTTCATCCAAGCAGGCGCCAGTGAGGGGGAGGGTGAGGGGCAACTGGATGAGGCCGTCAGGGCCGGGGTTCCCCCAGTCACCCCCTGCGTGCACTCGAGCGTCAAAATAAAGCAACATGAGCGCAAGTTGTTTGTTGGAGCGCACATGTAGGGACGTGAGAGAGGCAAGCACAATAGGGCGTCTGGAGCAGTGAGCCCACTCTGCCTCGGCCTGCACAAAAATATCCTTGATTGCTTGTTTAAAATGTGATTGTTTGTGTGTGCATGTGTGTGTGCTAGTGTGTGTGTTGCTTGTGTGTGTGTGTATGCTTGTGTGTGTGTGTGTGTGCTTGTGTGTGTGTGTGTGTGTGTGTGTGTGCTTGTGTGTGTGTGTGTGTGCTTGTGTGTGTGTGTGTGTGTGTACACGCGCGGTCATCTGCGCTAACCCAAGTGTCACACAAATTCAAGTAAAAAACAGCGTGAACACTAACACCTGTGGTATAAGGGGCTCTAGCTAGAGTGTTCATGGTTAGAAGGGCATTTCCTGATTGCACACTCAATGTAAGCACAGACTTTGACATGACTTCAACACCCACCTGTTTCATGCAGGGGGTACAGGTCTGGGTAGAGGAGCTTGGCAAGCGAGGTCGGCGGGCTGGACATTATGTCATGACCCACCACGATGCGCTCATCGGCATTCACATCCTGCACACAGCACAATCATATACTTGTGTTTGGGTGTGCAAAACGATGCACTCATGGCATTCACGTCCTGCACACGGCACAATCAGAAGCCTGTGTTTAGGAGAGCAAGGAGTTGCCACAAGAATGTGAACAAGCAACTCTGCCTACTGCATTTCCTTGACTTGTTCACATTCACTTGTTACACTACAACCTGTAGACCCTTGAAGCCATAAAAAGCACAACAGCATCCAACACCCACAAACTCCAACACTCAAAACTGTACTCCCTCCCCACCCCATCTGAGGTACAGCAACAGCCTGCCCAGCACCCATCACAGCAACAGTCGCAGTGAAAACTGTACTACACTAGCCTGTGTCATGACTCATGGAGCGCGCGCAAGAGCATACAAAAGCGGCAGCCAGCACACCTTGGCCCCTCCTCTGAGCGCAGCACTCTTCAGCAGCCCCAGCACCCACAGCGGCAACAGGCGCAGGGACTCTGGCAGCACTAGCCGGTTAGCCACCGCACGAGCAGCAGGACTGACCATACGGAATTCCTTGAGCCCACTCGTCAGCTGTGCATGTGCATGTGAATAATGTGTGTTTGTGTGTAAGTTACATACGTAATTATTGTGTGTGCGTGTGTGTGCGGATGTATTGTGCCTTGGTACGTGTAAGTTGTTGTGTGTCCTAGGACGTTTGCAAATGTGCATATGTATGTGCACATGTTGTTTGCCGATGCAGCACAAGTGAGTCAGCACAACTTCACTCCCACCCATTCTTAAGCTGCAGCATGTTGCACCTCTCCTCTGTGCCATATTTTCTCCCTATGCCCATGATCAATCCTCACATTGAAAAACAAACGCTGCGCGTTTCCTCAATGCCAAGCCATACAATCTTCCATTGACCATCAAGCTCCCCCCCTGTGCCCATAAGCCAGCACCACACAGACCAACAACATCTACCACCCTCACCTTGAGCTGCAGCATGTTGAGCTATCCTCAACATCCACACAGCATCCTCCATCCTCAAGTCCTCACAACATCCTCTATCCTCAACATCCTCACAACATCCTCTATCCTCACATCCTCACAACATCCTGTATCCTCACATCCTCACAACATCCTCACCTCGAGCTACCACCCTCTCACCTTGAGCTGCAGCATGTTGCGTGTCTCCTCCAGCTTGCTGTTCAGGCTCTTCTCAATCCCAATTTTGGCCATGAGGCAGGCCGTGGCCAAATGATCTGACGCCCTAAACATGTTTATCAAGTCTGTCACCACAGGCACGGACAGCGTGTGCACCCTGCGTGCGTGTGCGCGTGTGTGTATGTGTGTGTGTGTTTGTGTGTGTACGTGTATGTCAGTGGAGGCATGGGTGGCTAGCAAAACCCAAAAATAAAACTGCTGTGCTTCAGGTAGTACTCACAAACAAGTTGCTTGCTAACGTGAACACACACACACACACATGCACACGCACAAGGCACAGCAATGCTTCCTTACCGGATGCGGCGCTCTCCACAGGAGTTGGTGTACAGCAGTGCGCACTGCACATAGGCTATGGGCCCTTGCACAACGCTCTCGTCATGCGCAATTTGCATGGCAAAGGATTTGTCTGGATCACAGGTGGGCAGGGCTAGCAGGTCGGTGGACCTGCAGTGTCAAGAGGGTGATGTAGCTAGCTAGGGTGAGTAAGCATACGCTTTGCAAACATCGCCCAACATGCCAGCAACCTACGGGTGCAGAGATATGGGCGGATATTGGTCAGATTAAAAAGGTGGCAGATAAGGGGGGTGTGTTTGTGTGTGTGTGTGTGTGTGTGTGTGTGTGTGTGTGCGTGTGTGTGTGTGTGTGTGTGTGTGTGTGTGTGTGTCAGCATGACTACTATGTACATCAGGAAGACCTTGTTAACAACGCACACGTATTTACTACATGAAGGAATAGAAAGAACGGAGATAAAAACAAGGCCAAAAGGCAGCATACACGTGTACAGGCACAATAACACACACATAATAGGATGCATACACAGGTATAGGCACAGTAGCACACATAATAACACATAACAGGACGCATACACAGGCACAGGCACAGTAACACACGTAATAGGACACACCCACATTGGTGAGCACACGTACCTGTTGAAGAAGTGGCCATGGAAGGAGGAGATCTTAAGGCCGCGTGAGCACCGTACACGCATCACAGCCTCCCATGCAGTGGCACGTGTGAGGTTGTGGGACAGCTCGGCACGGAGCTTGGCACCGTCTCGTGCAGCTGTGAAGCCTGGGGGTAAGAGTGTATATATGTTATGTGTGTGAAAGCATGTGTGTATATTATACATGTGTAAGGCTGGGTCATGACCTCGCCGAGACTCACCGAGTGTGAGGCTCGCCGAGCCTCAGCGAGCCTCTTTCCCAGTGTGGAAGACACTCGTCGGCCAGCGAGGGTGTCCACTTTTTTAGCGGAATCAGCCCCATCTCCCCAGAAATCCCCAGAAATCCCCCAATCCCAATTTTTGTGGCTCAATAGGCTGACAGGCCCATCTTTATAACCATCTTCATTAGTAATATTTATCATATAACACGAGGAAGAGTTAAAAGGGGGGTGCAACAGGGGGGGTGTAAACAAAAACCGAATTTTCCTGGCTCACACGCCCAAATTTTCTACCCGGTCTCAACGTTATTATTCAAAATTATATATAAGCGACAACAGAAAAAGGTTTGGCTCAATCCGTGCAGATTTGAGAGAGTGGTTTTCTAATCGTAATGCACCAACTAGGGCCCCCCCAGCGAGTGCCAAGCCTTGCTGGCAAAATCAGACACCCTATTTACCCACCCTTATACGTGTGTTTTGTGTATCTATGCACGTGCGTGTGTCCATGTGGAACTGTGTATATGTGTGTGCGCATGATATTCCCCCTTTGTGAAGGAGTGTCTTTTGAGTCACAGATTTAAAGGGCTGGGTCAAAGCAAGGGTGACAATGTACTCACGTTCCAGTATTATTAATTGCAACCGTTTGGTCTAGTTTTTTCTACTTGCAAATCAAGTATTGTAAATCAAGCAGGCCACTACCCCCCATCAACCCTGATGCCCTCTGACACAGGCCGTCCATGTATTGTCAAGTCCCCAAATGTAAGGAGCGCAGTGGCTTGGTTGCCCCTGATTAATTTCAACTCCTTATTACACTTCCCTCCAAAATGAATTGACGACATAAGACACTCCCATGATGCAGATACCCCTCTGTTCACGCACCAGCACACAACTGTAACTGGTCTTTTGTTTTTGGATGCCACAGCACACAAACAAGTCACACCCTACCTCCAACCATGCAACACTCCTCAGTACACGCACCAGCATATCACTGTTGCCAATCTTGTACTATCCATTGCCACAGCATACAAATACAAGGCGCCCTACCTCCAACAATGCAAACAACCCTTTCTACACGCACCAGCATATTGGTTTAGATCCCCACACGTAAAGCGAGGGATGGCGGCCAAGGAGGCTAGGTCTATGGGTTGCAGGTTGAAGGCAAAGATGTCTACCGTGATCTGCAGGGACAGATATGGTTGCACACAGACAAAGTGGGCGTGCGTATGTGTGTGTATGCGTGTGTGTGCAAGTACGCGTAAGTATTAGCTCAAAGTTAAAAGTATGAAGAGGAAGCTTCTACTACGTGAGATCTGCAGAGGCAAGCCCTCATTCATGCATGGTCAATAACTTGCGCTTACAAAACCCTTGTACGGGTCACACACACACCCCTACTGTTCACTCATTCATGTATTATGCTTTTTCCAAACACAAGCACACATGTACACAACACAAGCATACAATATGTGCATATGCAGCCACCTGTATGCAAGATAGCACTGCCGCAATAAACAGACACGCGCGCACACACACTATAACTTGTATGCACACATGCATGTACACCCACCTGCATGCAAGAGCATTATACCAAAACACGCACACACGCACACACGCTCACTCACCATCACGCGAGAGCACTCTGCTGCAAAGTGCTTGAAAAATGGGTCACCCGGCTGCCGGAGTGCTGCCTCCCGGTCCGTACCATACAGCGCTAAGTTTTCCCGGGTTTTCATCTGCAACATTACACGCAATTCCTTAACTCATTGGGAAAGCTGCTGGCGGCATATGTCATTTGGTGTGGTAACAGAAAGGAGGTCCGACATACATTATAAATAAATATGAGTTTTCACAAGCTGCATGAAGAATCCCGTAGGGATGATGACGCGGCATCGATATCGAAAGACTAGATGCATTTTCCAGTTTGTTGCTCATTACCATGTCCAATTTCTGCTGAATCTCTCTGTCCAGTTCTTACATTGCGAGAGTGCCCAGGAAAAAAGGGGGGAAAATGCTGGGATGCTGTTTTTCAATACTGATATGGCAAAATGCACTCTTTATATCCACGGCTTGTCGACCTTTTGCTATATATTTATATATAAAAGCATTATATCCTGTTTTCTGGACAACCTCTACTTCAGTCTTGATGTTTACACTGAGGAAGAGCTTACATTCTGCTGGAGGAAGCCGACGCAGGCAAATTTCAAAATGTGCTCCGACTTTCATACAAACTCGACTACAGTTATAGCTTTGGTTAATTGGGCGACCCTAATGGCCTGGACAAATGTCAAGCCTAGGCACAAAATGCTCACGTATCAACCACGCCCCAACCAGGGCTGATTCTAGTACCGCCGCTAATATATATTATATTTGTGTTTTATTTGTGTGCAAAACAACAGTGGCTGCTGAGATATAGGTGTTGACCCACTTTGGCACCCATTCTGCTGATTTTCTTGAAAAGGATTGGTTAGAAATTCATAGCTATCACTGGGTGATTTCACTTTATTTCTTTTGCAATGACCTTTGTTTGCTGAGGACTTCAAGAAACAATAATATGCCTGGATTTGGTGCTGCGGGTGACTTTATATTGAGATTTGGTGCAGCAAAAAAAGCTTGTGCCTCAGCTGAGTTGACATGCCCCATAGATTGTACTCTGTAGGCTCGAATGCTACGGATATCATCAGTGTTGAGTTCAAATTGCAAATCATGGAGCCCTAGAACTTTGGGACCATATAAAAGGCTTGCTCATTTTTGGCTCCGTTCGGCCCCATCTGGCATTCTGCAAATGCATCATATTTGCCTTGAATGCTTGTGCATGTATGTGCTCGGGTATGTATACACGTCTGCACTCCCGTCCCTTAACGCACCTTTCCTGGACCCAAGCTGGGGGGCGACGTTTGGAACAGCAGCAGCTTGCCCCCTATGTGACGCATCAACATGAACGCTGCCTGCAGGGGCAAGTGTGTGTGCATGTGTGTGGGTATGTGTATGTGTGTGTGCATGTGCATGTGTGTGTCAGAGATATAGAGGGAGAGGGAGAGGGAGAGGGAGAGGGAGAGGGAGAGGGAGAGGGAGAGGGAGAGGGAGAGGGAGAGGGAGAGGGAGAGGGAGAGGGATAGGGAGAGGGT
>Ga0307951_1001421_pt1 | contig 14561 bp, 18 predicted proteins | sample OrgLakmetagen374_FD_201842 | JGI IMG/M metagenome (GOLD analysis project Ga0307951, IMG submission 201842) | Saline water microbial communities from Organic Lake, Antarctica - #374 | ecosystem: Environmental > Aquatic > Non-marine Saline and Alkaline > Saline | place: Antarctica: Organic Lake... | reverse complement strand
CCCCAAATTGCTTATTCATATTCTGTAAGCATACAGCCACGCCCAGCCGCACCTCTTGCCGGTGACCACATCCACCCAAGCAGTGTGGCAGCCAGGCTCGATACAGTCTGGCTTGGTGACAACGCCGATGGTACGCTTGCCCTGGGGGTCAACCTCACGCGCCATGGAGAGCACACACTGCAGGTTGCACACAAGGAGCAGCAGCGTGGTGCCCTATTGATTGAAGAACGGGCATCATGACACTTGGACAATCAGGTGCGTGCTAAGGTTTTTAGTTTGAGCAGCTAGATTATCTCTAATCTTGATGTCACCTGCATTGCCTCGGCGCTTGCACCATTTGTGTGCATTACCCAACCCGCCGAGCTCCAAATCCACCTCACACCAGCGGTCTGCTATAGCCTGAGCTGGTTATTCCTCAAGGCCATACAGGCACATATACCATGGCGTTCCACACACCTGCAATCCCTTACTGCACAAGCACTCACACACAAATATGCATACATGCACAGTGATGTACAACATTGAGGGTTACGGCACCTGTGAGTAAGGATCTGAGTGTGCTGCGCTGTGCTGGCTCATCAGCAGCTTGACGGCAGCTTTGCAAGCTTATATGTTCACATGTGCCATGACACAGGTGGGCAGCAACACACCCAAGCTATTGCACCTGCGTATCTAAGTCCTCCTTGCAGGTGACAACAGCCACGATGATGGAGGCAGGGCGACTGATGTAGTCACGTGCCATGCCTTTGACCAGGGCAGGGTAGTCAGCCTGGTCAGCTCCGGACTCCATGGCATGGATGATACCAGGCAGGTCGACCTGTAAGTGTTGAGAAGTGATGTGAAAGGCGTAAGATGTACGTCTTGTTTGGGATGTACACACAGCAGTCTTAGCCATCGACCCTTCTCTGTAGCTGTTTCAAGCCCATGGATCTGGTGTAGGCGCTTAATGGGTCAAATCAGGATCTCACACATATTACCATACATCTCACACACTTACCAACGACAGGCTGACTGGCGCACCCCTGATCTCCAAGATCACGGTATTGCGGCTAAACAGGCAGGCACTGGCGTCGTTGCTGTCTAGGATGAGGTCCTGCGCTGCACGGACCACACCTTCCACGTCTGCCTTGTTGTTGATGCCTTCCTGTGATTGGCCAAAATGGGGCAAAGTATGAGTCAAGATGACCGTAGCCTTTGTAAATGACAGGACATGCTAAGTACAAAGTCCTTTCCTTTGTCACAGAAATTATGCGCTTTAGCTTTCTTCCCAACCTTGCTCACCCGCACTACCGTCTCCACTGGGATCCCCGCAAGCAAGTTGCCCATGCGGTCATGTGAGCGACGCACGCGCACACAAGCACTCCACGGCTCTGGTGCGCTGTCCCCTCCATGCGAGCTAACTGCGCTTGCCATGCGCACCTCCATGGGACAGCGTGTACAAGTGCCGTCGCTGCGTGGCAACCGTACATCACAGAGCGCCTCTGCACGGAGTAGGAGTGATGAAGAGTTAAGAAAAGGCTGACACACCTTATACAGCTGGCATTAAGGAGCAAGATAGCACAACGCTTCAGAATTTTAAGGATCATCTGTAGGGTTGGCCAGAACCATTTATATATACGGTGTATATGTGGTATTTCTGGCAGGGAAATCACAAAATGTACGGTCATATACGGTGCATATATACGGTCCTGGCCAACCCTAATCATCTGCTTTGTTTGACTGTGCAAGCGCGGTTGCTGGAGGTGCTGAAGAGCAGCACAAAAACCGCAGCTCCACCTTCATCATACTTAAACAGGCTTAGCCAAGCCTACCTAGCACGCTGCTCTTCCCAGCGCTCTGATTTCCGCAAACCACAACCTGAAAGAAAGCAAGGGGAAAGTGACTTGATTCAGGCATACCAGTATGCTGCTCTTTCTAATCCCTATAGCCTATAATCTGCACTCACTGAATTAAATGTTCATTTGAACTCTAAATGACTACATAGCTGAAGCAAAGGGTGTGTAAGTAATGCTGCTGTTCTCTTTATCGCACCCTTTTGTGCGTTTTAGCCAGGTAAACGTGCAAACGAAGGAAGAGTGAAATGAGAAGTACTTGGCAGCTGGAGCCCATAACACGTGCACATGCATGCTGTATGTGGCTCACCTGTGGCAGGTCTAGGGTGTGTTGGGCACCCGTACTCCGAATTGCATCAATTGCTTCGTTCAGCCTACGACACAGCTGCTCGTAATCGGAGCCCTGCGTGTTATCATGAGACAAAGATCATAGTGCTTTTGTCCTACTGCTTCTTTCCTCCATTTGCCCATGGCGCAAATGCAACAGCTACCCATACCTTGAACAGCTGAGTTCCAGCACGCTGGGCCTGGAGCTTCTTCTCTGCTTGCCGCTGCTGTTCTCTACGCTGCTCATTGTCAGCCTCGGTTTGACGCTTGCGCTCCGCAGCAGCCTCAGCTGCCTGCTGCTGCTGATGCTCAAGCACCTCCTGTTGCTGCTGCCTCAAGCGTGCCGCTTCCAGGGGTGACTGCAGAAAGGAGAGTTGGGCAGTTGACTGAGTCAAACCTATGCTTTGTTAGTGTAACTTCTAAGCTACTCTGACACTGCATTCAGCAGCTGTTCCTCTTGTTTGTGCTCTTCCACGTACTTCAGCATTCTTGTCCTTCTTCTTGCTTGTCCCACCGGAGAAGCAGCCCATGGACACACAAGTTTTCCTTTCCTCGTATAAACCTAGGCGCTACAACATTTCACTTTAGGGTTAGTCAAAGTATATATTGTAAGGCGTATGTCACAGTGTGGGAAAAATGCCGTTACGTTTGCTGCTTGTACGCAAAATACATTATAAAGGTAATTATGTAAAATTAGTAATCGTGCAATGAATTTCTTTACCTAATCGAGGGGAAGTCCGTTCGCCCAGTGGCGCTGCTTCACAAGTAAGTCTATCCTATAAGCCCCTGCTGGGGTCGCAGCCATATCAACATGAGAATGACTACATAACAGCCATCCTGTTCACATCTGCGGGCTTGCATAGGCTTGCACGGAAAGTTCCGGCATGTTGTTAACTTTCTCAGGCAGGGAGACCCTGGCAAAATTGCATGTGTGACACGCTGCAATATCAGGTGGCTCGCTGGCTCTCTTTTTACCAGTGCCATACGTTTCGTGCCACGCCCATTTACTGTCGTTGCTGACAAGTATGCCATTGTAGCACCCCAACACCGTAAACCCACCAAGGTCTGGTGCCAAAGAAGAAAATGTCATATACCTTCCAATGCACGCAAAACGAAAAGACGTTTTAGCCAAATGTTTTTTGCCACCAATTGTGTACAACCTGTCATAACGCACAAAGAGAAGTTACTTACGCTACTCGCCTCTTGAACCGTGCAGGAGGACAAGCCATGAATCCCAATTGGGACAACTCCGTGTCCAGGAAATCGTTTGCAGAACTGAAGACCATGCCGTTTGACAACCTTTTCCAAGGAGTGCAGCAACAAGCCAATAGTGCACTACAACTCCCGCACCTCACAGCTAAGCCAAATAAACTTCTTGAGGGTCTTAAAAGGAAAAAAGAAGTGGTATATTCGAGAGCAGAAGAGCAGGTAAGTCGTCACTGATAGACAAGTTGCAGTGCACTGAGCAAAACAAATATGACTTAATGAAAACCTCAGTTTTTTACATTCCATACAAAACAAGCTGCTGAATCAAGCGTTAGACAATTGCGAGAATCCTAGTTTGAGCAGTTTGAGCAGAAGTGAGTAATCCTCGTAACAATCCACCGCCACCTCACGATGTAAACGTCACAAAATGATGGCTGGTCAACCTGTGTGGTGTTGGAGGAAAACGGACTTGTTTTTCCTGCACCTCAGTGCCATTTGCAAAATTTCCAGATACTGATTTAAGTTACATGATCAAAAAAGTGCAAACTAGTTAGGCATTTTAGATTAATTACGTGTCAGCTCCACTGTCATGACACCCCACGATCCTTAAGATATTTAACTGTTCATCGGTATAGATACACGTCGTAATTTCGTTTCCATATTTCATACTTATTACAGAAAGCGCAGGCTCTCTCTGTGTCAGAAAAGGAGCCCCAACCTTTCACCACGACACAAATGCCGGAGGGTGCGAGACTGGTGAGCAATTGTAAACAAGTTGTGCTCCATGGCTATATCTACTGTTATGCTTCTTAACCTGCCGACCAATGCAGGTTCGTAATGTACGTGACGTGAACTTGCAGGATGAGACATTGAGGAGGCCACAGCGCATTTGACGACAATTGCATTAAACCATTCATGCTAGGACGTCATGCCGCCATATCACCCCTGCGCCTGTTCGGGAAGTTTCTGCTAGCAATTTCCTAAGACTAAGACTGAGCATTGAGCTCCATCCTCAAAATGTATTAGTTGAATATCCAAAGCTTGCGTGATTAGAAGCCTGACAAAATTATGAGCGACAATGAAGGGGTACTTGTTAGTGTGTTAGTTTCAGTAAACAGGCAAAATGCAAGAGATGACAGCAAAGTGATTTTTCAATTGCAGGGTGTCTTTATTATAACTCTGATTATATTTTGTTAGGAACCGCTTAACCCTCCCCGTCCTTATAGATCAAGGATTCATGCCAGGCTCTAGGCTTTTGCATTTCAAACCTCAGGCTACTAAAGAAAAATGATGGCGGCAGAGTGCTTTTTCGATTCGAGAGTGGTACATACACCACAGTATGGCAAATCCCCTACAATGTGGATTGGAAAAGAAAGAAAATAGGAAGAGAGCATGAGAGGCTCCTAGCTCAAAGGAGGTAGATTTTAAAAGAAGGGCATCTGGAGAATGTTTTACTCAGATTTTAGAAAGAGAGAACTGGGATCTGTAGGTCATTAAAAGGAGAAATTGGAAGAAAATTAAAAAGGAGTGGCAAACAAAAGGAGCGTCAAAGACTAGAGGCTGCCTGTACTGCTCAATAGAAAAGGATGGAAAAAGCATGCAGGTACCTAAAAACTACCAGCATGGATCAGAAAAGCATGTTTTATGTCCCGCACCACCCATGGATGCAGAGCCACACGACATCCCACCATGAAAATCAAAAAGGGGGGCTTCCAATAAGGATCAGGTGGTCGGGAGGCGGAGGCCAGCACACCACCAGGCTCAATACATGCAGAGAAGAAGCAAGATGATGACAGGAGCAAGCCTGACAGCAACGACTGGCGCGCCATAACAAGCTCCCAATTGGACTCCTAACATCATAGACCCTACACACAACCCCTCTTTAACAGTATGCCCCCCTAAAAAGAGAAGGAACCCTGCCTCGAAGCAAGCACATAGATCTCTAGTTTATCATCGTTTGCAACGTCAAATTGAAAAGCTGTTTTTTTCTCTATAAAGAGCGTCTTAATCATGTGCAAAACCAGCAGTGTCCCAGGCAACACTGAGAACATGCAGGCTTCATTAGAGTTAATAACAAGCCTCGCGCTTGCAGCTGATATTAGCACTGCCAACTCAATGCCCTTTGGGATTATGCGTGCTTAATTAGCAAGGTGTGCACAACACCTGGCAGTGACAAAGATGCGATATCGGATGGGAGAGAAGCGAGAGACAAAAGTACTAATCTGCTTCCAATGTAACATAGGAAAACTCTGCTTAAGCAGGTGGATGCATGCTATAGCCCGATTCTCTGAGTGGTGCTGCGATATCAGACATGGCCCGTGTGTAAGCAGTGGCCCTGGTGTGACCGTCTGCCGCTTTGCAACAACCAAACACAGCACTTCCAGCCACCAAAACGTTCGCCCCAGCTGCTGCAGCTGCAGCAGCTGTGTGTTTTGAGATGCCGCCATCCACCTACACATACAAGACAGTCGTAAGGAAAAACGAGTATCCAAAAAAGTGGCAGCAGATGCAGATTCATCATTCCCCTAAGTTCAAGTTCACTCTCTTTTAGTATTACAATTCTTTGTAACTTGATATCAAAGTGGCTCCATTTCCTTAGTTGATGTGGCAAGTGCGTTATTTTTATGCTCAGAAGTAGCAACTGCTGCCAAAAGTTCGTACCTGGACGTCTATCCCAGGGTACTGGCTCTCGTTTACAGCAGTCCTAAGAACATGCACTTTCGGGAGCACGTCCTCCATGAATGTTTGTCCTCCCCACCCTGGCTTGACCGTCATTGCCAGGACCTGAACGTGGAAAAAGTACATGCAGCAAAGCATTCAAAGATGCGTTGCACAAACGGACTAGGGAGCCAATACATGAGTAGCATGAGTATAGCAAAATATGCAGACGCGTGCTTTTCAATTCATTGGAAATTGCCATCTCAATCTGATGCAGCGCACCAAGTCGACTGCTCCATCCTTTATCAGGGTTCATTGGAAATTGCCATCTCAATCTGATGCAGCGTACCAAGTCGACTGCTCCATCCTTTATCAGGGGCAGCACACAAGCAGCAGGCGTCTCTGGGTTCATAGCCACTCCGGCACGTGCACCACACGCCCTAATGCTCTGGGCAAGCGCACGTGCGCCTGATAGTTGCACAGCCTCCCAGGTTGCACCACTCTGGGCTTTGTCATTTGGAGAAGCCTCTGCATTCATTGGCTGCTGTAGGCCTGGAGCTTCAATGTGCAAGGTGACAGAGGAGGCACCTGCATCACATACCGCCTTTGCGTAGCGGGAAGGGTCCTGCACACAAACGATAGTTGTAAACTGATGTGTTGGGTTTAATCACTGATCAAGAGGAAACAGTAAAACCTGAGCGATTCCCACACAAATAATTGTGCAGTGTTCCCTGTCTTAATTATGATTATGATCCTACTTCAGCAAATATCTAAGAGGGGTGAAAGCATGACAGGAACCTGCCTGCAACAGTAAGCATACTATACAAGAACTTATAAGGCAATATTCAAAGAAGATAACAAGATAACACATAATTATGGCAGTGCCATGAACCATGGACACCACATTGGTCTAGGCCTCCTGCAATAGACGCACCACCACTAACGTCTCTAAGCACAAACCACACACATGCACACACATAGACACACACACACACACACATACGCGTGTACGTCTAGGAAGGCACTGATATGGGACCATGCTCATCGCCTTCAACCACACAAGCACATGGACGTGCCTTACTTACATCAACACACAGGTGCACGTCCAAAAAGGACTGTGGGTGGGCTGCGCGTAGGGAGGCGATCACTGCAGGACCAAGTGAAGACAGGTTGCCATTGCACATGGTGGAGCCGTCAAACACGTCTACATGCACCCAGCCTCTTCCGCTCTTGTCCAGGATGCATGCCACCTATGCGAACAGCAGCACACAGTGGCGTATATCCTGGCAGCATTTTGTAAGACATGGAAGTTGAAGGAAAGCAAAAGATGAGCCAAAATGCAAATTTCAAGGACTCACCAAGCAAGCAACTACTTCAGATACACCCACCTCCTCGCCCAGGCAGGCAAAGTTGGCGGACAAAATGGATGGTGCCACAATGCCAGTGCCAGGATGAGAAGGAGAGGGTGTAATGATTGGAGCAGGAGGGACGGAGCTGGAAGAGGGGCATCCTATAGGTAGCAGTGTGAAAGCAACGCATAAGGTCAGAGTGGAATGGGCTTAACTGCGTAACCCCAAGTTGCACCATATAATTAGTTTAGCGTGGCAGAAGACTGGACCACACTTGTGATTTAGGCAGCATGAACGGTTGTCATGTTGCATGTACATCCCTGCACCCATCTACACGCAAGCTTTCAAGAACAAACATAGGACGAATACCTAACAAGAAATGTCGCGTGTATGTCCCTGCACCCATATACATGCAAGCTTCCAAGCACAGACATAGGATGAAGACGTAACAAAAATGTACATCACACACCTTGAGCTTGGGGGTTCTCGATTGGAGGACTCACAGCACCATGGAATATGGGAGCCAGAGCAGGGTACAGCTGGCAGTAGCGCTGGAAATGGGGCTCATAAGCTGGAGATAGAGTGCGCAAGGAGGGTAAAGACCTGTTTTCCCTGTTTCATCATGCAACGGACCGGTCAAGCAAGACTTGCGGCCAAGCAAGACTTGCGGTCAAGCAAGACCTGGGGCAGCAAGCACTGAAGCTGCAAAGAGAGCTGAGACCAAAGATAATACAATGGGTGCAAGCACAAATGCACGTGCAAATGAAAAGCAACCGTGTGGCAACATGCACAAAGGTTATGAAGCTGTTAGTGACCTGAGCTTTACCTGCGTGCATCTCGGCGTTTGGATGGATGACACGTGAGTTTCGGACCATCGCTTTGGCCCCTGACGCAATGCTCTGGTGGTATCCTACAGCCACTGCAGCCTGACAGAACAAAGGGTCAAAGGAGCAAGTTTAAGAAACATCCTACGAATGCACACAGTACTCGACATGGCAACCTGTGTGTGTCTAAGTTTGTGCAGGCTTGCGTGCATGTGTATGTGCGTGTGTATGTGCGTGTGCGTGTGTGTATGTGTGTGCGTGTGTGTGTACTTGTGTGTATGTTCTTGCATGAGTTTGCTATGGCGTGCTTGGGCCTGACCAAATTTCATTACTTTGCATGAGGCAACATGGCAAGGCCAACTCCAATAAGGCGCTGCGGACATTCTCCAAACAATGCCTGAACTGCAAAGAGCTGCATTTTGAGTCAGTGTCCAAACAATGCCTAAACTGCAAAGAGCAACATCTTAAGTCAGGCAGTGCATCTGCTATCAAGGTACATGTCAAATGCATGGTCGTACTTACACAAACTGCGGCTCCAAGCATAGGTGCCTCGTTCTCCTCTGTACAGACAAATGGTATGTTGCAGACGTCTGCATGCATCTGTAGCCACAGCTCACTCTTCGTAGAGCCACCGGCAATGTTGATACTGTGTGGGCGCGCCCCTGTTATGTAAAAGAGAGAGTTACACAGTTCAGCGTTCATAAAGCTAGGACAAATATTTGTTTTGCTTCCTTGAAATCCCTAGCAGTCTAGCTCAATGCACTAGGTTTCTGGCAGGAAGCAGTATTTTATTGAACAGAGCTGATGTTAATTACCGCTTTCTGACAGTTCTTGCCTTGTTTAAAGCGTACTTAGTTACTACATACCTGCAGCAGCCATGGTGTCCAAGATTCTCCTGGTGCCATAAACCACGCTTTCTAGTAAAGCCCTGAGTGTTGGGACGAGGCATGAACAAAACCAACGATTAGATATACATTGCACACATGGAAAGCCCTGCACCTCTGTGTTTTCTATATCACGCACCGTCTTAAACTCAGAAACCTGCAGATTTATTCAAGCGCTTCACAGTCCTGCCCTCCGTATGCAACTAGACAGTGCCCTGCACAATCTCTCTGGGTGCCAGCACACCAAAGCAAAGAGACCGTGGTTATGAAAGAAACAATTTCATGCAGCATGCTTACAAGAGCTACTTCCGGGACAGGCTCCCTATATTTGTTGACCAATACAGGCAGAAAGAAACGGCTGAGCAGAAATCAATAAGTTCTAAGTTCTGTAAAGCAATCTCTTGTATAATGTGCACTTAGATGAAATGTGCACCTCTTACCAGTCTGCCAGTTGTTATAATCTTTACTTAGCCTAGTCACAAGGAGTAGACCCGGTTGCTGTCATCCCCAAAAATGTCAAAACTATTAAAGAAGGGAGTGGGCTCTTTGGAGCGGCGTGTGGCAACCGAATGAAACTGAATGCACCTCTGAGAAATTTAGCGTGACACCCGTTGAAAGTAAGTTATGTGGGAAAATTAAGATTAGTAGCAATATGAGCACCGTAAAGAAACAGCAAATATTTCTGCATTAGTCATCAAGGAGAGGCTATCATTCCAATTCTCCTAGTGTGGGTGACACCACCTTCAAACACTCACACCCAGGAGCATGTTCACCTGTACACATGGCCTCTTGTGTGTGCAAGGGTGAGGCCGACTAGGCAGCCGCGACTCAGTGGGTCAGTGTGTGGAGTACGATTGCCCTGCAACCAGACACATGGATTCTACGACATTGGAATAGGAGAGACCTACAGTGCAGACATTGCAAGCATCAGGTCAAAGAAATGCGATGCTGCTAGCACACAAGCACTGTGCCATGCATAGCTCCGTCCCTACTCACTTTTTGTCTTTGCCTTTCACTTGCCCACCTGGAAGTGATCTAAAGCTAGCAAGCCGTCACAGCCTGGAGGTATTACAGCAGCCTCCTGGTTCAGCTGGTCGTACGAGGCCCCTGGGCAAAGCTCTCGTTTCAGCCAGTTTACGATAGAGCCTGCATCAGACGCGCGCAGAGTATGTGGTGGGGGTACAAGAGCAGGATAGGGCAGCAGCTGCAGCAAACAGCACGGGATGTTGCTTGCAGAAAATGCACCTACCATTAGTAAACACCTCCCTATGGATAAAAACGCCCATGATAATTAAAAGTTGCTAGGCATCCCGCAAAAAACATTTTTTGCCTCAACGTGTAAGTCATCGGTAGCGACAAATTTGGTAATTCGTTTCCTATCATATTAAGAGAAGCCAGTTAGATCCACAGGAAGGCTGAGAGTAAGGCTGTTACCTGGTTTTAATTTGTGTTCCCCTTTCCAGCAACCCACTGACCTGTCGAAGTTTGACCCCCTTCCACAACGTGGAGCCCAGGGCAGACGGCGCTATCATAGGTTCCAAAAATGCCTGCATACAAAGTACGCAACATGGCTCACTCAAGCAATGTCCATGGTAGATGTACGACACGAGAATATGCACACATTGTAGTTGTAGGACACACATTGTAGTTGTAGGACACACATTGTATTTGTAGGACACACATTGTATTTATAGGACACACATTGTAGTTGTAGGACACACATTGTAGTTGTAGGACACACATTGTAGTTGTAGGACACACATAGTAGTTGTAGGACACACATTGTAGTTGTAGGACACGAGAACATGCACACACACATGTAGACCTGCAGCACCTCAAGGCAGGCTTGTCAAGATACACAAAGTAGAGCACCTTGTCCTCTGAGCGGGCGTGCAACCATCCCGAGCTGCAAGTGGCTGCTCCCGGTGAGCAGCGCCATTTGGCCAGGCTCCACCACACCAAGGCCGACCATACCTGTGAAGGATTGAGGCAACAGTACAAAGTCCAGCGCTGCTGCCTTTCCATGTGTTGTCAGCTAGCTGTATGCATTGACTAGGCTGTACGCAACTCTTGCTTGAGTTCAACGAGGAATGCAACTTATCTAAACTGGCCCATTTGACGCCGACTCACCAATGAAAGAGTCTGCACCACCCTGTGTGGAAAGAAGAGTAGAGATGTTGATTGAAGTGTACACACTGATAGCCTTGAATCCATGATCATACAAGAATATGCCAACGCAACATGTGGTGCATATTCTCGATTGAGCTATTGGATTTTGCTTGCAGCATCAATTCATGCAAGGTGACTGTCTACCAGCACAGCCTGTTAAATCTAACCATTTTTGCCAAATTTAAAACACACGTGCATGCTTACTTGTGCCACAGGTGTGCCTTGCTTCAAGCCCAGGTGCGAAGCTGCCGCAGCTGTCAGACCTCCCACAGTGTCACCAAGAGCCAGCACTTTATCTGGCCACTTTGCTGCCAGGTCCTGAGCCAAGTGAGCGTGCATGCACCGGCTGGTTTGGCATGGCGTACATGCAACGATTACTGTACAAGGAGTGTACGGCAGCAAGTTTCCACTCTTGCAAAGACAATACGCTGAGGTCAGGACAATGTGGTTTTAAAGCGAAAAGAGTCAGGGGCTACCCTAATTTGAGAATGCGCAATTTTGGGTGGAAGTGTCAATAAAGCACATCTTCTGAGGCTCATAACGGGATTTCCTGACCCATTTTTGTTGCATGTCCCTGGCCCTTTAGGGCAAAGCACATCCTTGGTGTCCTCTCAGTCCTGTAACCCACTAAATATTACCATTTCCGTTCATCGATACCAGAGGGGGAGAATGGTGCAGGGTCGGCAATAATTGTGTCAGTGTAATTGAATGGCTAGGGATCAGGGAAAGCAAAGGGCGTGCTAGGAGGTCGCATCATTGCCTCTTGTAGAAGCAAAAATCCCACCTTGCGAGTATTTGCCCAAACAACTGTTGATGTTCTTATGTTCAAAGCACAAAAAGAAGCATAATCCCATAGCATCTGGGACAGTCCTCATGCGACAGCTGGTGTGGGGGTCCCTGTAGAGATTGGCTCCACTGGCAATAATCCTTCCCCTTTTTAATCACCTGTAAGCCCAAAGCCTCCAGCAAAGAGAGTGGATACCCACAGCCGCCTGCGTCGTAGTGCCATCTCACGGATGCGCAGTTGACTGAAGCCACCATATTTCCAGTCAGTCTCAGCGAAAAGAAGTCCTGGTACTCACCTGCGGTTTGTGTCATGAGTACACTGACTAACTGAGGTGTACACGGTTTTAGTTGGAGTGATACACACACGAGGCACAAAAGCCAAGGTTTATTGCCTAAACAAATATGCATCTACGTATCATTTCTTAATAGGAGTTGTTACAGCCCAGCTCAGAGGTTTGCTCAACCAGGGCTGTGCTAGTGCACTGACATCTGAGCTCTGCATGCTTGCTTATGCAGCACCGCCAGAGACTGAATGAGAAGGGACCAAAAGAAAGACAGCCAAGCCTTTACTAGTGCCTACCAGGTGTTTTTGTTCACACTCACAAATATAGCGGGCTGCATGGTACACCTCTGGGTCGTTCCTCTTTAGCCACAGACTCTTACAAACCATCCACTGCAAGAACGCAAAGGAAAGAGGTGGAGCCTATATGTCAGTCACACAAAGCACAACCAGATTATAAACAAAAAAAAGAGGCAGTCATGCCAGTCGTGCTGCTTTACGACTAAAGGCAATGTCTCAGGCACCCTCAAATTTATAAACCACTAACTAATTTGAATTATTGCATATTAGCGTGTGCAACGTGTGCTTTGAACATGCGATTTAACCTCCTCAACATATGTACAAAGGACCAATACAACTCCTTGGTTGATTTACAACACACCTCTGCGCTCACTGGGCCTCTCCCCCCAGAGTTGACCTACAAGTGGAGAGTCTCGCAGAGTTGTGTTTCACGAATGGGTAATGCTGGTCTCTGACACCATATACCTGGATCAAGCACACACCTTGATAGCTGGGTCCTTGGTTGCTGCAACGTCCGCAGCTTCTTTTGATGACCTGTATAGACAAGCAGCGTGGTTGCGTGCCAGATGCATTGTTGTGACAGGCAGCTGTACGCACTGCTTTACAATTCCAATAGAAGTGTCAGGGGTCAAGAAGGTTAGGAATACTGAGTAGGCAGTAGCAGCCATTCCCATCATAGGTCACGAGAAAAGGAGCCACTAGGGAGTATTTTGATCTATTGACATTTGGCTGACGGAAGGCCTTTCTAAGTCAACTACCCATGCACTGTGCTGATGTAACATATACCTTTGGTCCATCCAAATCAAGGCATTTCTCAACGGCTGACCAGCAGCATCCAAACAGCAGACTGAACAGCAAGTAGTATCCGCAGCAAATCCAGCTATGTCTTCGCCCGCTACATTGGCCGCTGCCAGTGCACCTGCATACGCATGAATGGAGCTGCAGCTGAGATGGTTATGCACTCCAATGGTGTAAGCTCTCTTTTTCCTTTTATGAATTCGTGCCAGCAAAAAACAGGTATATGGAAAGGAAGCTGCCAGCATCATTTTCCATTATTGCACAGTACCTTTGACTGCAACCCCTAGAGCATTCCACCAGTCTTCCGGAGACTGCAGGGCATGTGGAAGGCGTGTTTTAGTGCAGGGTAGAGACATAAGCAGTATGTTAACGCAAAAGTGTGAGTACGTGCGTGCATGCACGGTGTAAGAAGCTCATCTGGTGTGCTAATTTGCATTCGTATGTTCTGCCTGCATGCACTTCTGTCTAAATGGGGGCATACTTGATGAGCAGCATACTCACATGTGACTGCGTGCACAGGCTTGAATGCTTAAATGATGGGGGCAGGGGCAAGCATCATCATTGGCGTTATGACAACTACTCATACCTGCTCAGCCCAACTGGGAGCAGGAAAGCGCGTAGAGTATGGCACGGAGCAGCTGCCCAGCAGCGCTCCTGTGCAGTATAGCAAACGGTAATAAGCATTTGTGTGAACATGGTACAGAGATCAAAGGACAAAATTTCTGAGGCGTACACGCACCATTAGACGGATCAAATACCCCTGCGCGAATTGCCTCAGTCCCGCCATCAACCCCGATCACCTTTAGTTCAGACCTACAGGAGAAAATACTTCAATCTATTTGCGTTTTCAAGCTTTTCATAGATAGTCAGTAGTCAAATTCAGATATTCAGGTATTCATGAACATATGTATGTGCTTGTGTCTGCAGATGCCTAACGGATGTGCCCTATGCATGAAGATGCGTGCGTGCGTGCGTGCGTGCATGCGTGCGTGCGTGCGTGTGTGCGTGCGTGCGTGCGTGCGTGCGTGCGTGCGTGCGTGCGTGCGTGCGTGTGTGTGCGTGCGTGCGTGCGTGCGTGCGTGCGTGCGTGCGTGCGTGCGTGCGTGCGTGCGTGCGTGCGTGCGTGCGTGCGTGCGTGCGTGCGTGCG
>Ga0307951_1001414_pt1 | contig 14582 bp, 12 predicted proteins | sample OrgLakmetagen374_FD_201842 | JGI IMG/M metagenome (GOLD analysis project Ga0307951, IMG submission 201842) | Saline water microbial communities from Organic Lake, Antarctica - #374 | ecosystem: Environmental > Aquatic > Non-marine Saline and Alkaline > Saline | place: Antarctica: Organic Lake... | reverse complement strand
TGGATCTTATGGCGGAAGGAGCGATCAAACCAGATTCTTTTTGCCATTTTTCCATTAAGTCCATAAGATTAATTTCAAACTTAGGAGATTGTCTTTCAAGATGCTCAGATTGAAATTCTCTTTGTAAAATATCTTCAATATAAAAGTCTTCCTTAATTTCCGAAGGATTAAATTCTTCTTTTAAAGAAATACTAAACAAGCTAGCAGTGGTATTGTACCAAAAGGCTCGCCATCCAGAATGGAGGTCTTTTACCAGATCGAAGGTGGTTATACCAGTTTGGCGATGAATTAATTTGACTAGAATCTGACCTTCAGTTTTGGTTAGTTTTTTCAATTCATCTGTAAACTCTTCTTCTACATACCTTTGAATAACTCTTGTATACTGTCTTTTTGAACGTTTGGATTCAATACTCGATAGGCGTTTGTTTAAAGTTTCAAAACGCTCTGAAGCTAATTTTACATAAGGCCATACCTTTTTAGTTTTGCGTTTCAATATGAGGTAATCTCTAAAGTCGTCTCGACTTTTAAATTTAAGTTTAGGATATATAATTACTTCCTCTAGCTCAACTTCACTTACCCAAGAGGTATCTTGACCTATGATAAGGTATTGTTGATTAGAGCTAGTTAATGTGTCTTGATATTTTGTCTCCTGAGCACTAACTGAAACACCTGCAAACAGAAAAAAAGCTATAGCCAATTTCAAAATAAAGTGATTTATCATATTAACCTCTAAAATTGTTCCAAAATTAAGGATTCGTTTTCAACTATATCTCAATACTTTACTAAATTAGCACAACAAAAAAAAAGATATGAACGATAATTCACTAAAATTTTTAGAAAAGTACTTAAATAATGCCGCTCCAACTGGTTATGAATCGGAGGGTCAAAAACTTTGGATGGACTATCTAAAACCTTACGTAGATGAATTCATTACAGATACCTACGGAACAGCCGTTGGAGTTATAAATCCTGAAGCTGATTTTAAGGTAGTCATAGAAGGTCATGCCGATGAAATATCCTGGTACGTCAATTATATCACCGATGAAGGTTTAATTTATGTCATCAGAAATGGAGGCAGCGATCATCAAATAGCAACTTCTAAGCGGGTAAATATCCATACCAAAAAAGGTATTGTAAAAGGGGTTTTTGGATGGCCAGCCATACACACCAGAGATAAAACAAGCGAGCAATCACCAAAATCTGATAACATTTGTATAGATGTTGGATGTGCTACTAAAGAAGAGGTTGAAAAGCTTGGAGTCCACGTTGGTTGTGTTATTACCTACCCAGACGAATTTTTCATTCTGAATGGAGATAAGTTTGTGTGTAGAGGTTTAGATAATAGAATGGGGGGCTTTATGATTGCTGAAGTGGCTAGAATGCTAAAGGAAAACAAAGTAGAGCTGCCATTTGGACTGTACATCACCAACTCTGTTCAAGAAGAAATTGGATTGCGAGGAGCTGAAATGATCACCCAAACCATTAAACCTAATGTAGCTATTGTTACTGACGTTTGTCACGACACGACTACACCAATGATAGAGAAGAAAAAAGAAGGACTTACTAAAATTGGAGCCGGTCCCGTTATAAGTTATGCTCCTGCAGTACAAAATAAATTGAGAGAACTTCTCATCGATACTGCAGAGAAACACAATATTCCCTTTCAGCGTTTAGCTGCAAGCCGAATGACAGGTACAGATACCGATGCATTTGCTTATAGCAATGGCGGTGTAGCTTCTGCGCTCATCTCTTTACCATTAAGATATATGCATACCACCGTAGAGATGGTACATGAGTCTGATGTTGAGAACGTCATCAAACTAATTTATAACTCCTTACTTGAAATTAAAAGTGGGGAAGATTTTAGCTATTTTAAATAGTACTGAAATAAGCATCAAACTAAAAAGGCAGCTATATAGCTGCCTTTTTAGTTTGGGGTTTATCAGTTATTCTATCACTATTTTTTTAGTAACAACTTCTTTGTTTGAACTTATCTTGAATAAATAAATTCCTTTTGAAAAGCTTGAAACATCAATCTGTTTTTGATTTGAGCTTGAAATCAATTTTTGACCTAATAAGTTAAACACTTCAAGTTTGAAGTAACTTAGATTTGTTTTAATGTTTACAATATCTACTGCTGGATTTGGATATAATTGAAATTCCAAATTTCCAAACTGAGATAAACTTAAAGTGGTATTGTTGAACTCGTATACTGTATTTTCTAAAATAGTTCCATCTAAAACTAGGGGCTCGTCTAGAAATTGGCTTGGAAGAATTTTAATAACACTTGGATCACTAGGGTCTTCAGTTAAGAAGTAGGTATTATCTAGAGGCGCGTCGTTAAATAGATCATAGGATGCGGCAATTGCAACAGTGGTTCCACTTAGACCGAAGTAAACTTCAGAAGTATTATCAATTTTTACAGGACCATATCTGTACTCTATTTTGTTAGAATTTTCGTAAAACCAAATTTGAACATTCATGAAATCCTCTAAAGTTTGGTCATCAAAAAATCCAACATTGCTCCATTGAATTTTTAAAATTTTTCCTTCATCACCTTGATCTAGTTTATAAGATATATCAGATTCTGAGATTCCAGAATTAAATCCTCTATCAATATAGTCTAAAGTTGTTGCTGCAAAGATTGGAGAAAAATTTGAACCAGAAGGATCAATTGTTAATGTTGAACTTTCAAAATAGTCTGGAATATACACTGTATTGAAAACATGAGTACTTATCTCAAAATTAAACCCTAAAGGTATTTCTAAGCTTGGATCGTCCCAAACTTGGCCATTGGTTAATGAAATAGGGTTTTCTAAATCCTCATATAGTTCCACTTTTGTAGTAACTTCAAACTCGGTTTGAGCAAATACATTGAAAGTGAGAAAACAAAATATTATGTAAAATTTCACCATAGTTTTTATTGTAAAATTACAATAAAAACTTATTCAAAATCTTTTCCTTTTGTATACTTATCATCCCAGTTTTTCACTTTAGGATCGCCTAATTTGTTTTGTGATTTTGCAACTAACATAGATACGGCAGCGTCGCCAGTTACATTTACAGAAGTCCTTAACATGTCTAATGGCCTGTCTACAGCAAAGATAAGAGCAAGACCAGCTTCAGGTATTCCAGCCTGACCAAGAACTATAACAAGCATAACCATTCCTGCTCCTGGTACTGCAGCAGAACCTATTGAGGCTAAAGTTGCAGTAGCAATGATCCCAAGTTGAGCGGCAAAACTCAATTCCATACCAAAGGCTTGAGCGATGAACACCGCTGCTACGGCCTGATATAAACTAGTCCCATCCATGTTAATAGTTGCACCTATGGGTAATACGAAACTGGAAACCTGAGGATGTACACCGAGATGCTCCTCCACTCTTTCCATTGTTACAGGTAAAGTTGCAGCACTAGAACTTGTAGAAAAAGCTAAAAGCTGAGCTGGCGAGATACCATTGAGGAAGAAACGCGGTGATTTTTTGGTGAAGATGCCTACAATTAACGCATAAACTCCAATCATAAGAATTAGCCCACCCACGACACACAAGCCGTAATATGCCAAAGCAATAAAGAGATCTGCGCTCGGTGCTTCAACGACCAATGCGGCTAATAATGCAAAAACACCATAGGGTGCTGCTAGCATAATAAGATCTATCATTTTTAAGATAACCTCATTTAAGGAGTCAAAGAATTCCTTGATGGGCCTAGATTTTTTTTCTGGAATTAAAATTATCCCAATACCAAAAAAGATAGCAAAGAAAATAACTTGGAGCATGTTTGCATTACTGGATGCTGCTCCAAATATATTATCGGGCACTAGGTCTTCTAAAGCTTGTAAAGGTCCAGAATCCTTTTGCTTTTGGGCATTTTGCCTGGTTAATTCTGCATCACCCCCATAACTTTGCACGAGTTCTTCTCTGGTTTCACTTTCTATGCTCTTACCAGGCTCGAATATATTAACGATTGCAAGACCGATGCTCACCGCAATAACTGTAGTCGCTAAATACGTAAGAATAGTTCTTAAGCCCATTTGAGAAAGACTAGAAATATCTTTGAGATCAGAAACTCCTTTGATAAGAGAAGCTAAAATCAAGGGAACTGCAATAAGTTTTAGTGCATTGATGAACATACTACCGAATGGCTTAATCCAATCGGTGATAAAATCGCTTCCCCAGCTAAAAAAAGATAAAATATATGCGAAAGCAATTCCCAATCCCATACCAATAAGGATCTGCCAGTGTAATTCTAATTTTTTCATTGAAATTAATTAAGAGATTTATTTTGTAAAAAGGCGTCTGCCAAAACTAAAGCCGACATAGCTTCAACGACGGGTATAGCTCTAGGAACCACACAAGGGTCGTGACGACCTTTGCCTTGCATTTCTACTTCTTGCGCGTTTTTATCTATCGTTTTTTGTTTCTGCATAAGCGTAGCCACAGGTTTAAAAGCTACTCTAAAATTAATATTCATCCCGTTGGAAATACCACCCTGTATGCCACCACTATGGTTGGTTTTCGTTGTTCCATCTACATTGAACAAATCATTATGTTCACTCCCTTTCATCGAAACGCCTTCAAAACCAGAACCATAATCAAATCCTTTCACAGCATTAATGGTCATCATAGCTTTACCTAAATTGGCGTGAAGTTTTTCAAAGATAGGATCGCCTAGGTTTTTAGGGACATTGGAGATTACACATTTCACAATACCCCCAATAGTATCACCCTCTTTCCTGATTTTTTTAATATAATCTTCCATTTCAGCAGCCCTCTTTGCATTAGGACATCTCACAGGATTTTTTTCGATAACATCAAAATCAACACTATCTTCACTTTGTAATTCCAAATGTCCTACAGCGTGAGTATAAGCTGTGAAATGGACATCATTCAGGATTTGTTTGGCTATAGCACCAGCAACAACCCAAGAAGCAGTTTCCCTAGCGCTAGATCTTCCTCCACCTCTATAATCTCTTTGACCGTATTTTTGATCATAGGTATAATCGGCGTGATTTGGTCTATATACATCTTTTATATGACCGTAATCTTTTGATTTATTATCGGTATTAAGAATTTCAAAACCAATTGGTAATCCCGTAGTTACCCCTTCAAAAATTCCTGACTTAAAGTGAACGATATCAGACTCTTTACGTTGAGTGACTATTGCAGATTGACCAGGTTTTCTTCTATCTAGATCTTTCTGGATTTTCTCTAAATCCAATTGAATTCCTGGAGGAACTCCATCTAGAATTCCACCAATGGAAACTCCGTGAGATTCACCAAAGGTTGTAAGTTTAAGAAAATTTCCGAAGCTATTTGATGCCATGTATCGTTTTAAACAAATGTAACCGTTTTCGCCAATAATCAAAAAACAATCTAAGTAGATTACCATTAAAATCACTATTTCCTATATCTGAATTCTGGAGATTGGGTAGGAAAATTCAACTGCCCTAAAGTTTCATAAGCGCTTCTATTGTTTTTGACAACAAATAAGTCAAAACCTATATAAAATATCTAAATTGCATTAGATATTTATATAATGAAAAAAGTAAGCGTTTACCTAGGAATCATTTTCCTTTTGTTTTGTTACTCTTGTGCTAGTGAGGATGAGGATATCCTCTTATCAGACTCAAATTATTTTCCCCTGGCTTTAGATAATTCTTGGACTTATGAGAACACCTCTAGAGAAAATTCGAGCACTATCACAGGTAACGAAACCTTAAGTATTTCTGAAGTTAATACTCAAAATCCACAACGCTTTAGTTTTACCCAAACGGTCACTAACTTTTCTGGGGTTTTTACCACTATTCTTAGTTCAGGAGAAATTTATAAACAGAATGGTGAGCAAACTATTATTTTTGACGGAGAATATTCAGTGTTTCTCAGTGATGAATTCCCAGGCTTTACAATCCCTTTACTAGACGTTACTCTTTACGACGCAGCCTTAACTCAAGGAGACGTACTTTACACTTCTTTAGGCGAAGTTGAAGAAGACATCAATGGTTTTCCAGTAAGCCTTGAGTATGAAATCACTCTGGCTCATGCTGGTTTTATGGAAAATATGACTGTAAACGGTCAAACCTATTCGGACGTGTACAGCTCAAAAATTAGCCTTAATTTATCGGCAAGTGTTTTTATTGTCTTTTCAGATTTTACGATTCTCCAAGAGCAGAATGCTTCCACGATAACTAATTACTACGCAAAAGATATTGGTTTAATTAAAAGTGATGTCAGCACAGACATTATTTTTGAAGACATCCCAGAACAGTTGAATTTTGAAATTCCAGATGTGTCTGTACAGTCCAATCAAAATCTGATAGACTCTTCGATAAATTTAAACTTCTAAGACAAATTTATTTAAAATAGTCGCTGGATGTAAAGCTTCTTTTTGGGTTCCATCATAACTCCCTCCTGTTTTTACCTTCTTCTTTTCCGCTAGGCACAAACTCATCCACTTGCACATTACCATCCATTGGATTATTTCAGCTTGATAACATGGCTTCTCTCACTTTCACTATAAACAATCTAGCGGTCTTTTCAGTCAAACCTTAGCAAACACCTATATAACTTGCAGATAAACTCTGGATAGATATCGACATTTCAAAACATGCAAAAAAGCTTTTCTAAGGCCAAATTTCAACTTTTGGAAAAACGTATTTTTAGTAGTAAATTCCTCATGTCCACAGACGACTTTCACTATCGTGCAAAATCAGACTTAATCTGACTAGCAGAATGGTTGCATTTTAAGCATTTATAATCTGTTTTATTCTCCAATCCAGCCAGATACTTTTTACAATCAAGATCCGCTGTACCAATAACAGAACTCTAGAAGATTTTGACTCTTAAATATGCTAATAATTTAATATATATACATGCATTAAAGATAGATATTTACTACTCACCTCTACTAAATATTTAGAAGTTAGAATAACATACGCCTATTGGAAGTTATATTCTAATAAATTTTTTAATTAATAACTTAGTTATTAATTAGATTAAATAAGTTACAAGTACCAATTCAGTCTCGCTATAATCATTCTTCCTCTTAATTGAAAGTTGGTGTTAATTTGTTGATTGTCGGTAATAGAATATAGCCTATATTCATCAACGTCAAAGAGATTTGTTACATCTATACCTAACTCAAATTTGTCGTTTTTGAGATTATGTTGAAAGTTTAAGTTTAAAAGAAAATATGTATTGCTGTTGAAGTCATTCTGTTTAATTGAGATGTAGTTTGAATTAAGTTTCAGATTCCATTCTTTTGCAGGAGTTACAGTTAAATTTAAATTTTGTTCAAACCTAAAAGTCTTGTACGATATAGATTCTACGGATAAATTTTGGTCATCTGCCTCAAGCCGACTAAAATTCCAATTTGCTCTTGGAGTGTAGTCCAAAGTAAAAATATCAAGGAAAGACTTCGAAAAATTAGAAGACAACAAAATACCGTTCGATTTAAAAGGGACTAAGTTGTCATTTATGATATTTTCGAATGTGGATTGCGATAATTGCGTGTTTAATGAAAATTTAGTTTTAAAAGCGAAAAGATATTTACTAAAACCTAAGTTGAGCGTTAAATTATTTTGGGTATTCCCAAATGGAAGTAACTCGCTCCGAATGATATTATCCTCGATAGTAGACGATAGTATATTGTTGATTTTCAGAGTTCTATATGTAATTCCACCATTTATGAACATAAGCTCAGCAGAATTTTCTAAAGTGTATTTTAAACTAAATGTATCCGTGTCTGATCTTTGCAAATTTGCATTGTTAGATAATAAACTTCTATAATTTTGTAAAACAACACCTCTAAAAACTTGTGATAAATTTCCGAAATTAGTGTTATGGCCATAACTAAAATTCAACCTTTTTTCTACATTAAAGGCATATTGAAAATTGATATTTGGATTGAAAAAAAAGCCAATATCCTTTTTATCAAGATTGTATTCTTTTTGAGAATAATTTATAGATTGGTAGAATATTGGCAAGTTAAGGGAAGCTCTTATTTTTTTGGTTTCAACACTAAAATCCGATATAAAATAGTATTTGCTTTTTTTCCAATTTAAAGCGTTCCCAGAATCGCCATCGTATATAAAAGACTCATTTGCGGTATTAAAAAGTAAAGTGGAATTAAACTCTCGGTTTTCTCTTGTATATCCTAATCTATAATCTTGCTTTATAGTTGACGTTGGTAATTTATACGATAAAAACCCATCCATGTAAAATGTGGGTATTTCTAAGAGCTGCTCAACGTTCTCATAATCTTCATCTTGGGTTATAGGGAATTGATAGCCATCTCTTAAATTTAATTTGTTGTCTTTGGCATTGTATTCAGTTATCAATCTGATTTCTGCGATACCTTTTGTGCTCAATTTGGGTATATAATTAAAATCATTCGATATGGTAAACTCATTTTGCGATAGGTTTTGGGAAAATGAATCATCATTAAAACTTAAGCGGCTGCTATCGTCGTTTCTTGAAACATTTATTTTGAGATTATTATTAAAGAAAAAGTTTTTTTGATTCTTCATTACATTAATTGATGATAACAGAATCTTTGGCCTGTTCGTTAAATTTTGCCTTTCATCAAAAATAATGGTATCATTTGCTGTGTAATTAATTAATTGATTGGAGTACGATAAGGTGTTTTTGTCTATTAAGCCTTGTATGTTCAGCCTTACCTTTAAATCGTTTTTAAAAGTGTATAGGTTGTTAAGGTTTATACTTGCTGAATTATTTATATAATAATCTTCTGTTGGCAGGTCAGGACTACCAACCGTACCTTGGGATAGAGAAAACGCGACTTCATCACTCTGCTTATTCGATATAAAGTTTTGAGTCCCTAATTGTTTAAAATCCCTTCTATAATCTATGCCGCTATTATTAGCCGCAATATGATTCAAAAATTTTACGGTTTTATTCAGCAATATCGGTGTTATCTCCAAATCGTACTGTTTTGGTAAGCCAGCTCCTAAAAGCGCCTGAGCAGATAATTTAAAGCTGTCTTCATCTTTAAGCACTAAGTTTACAGCTATTTTGTTTGATGGTACTTTATCTTGTAGCACTTTTATAGGCTGATGGTTCCGCATTATATCAACGCTTATAATGTCTTCTTTTCTTATCACTCTAGACGCCAAACCGTATTTACCAGCCATTAAGTCATCTCCATGTATATAAAGATTTAGTATTTCTTCGTTGTTATAGTAAATGGTGCCATCACTTGTTACATGGATGCCTGGCATACGTTTAAGAACATCTCCAATACTGCGATCCTCTGGCTTAGAAAATTTACTGACATTGTATTTTAAGGTGTCGCCTTGGCGCTCAACAAGAGGCTTATCGCGAATTACAACTTCGTCAAGTAAAGTCGCATCTGGTATAAGTTTAAAATTATATACAGAGCTAGTCTCAGAGAATTGTTGACGCTCTTTCTTATACCCTAAGTATAAAACCTCAAGGTATAAGTTTGAAGTTTTATTAATTGAAGCGATATCAATTTGAAATTTACCATCATCGTCTGAAATTGAAAATGCCAAAATTACGCCGTTGTCATTAACTAAGGTAACATTGGCAGATGCTAGTACTGTGTTATTCTCACCCACTACTTTACCAGAAATGATGTCGTTTTGGGCAGTTCCTGATAATGGAATTAGAGGGATTACCAAAAGCCATAAAAAACGGATTAATTTAATAGCAATCAATCTATGGTAGGTAGTAAACAAATTATTTAAGTTCTAATTCTAATGGGTTGTAATTCTTTATCTTTAAGTTAGAAGCATTTTTTTTAGGATTTGATATGCCTATTCTTACATTTGGAAACTGGGCTTTGGCAACTCCAACAGGATCCGATTCAAAAGCAGTTTTTAGTCTATTGTACGACTTAAGTTTGGTAGGAATATCGGAGCTATCTTGGTTAAAGGAGATTACTTTTTCTTTTTGCTTATCGGTATTTTTGGACAGTTCCTTAAAGATAAATTTTACTTCCTCCTTATCGTCCACAGCTTCAAGTATTAAGCCTGGAAGACCAGAAAGTTTCCAAGGCCCATCGTTAAAGGGTAAACTTGGTGCAAACCATGCGTTGTAAGTTCTGCCAGCATACTTACCAATGGCTTTTTGGCACGATATGTCTCCAATAGTTTTAGTGTCGGTCTTTATTTCCCATTCGATTTTTGGGATGTCTGTTGTAACTCTATAACTCTTAAACCCTATACCTCCAGTCAAAACTAATTCATCGTCATCAAAATTTTTCATAATTTCCTCTCTCATTAAAGTACCTGTCTCATTTACCAATAAAAGCGGCCCACCAGATACTACTATTGTGCTACCTGCATTACTAGCATTTGAAGACTGGCTCTTGCTCTCCTTCGCTTTATTAATTGAGTTGTAACGTCTTTCAGCAACATAACGGCTACTTTTCTGGGCAACCGATAAGATTACGGTTTCTTCAAAAGGGACTTCGGCATCTACAGAATTTTTTTCCTTTTGGTGTATAAAATTATATCTCACGTGTACTTCAACAGTCTCTTGAGAATATAGTTGAGTTGTACTAAAGAATAATGCTAAAAGAAATACATATAATAGTAAATTGTTAATATTTCTTACCATATTATTTTTGGGTATTTATAAGTTTTGTATATTTTTTCATTAGGGTTTGGTCATCAATAGGGCTGCCCTTCAAGAGTATTTTATTATCAGTATCAACCAGTACTGTTAAACCATGGTTCTCATCCAATAAATGTTTATTTAGCTCGGTAAATTTATTTTTATCATCTAAATAAAGCGGAAAATCTAGAGGCTTAATATCGCCACTTTCAAAAAGATATTTTAGCATTTCAAAATTATCTTTAGAATGGCAAATGGGCACAATTGATACAGTATTGTCTTTAAAACCATTTCCAATCGCTCTCCATTTATCAAATTCGAACAAGCAAGTGGCACAAGATACGTTAATAGAAGTAAATATAGTAAAGGACTCTAATTTAGATATAATATCAGATTTGGACGCCATAGAATCTGTGGAATTCATGGTATTATAAACTACTAATGTATCTGGTATTCTTATATAATCTTCTTCAGAACTTTTGTTATCGTTGGCACAAGAGACAATTAAGCAAATGAATATGTAGAATACAAGATTTTTCATATACTCAATGTTGAGAATTCTAAGGTTTTTTTATTGGGATTGTAAGTATATATAGCAGAATCGTCATTAGAAATTGCAAAGTCTAAGATATAATCTGGTAACATTAGTTTTTTTATAGGTTTTCCGTCCCAACTATAAATATGTATGGTCTTACCGTAATGCCGGTTAGGTCCGTTTTGTAAATTACCGGAATATAAAAGATAAATATAATTAGTGGTCGTTTTTCCTTTTACAAATGCATATTTACTTTGGTCATTACTGTAACTAATTTCTTTACCTTCATTAGTGGTCATAAAACCCACATCAGGTTCAAAGCCATCAGGCCCTTTAAGGACAGTAGAACGTTCTTTTTTAAGGTTTATAATTTGTACACGGTCAGTAAACCTTGCTGCCAAAACAGCCTTGTCTCTATTGGGATTTAAATACAAAAAACTTTCATAAGCCGTTTTATAGCCTCTGGACATATCCTTGGAATAGGAATCTATTTGCCTAGTTACAGTGTTGGTTCTCGTATCAACAATAGCGCCTCTATAATCTGAATCGTAATCACCTGTCCCCAAAAAAGTTGTATTGTTTAGAGGTTGTATGCCATAATAGAATGTTGAAATTGAATTCGTGGGTAGGTCATCGCCCGATTCGTATTCGGTTATTTGAGAGGTTATAAATTTATTTTTCACAATATCAAACACCCATAATTTGTTGCCATAAATTCCATAAGATAAGAATGCCACTGCCTCGTTATCCCTTCTACCAGATTCCAAAATATCAAAAACAGAAGTTTTTTTGCTTAAATCAAATGCTGTAAAATGATAATCAGATGTATTTGCCGCATTCCTAATTATTAAAAGAGAATCCTTGTAATTTAAAAGACCGTCAACCGCAATATCCGGAATTTCCTTAAAGACACTCAATTCTAGTTTCTCGTTTGAAGCAAAAGTGCTGAATACTATTGCATCTTCATTAAATGATTTTTTTGATTTGCAATTAGTAATTACTATAAATAGTACTATAAGATAAAGTGATTTCATAAATTTAATTAATATATAATAAATCAGCATAATTAAAATTTATTTATGCTGATTTGAAGTTTAGATAATAACAAAATTGGTTAGTAATAGCAACTTGTTTCACCTGGCTTACAGTTTATAACTCTAAGATTTTGTTGACCATTAGAAGCATTACAATAATCTGAGCTATTGCCAGTAAAAGCATAGTTTGTTGCAGTTCCTTCGTGTTTGATTTGGGCAAAGATTAACCCGGACATAAAATAGCAACACTTGCAGCTGCTATTTTCAATTTTTTTGCAATGTTTAAATTTTTCATGATAAGTGTGTTTAATGTTAATTAATGTTAATTAATGTTAATTAATGTTAATTAAATATCTATATAATCAATAACATTACTTTTGTAATTAACATTTTTTTAACATTCTCCTATTTCATTTTTGTTTGCCTTATAGTCAAGATTGCTTTCAGTCCTTTTTTATGTTCAAAACTTGGTGGATAGTTACTTTAATTAAATTATGCATTCAAAATATAATTAAGTAATTCTGCTGCAACTAGCTAGACTAAAATTAACAAAATAATTGTTTCTTTTTTTATATTTGAAGCTAAGAAACAGTGATTAATGGCAAACTCAAAGCATAAAGGATTTATTTGAAAAGATTTATAGAGACAAAGGGCCACTAGGAAAATGGGTTGTGCAGGCAGAAGGTTATTTCGTTTTCCCTAAATTAGAAGGACAGATTTCTAACAAAATGAAGTTTCAAGAAAAGGATGTTATTACTTGGAATATTAACAACTACCTTAGCCTAGCAAATCCCCTAGAAGTAATAAAAGCCGATTACGATGCGGCGGTGCAATATGGTTCTGCATATCTTATGTGAGCACTTATGATGTCCAGACATACCGGTCTGTATGAATAATTTCAAAATGAACTTACTAAATTTGTTAGTAAAAAAGCGGCATATCTCTTAAATTTTGGTTATTAAGATATTATATCAATTGCTGATTCCTTATAAGGTAAAGATGATATTATAGTTTAAGATGTAGATAAAGCCTTAACTCAAGGAGACGTACTTTACACTTCTTTAGGCGAAGTTGAAGAAGACATCAATGGTTTTCCAGTAAGCCTTGAGTATGAAATCACTCTGGCTCATGCTGGTTTTATGGAAAATATGACTGTAAACGGTCAAACCTATTCGGACGTGTACAGCTCAAAAATTAGCCTTAATTTATCGGCAAGTGTTTTTATTGTCTTTTCAGATTTTACGATTCTCCAAGAGCAGAATGCTTCCACGATAACTAATTACTACGCAAAAGATATTGGTTTAATTAAAAGTGATGTCAGCACAGACATTATTTTTGAAGACATCCCAGAACAGTTGAATTTTGAAATTCCAGATGTGTCTGTACAGTCCAATCAAAATCTGATAGACTCTTCGATAGATTTAAACTTCTAAGACAAATTTATTTAAAATAGTCACTGGATGTAAAGCTTCTTTTTGGGTTCCATCTTTTATTTGATGTCTACAACTAGTTCCATTTGCACAAATGATAGCCTCTTTTGATTTTCTAACTGCTGGAAACAAAACAAGTTCTCCTATAGATTGGCTCACTTGATAATGCTCCTTTTCGTAACCAAAACTTCCTGCCATTCCACAACACCCTGAAGGTATTAAGGTAACTTTAAAATTTTCAGGCAAGTTGAGTAGATTGAACGTATGAATTTGGCTAGATAAAGCTTTTTGATAACAGTGGTTATGAATTTTTATATCTCGTTTTTCACTAGAAAATTGCTTGGAAGTTAGATTCCCTTTTTGAATTTCAGCATTCAAAAATTCTTCAATAAGAAAGACGTTCTTGGACAGCTTATTTGCTGAAGATTGATCTGAAGCCAACTTTAAATACTCGTCTCTAAAACTTAAGATTGTTGAGGGTTCAATTCCTAACAACGGAGTATTTTCAGAAATTATATCTTTAAAAATTTCAACATTAACATCCACAAAATTTTGAGCTTCATCCAATAGGCCTTTTGAAAAATAACTTCTTCCGCTTTCTGAATGATTTATAATTTTAACTTCATAGCCCAATTTCACTAAAAGCTGGACGGCATCCTCACCAATAGTGACATCTAGATAATTTGTAAATTCATCGATAAATAAATAAATGGATTGTTTTGGTGTCCCTTTGGGAGAAAGTGAAATTTTTCCACTTTTTATTTTTCGCCTTAACGATGTAGAATATAAAGTAGGTAGGCTTCTTTCTTTTGCAACTCCAGCAATCTCTTTAATTACAGGACCTATCAATTTATTAGTGTTTAACCAATTATAAAGCGGTGCTACTTTAGAGGCTAGGGTATTAATTGTATTATTTTTTGCAAAGGCTAGGGTACGAAGTTTTATACCGTTGGCTTTTTGATATTGATACTGAAATTCAGTTTTG
>Ga0307951_1001410_pt1 | contig 14635 bp, 11 predicted proteins | sample OrgLakmetagen374_FD_201842 | JGI IMG/M metagenome (GOLD analysis project Ga0307951, IMG submission 201842) | Saline water microbial communities from Organic Lake, Antarctica - #374 | ecosystem: Environmental > Aquatic > Non-marine Saline and Alkaline > Saline | place: Antarctica: Organic Lake... | reverse complement strand
AGCATCAGGCACGTGCACAGCAGTAGCAGAAGAGCATACAAAGGCAGTGAGAAGCTTGGCAATAAATGGCGATTATTTGTTGGCTTCAGGAGCTGATGACAATCTGATCAAGTACGTAAATTTCCTGCAGAGCTCTGCATTCTGAACATGCTGTCTGCTAAATGTCTTTGCTCTTATCTTGCAGAGCTCTGCATTCTGAACATGCTGTCTGCTAAATGTGTTTACCCTTATCCTGCAGGCTGTGGAAGTTTGGAAGGTGATATACGTCAATTCAGATGCCAGCCATAATGTGTCTCATAACTGAGCAGTCGCAGCATTGTATAGCAACAAGGGAATAAACCAGAGTGAACTTCAAGAATGCAATTTGAAGCAGCTTCAAGATGTTGTGAGACGCACCTTACAGTGTAGTGTGAAGGCTTGCCACATTATTTATTGTCTGCTGCAGGAAGTGAGGGTAGGGTTTAACCCTGCCTGGAATGTTTCCTGCATGCTGAGAGAGATGCTAAGTTGAGCAAGTCCAAATAAGCCAACCAGGCTTGTCACTTAGTGCAATGTACAACGAAAGCAGGCTGACCTGTTTGAGCCTCAATTTTATTGCGCAAGATGATTTCATTTAAAGTCGGTTCTTTTTACACTGCTAGCTAGTGCCTCATTTTTTCATTACCAATTGAGCAGGCAGTTTTAAAAGCAATAACGTTAGGTTGGTGGTCGACTCAAAGGTCGGTTGTCTCAAAAATGTGCTTTGAAATGGCATGAAATGGCAACAGTGTTAGCTTGAGACTTCCTAGTTGATGTGCTGAGTCTAGTACTTTGCTGTGACAGTGATTTGCTGTGACAGGGGGGGGTGCTGTTTGACTCTTGTACTGCAGTTTAAGCAAGCGCTCGCTTTGATCAATGTGAGGCATGATGACTTCTCTCTATTCTTGACCGAGCTGCACTGATGTCCAATCGGTCCCTGGCGGATTTTTAATGATACAGTCTCGTGCAAGTTACACGCATGTTGTAACACGATCGCCGACACGCACAGTACGAACCCAGAAGAATTTAGAATATTACAGTCAGCGAAAACTATTCTACAGGCAGGTAGAGCTTGGGCACGAGCGAGTTGTGGTAGGGTGTCAGATCAAGTCACCGTCACTGCAAAGAATAAGACTAAGAACATCAACTAATGGCGTGACAAGAGGAAGCCTAGCTTGCTTTGAGGAACGTAAGTGCTATCTTGCTGTCTACCTAGTAGGTTTAGGAAGGGCTAAATCGGGCTTAAACCTGTCCTCTCCAATTCGCCCCCTCACTTGAGCTGGAGCCGGCTCGGACCGGAACATGGGCTGGTACTGCACAGGGTGAAAAAGGCAAGCAGATCTTATCCAGGCATGGTGAAGCCGCGACAGACACAAGTGGAAGGGTATCACAGGTGATTGGTCGTGGTACAATTGCGAGATGGTCCTCAGAAACTAGAGAGCAAGCAGCGAGAGCAAGCAGCGAGGGCAAGCAGCAAAAAGATGAATAAATAGCTTCAGCACAATGCTTGTTTGGGTATGTCACACCCGACTGGTGGCAGTGACAAATCGTGTGATTCGGTTAGTTGGTTTTTCAATTGAGGTTGTCTTGACTCGTCTCATTCAGGAGGCTGGAGATGGCCGATTAATCTAAAATAGCATTTCTGGTTTTGATATTGCAATATTCAGTAAACTACTCAATGCTCAGTCAGATGGTTGGGAAACCTTTTTAGCCCTGGGGAGGAGAGGCAAGCCGCTGACTAGAGTGTGTGTGGTACAGTATATGTCAGCGTGTAAAAGCAAGTTGGATTTGAGAAGCAGCAGAGAAAGAGAGAGAATTGAAAGAAAATTGCCAGTCAGAAGCGCAATTCCCAGCCTTTGTCCGAGAGAGACTCGAACCCTGGCTTACATCATTTCCTAAATAAACTCAGGAAATTGATGTGCCGAGTCTTGTAATTTGCTGTGACAGTGCTTTGCTACGACAGGTAGCGTGCAGAACTGGACAAATTCGTCCTGCAGTTGATGGCCTTCACAAAAACAATTCTGATGTGCAACAATGCGGCTCCTCAATACAACAAAAGAAGAAGCCCAGTGAAGCAGACTTATTGCAGTACAGCCCCCACCTCTTGGCCTTTGCCTTCCCCACTCCCATGCAGCCACCAGGGGGGAGGGCGTGCAAACACGTATTCATGCCCAAACGTCTGGAAGCGGCCCATGCTGGGTATACAGGTGTGCTTCAGCAGGAGGTCCAGCTTGGCTCTGTCCAGCCCGTGCCTGCAGCAACGGTGCAAGAAATGATGGCCAGTTATCCTGCGGGTTTCAAAGGCTGGCTTGGATTTGTCCAGGCTGTTCCTGCAGCAAGGGCATCAAGCGAAATCGACCTGGTGTTTCAAACAGCAGTTGTGCAGAAGGAGGTGGCCTTGTGCTATCCAGGCGGCGTTGCAGCAAGTGCGTACAAAAACCTTGGCTCTTGTAGTAAGATGCAAAAAAAATCCAGACAGGCATGTATAGATGTAGGACCTCAAGCCCCAAGCCCTCCCCCCTCTTAACACCCCACACAAAGGAAAAGGGTGTGATTTGCTTAGGATCTGCTCAGGTTCATATTACATGCCTGCCTGCCCTGTACACGTATCATGAGCTTAAAATCCAGAGTGTTTTAGGGCGAAAACTGAAGCATGCTCTTGCACTGACCGCCTGTTTTAGCGCACAAGTCCAGTCAAATCCTTTGCCAACATGCACATTGTCTTTTCATTTACGCTACCCATGCAGTCATGCAAATTGCAAAAACACATAGACTGCAAGTTTGGAGCCACTTAACATTTTCTTGTTTTTTGCCTGAACAATGCAAATTGCAAATAATACATAGATTGCAAGTTTGGAGCCACTTAACAGTTTCTTGTTTTTTGCCTGAACACGGCTTTGCAGCCTGTTTGAGGGGGTTCCATGCATATCTGCGGAGCTCGAGCTGCAGAAATGCAACTGACCACCAGGGAACATGTCACGCTGTTCACCAGAGAACATGCCACGCTGTTCATCAGAGAGTATGCATAACTTTTAACCAGAGAACACGCCACACTGATGCAACTCATAATCCGTTTTCATTAATTTGGCTTGCCTCTATTGCTAGGCAAGGCCTGCAAGGAGAGACGTGAGCTCAGTCTGCGGCAGGGAGAAAACTAATGCTGAAAGAAGGGATGTAATCTGCCATATGAACCTGCACAGGCAGAAGACTTGGCTTTCATCAATCAGCGGCAGGCAACGAACTAATGCCGCCCCCAAAATACTTCAGAAGGTGACATTGATGCTGAGGTGCAATTTGGACTACACAGGCAGGCTGAGGCAAATTACCGAGACCAGCTCTGACAGATCAAGCTCCGCATTCCTTACCCCACTTAACTAACAAAGTCAAATGCCTTGTCGACACACACACACGTGTCAAGCTGTCAAGCTTCCTGCCGTCCACTTAAATATAAACTACAATAGATCAAACATCACATTCACATACACAATAAAACGTACACCAGAAACCAAGATCCACACACACACACACACACACACACACACACACACCCACACCCACAACACACACACAGACAATTCACCTGTTTGCCAGCTCCGAAATGTCAAGCTCCTTGCTGCTTACTCCACTGGTTGATGCTGCTGCCTCCTCTGCCACAGGACCCCCGTCTTCTGCTGTGCTGCTACTGCATCGTGATTCGTATGATGGAAATAGGGCAGCCCAAAATCAGTCAAAACGGTCCCTTTACAACAAAGTTGGTGATCATCCCAACCGTACCTTCTTTGCAAGTGCCGCAGTGAGTCATATAAGGTCTAAGGACACCAAAGCTTGAAGATAAATCATTTTTGAAAAGAGCGACTGACGTGCGCCAGCCCAACCTATTCTGCTTTGTACTGCTGCTGCTGCTGCTGCTGCTGCTGCTGCTGGACGAATGCGATAAATACAGCCGTGAAAGGAAGGGCACGCAGTTGCTGCAAGACTATAAGACATGTCCTTTTGCTAAAGCTTGCGTGAGCATCGTACCTGAGAATAAACCTAACCCATGCCCCAAGAGAGAGTCAGCCTGTCCCTAGAATACCCTATTTCACACTGAATGACATCGAAATTCTCCCACTAACTTAATTTAAGAGCAACAAGTGCACTTCGATATACAGCAAGCAAATGCTGTTCTTGGACATAGCAAAGTATGGGTCTTGACAGCGGGTGTAATCGATTAAAATAGGGTTAGCCAGAATCTGTTTACACCGTATATATACACCGCATACGACCGTATATTTGGTGATATCCCAGACAAAAATACCGTACATACATATACACTGTGTATATATATATGGTTCTCGCCAACCATATAATAAGCTTTTATGGCATAAATCCCCACATGCTGCCACGCAGCGGCGCAACTTCACAAAGGAAACCACGACATCCGGCGAATCATTGTGTTAGGCGGCCTGCGTAAATCGCTGCTTCATGCACGACAGATGACTTGCTCATACCAGGAGCCGCTCACCCTTAACACTTCAGTGTACACTATACACTACATCCAAAAAAGGCAGGGAATTACTCACCACCAGCTGATCACTTCAGGAACTGCCTGCTTGAAGTGCAAGGAGAAGTGACAACAGCTACAGACCACACCTACACCCACGGAGAAGAAAACAAGACGGCTCACCTGCTGCTCACTTCAGAAGCCTGCATCATCAAGGTGTAAGCAGACACAACATAATAACATATATGTTGCTTCACCCACACAGAAGATAAAAAAGATGGCTCACCTGCTGCTCAAGTCGGAGACCGCCTCAGCATCGCTCCTGGCCGACCACTTGCCTCTCGACTTTCGCACTGCCTCGCTTCGCAGCTTCTCCACCAAGTTCTTGGCCTCAAGCACCTCCCGCAGTGCGTACGCCTGTGCAGGTGGTTATAGGATTAACTTGGTTCTATTTGTAGGGTTAGCTTGCCCTAGTTGTAGGGTTAGCTTGTCCTAATAACATCTTCTGCACTACCTCACTGACGCTTCTCCACCAAATTCTCGCCTCTACCACCTCTCGCAGCGCGCACGCTTGTGCAGGCAGTGGTATGATCAGTGTGTGAAGCGTTTGAAAGAACCTTCTAGAAGTGACTCCAGCACCGTAAAGCTACGCAGCAGTGCCTCTGCACTTCAGGCCGTGTTCGTCGAGTTTTGAATGCTACCTCCAGGCCCTGCAGGCCATGTTTGTTAAGTTTCAAGTGCTACCTCCAGACCTGTTGAGGCTTTCCTCATTGTCTTCTGCTTGGGAGACGGCGTGCACGCTCACTGTATTCACACCTTTAAATCGAAGGGCTAGAATGAAATGCGGAAGTTTAACCAAAGCTCCATTCAATAATGTAAGAGAAACAAAGTGCTTTCCCTTTTGAAGCGCCTGCAAGGAATTATCCTATCTACAAGAGTAGATTTGGCCAGAACCATATATTTATGATGTATGTACGTTTTTTTGGCAGGGAAGTGTCCAAATGTACAGCATAGTACGGTGTATATGTATACGGTTCCGGCCAACACTACACTGGTGATGTTGTCAGGGAAATCCATTTGGGTTGCTAGGCAAAAAGGGATAAAGCCCGGCTGTTTCTAAGAACCTTGGGCCTTTATCCAGAACCGCAAACAAGCTCTACAACTCCAAGTGCAGGCAATATGGCGTGTACTCGCCACTGGCACAGCCTTAATCCTCGCACACGTTCGCCTCTAAAAGCAGTTGCTCTGGAACTCAACAACAGCTAGCACGTACGCTACCCTGCGCAACAAGCGAGCACACAACATCACTCAACAACAGCTAGCACGTACAAACATCGCAAGTTTATAGCCAGCACAACATGTGCACTTGCCTGAGCCCGGCCCCTGTCCTCATCCTGCATCGCCAGCCAAGGAGACCCATGCCCTCTGCTCTCCACTTGCAAGCCCCCCGCGCCACTCCCCTGCTGCTGCTGCTGCTGCTGCTGCTGCTGCTGCTGCTGCTGGGATGGTGTGTAGATGGGGATGGGCTGGCTGAAGTCTGAGGCGGACAGGGTTGTGGCTTTGGGGCTATTCCCGATGGAGGTGCTCACCTGGGGGTTGATTGGGTGTGCATGTGTGTATGTGTGTGTACGTGCGTATTTATGTGTATGTGTTTGTGAGTGTGTGTATCTGTGTTTGTGCATCTGCGGAATGCGTGTGGGTGTGGCACTTGCGTCCGCACTATTGAAACAAGATTGTGGTAGATTGCGACTGCCAAATACATCTAGATTTTTATTTCTATGCTGGAACAAGCATTCCCACATGCTCTTATGCTACAAAGGATGCTTAAATCTACTGTCTCGGGGGAAGGCACTCACCTGCTCATCAGGCGTGACTTTTATGGGCACGTTATGTATGGACCCTTGCAGTTTGTTGAGCAGGTCATCCAGGGGGGCGTCCTTGCGCTCCAGCTCCTCATCACTCAAAACTTCTTTGGCGCGGAGAGCCTCATCGTGCTCAATCTTCCGCAGCAACGCTGTAGGGTTTGCATGTGTGAATGTGAGCAACCTTTAGCTCTCAGTGTAGCTCATGTTACCAATTGAACACCAACCTGTCTCATCCACTTCTGTGGCCTGTGGCAATCGCCGCGAAGAACGCGCAGCAGGCCTAACGGCTTTGCTCGCAAAATTCCCCATTAATTTCGTTTAGGCTAAACTCGAGCTTTCGTTTAAGCTAAACTTATAACTTGAAGATCATGCCCACTTTTACAGTCTGCTCTTTCAAAATCTTCTATTCGTATTAAAATACAATCGCGCATGTTTATAAGCAAACTGTTCAAACCAGTTAAAAGCTCACGAAGCTGCTCCAAATATTTAATTAGGGAAATTATTGAGTAGTCACCAGGCAGGCCTAATCCCACTTCGAGCGCTTCGGTACTTTCGCCATCATTGCTTGAGCATTCCTCTCCGCCTGCTCTCGCAGCTGCGCTACATTCATTCCAACACCTGCCGCTCCTCCTCCTGCGAGAATTCACATTTATGTGACGGGATCTGAGTGATCAAGACAATTGCCAAAAAGGAAATTTTAACAAGCCGTCCTTGGTCAAAATAGGCTGCACAACCATAGGTCCTTGTCGCCACTAGTGCGTAAAACAGTACAAACGAACTTGACAGCATAAAATAAAGGGTTACGGGTGGACCCACACACTGCACACAGCCGACGCCCCTGATACACTCTCAAACATCAACACTAAGGGTGGGTAAATAGGGTGTCTGGTTTTGCCAGCGAGGCTCGGCGAGCCTCAATGAGGCTCGGCACTCGCTGGGGAGGCCCTAGTTGGTGCATTACGGTTAGAAAATCACTTTTTCAAATCTGCACGGATTGAGCCAAAACTTTTTCTGTTGTTCGCCCATATATATTAGCGAATATTAACGTTATGACCGGGTGGAAAATATGGGCGTGTGAGCCAGGAGACTTCGGTTAGCGGTAACTCCCCCCCCTGTTGCACACCCCTTGTAACTCTTCCTGGTGTTAGATAATGGCGAGCCTCTCACTCGGCGAGTCTCGGCGAGGTCATGACCCACCCTTAATCAACACGCACCTGTGCTCCGACTCTCAGCACCCCCAGCAGCTGCTGCTTGCTGCGCTGCTAGTGCTGCTGCCTTGACCATGCTCGACGTATTAGGGGCTGCAGCGCCTGTGTAAGTAGGCAAGCAGCCATTCATACTTGTGAGCATGCAGTCACACAAGCGATACGCAGATCCTGATAGTAAGACGCAGAGACCCAAATTTGATACTAAGTATGCAACATAACTTCAATGGCAGGCCATTGTCAAGCATGTTGTGGGTACAGTTCATGGTGACAGGTCAGTACGTTCCTTTTTTCTGTGAATTTTGCACGAGCTAAGAAGCCCCTCCCCCCTCCTAGCATGTAAGTTACAGCACAAAGTATACAGACACACACCTTTGGAGACACCTGTGGCTCCTGAGGATGGAGGCAGAGTACCAAGTGAGCCTACGGGCAAAATAAAGCAACCACATTCACAATCATACACAGACAGACACCAGGCATAGTGCAGACTGTGTGCACGTGTGCACATAGACACTTGAATACTAACATAAAGAGGCACTTGCTAACTGATCGCACAAACAACACACACACACACAAACACACACCTGTGCCTCGCTCAAAAGGAATGCTAGCCTGTCCTGGCTTGGCTTCTGAGCGCTGCTGTTGTCTATTTTTTTGAAGCCTTTCTAATTGGCGCAGCAGCTGGTCTGCATCGTACGCAAACGTGTAGGATATGGGGGAAGTCAACGCGCATTGCAGAGCGAATTAACCCAATGAGCTGGCGAGGGCTGTCAGGCAAGTCCATGCACAGTCAAGTAAATTTGATATTCAAGGCAAGTACAGGATGCATGTTTGGTAAATTTTAAACAGGGGCAAGTTTAGGATGCAAGTAGAGGTGCATGTGTGAGGTCGGCTAGGACCATGTATTCGGCTTGCAGGTGATTCTATGGGCAGGGAAAGGCTAAAACATACGGTCATACACCATTGTGCGTACATTTAGGGTTGGCCAGGACTGTATACGTACACCATATATGACTGTATGTAGGGTAATTTCCCTCCTAAAAATGCCGAATACATACATTTATGTCAGAGGCCAACCCTGCATGTAATTGTTGCAACACATTCGGTCAAATTTCTGCTTAAGACAAAACAAAGGGCATTTGAGTATGTGCTGCATCAGTGTGAGGAGACACGTGACAGACATTAAGCATCACATATGAAATCATGCAGTATGGCGTATCAATAAATTGCACACACGTAGGGGGACAAGCAGGGGATGATGTTAGCAAGTACAGCACGCCTGCACGACGCAGGAGGCAGGAGTTCCTCAGTACATATGATCGGACGATGTTTGTGTTGCATGTGTAAGAAAAGAGCCTGACGCTCCAGTAGAGGTGCACAGCACATGTGAAGGGCAGGTCGTGTGTTTAGGAGCATTTCCAGTAGCAAACAGGTAACATGAGTTGTGCAGAAGCGGTCAACAGGGTGTGGGCAACGTGCTTGCATGCTTCCACTCTTCACACAGGCAGGTGCAGAAGCGATCAACAGGGTGTGGGCAACATGATTGCATGCCACCACTCTTCACACAGGTGACGTGGAGCGTGACGTGGAACGTGCAGAAGCGGTTAACAGGGTGAGGGCAGATTGGGTCATCACTCATCACTTTTTGAACTCTCATTTACTGAGTGTTTGTGTACGATCACACTTTTTGAATGTCTGTGTACAATCACGCTTAAAAAAAAAAGGGGTGCAATGAGCACAGACTGTTTGCATACTTTTCTTTTATCAATCTGACTAGGATCTTGCGCGCGCGTGAGTAATGAATAAATTGCATGGCATCTCCTCAAAGCACACTGATCGGTTCCAGTGCAGATACTCATTTCCATTGTCAGAGGAGATGCAGAATATGATGCGTTGTTCTAAACAAGCACTGCCGTGGTAGCATAAAAAGGCAATGCAGCACAAGCTGGCACATAAATGCCCACATGCCTTTCAAAAGGGCCCTGCAAGCAACACACGACCAGTGTTGGCAAGACCAGTGTTGGCACGCCAGTGTTGGCAAGAGCTGAATATGCACCATCACAATGACGGTACTCCCATTTGTATGCAGCCTGTGTATGCGTGAACACAAGACAACTGACCAACCCCACAAATGACACATGCTCATGCACTCACTCTGATCCCTCCCCCCGGTCTTCTTTGTGGTATTGGAAGATTTGGCCAGAGCAGTTAAACTTTGTGTGACCATATACACAGAGATTTCCCTTCCATAGTTCACTGCAGGGGACCACTGGGCTCATCGAGCACGAGTATACTAATATAGCTTTGGCCGACCCTACAACCCTGCACGCTACGCATGATCAGGCCGATTGCTACCCACTGCCTCTGTCCACACTCTTCGACATGGGTATGAACTTTGACAAATAATCCCCCTTCCCCCCTTGAATTCACCAGCTCTGCCTCCCTGCAGCAGCAGAAGACGTGTGCCTGAGCTAGAAACAAGTAGGCCAAGACACACACACACACAAACAGGTGCGCAGACACACACACAGGTGCGCACACACACACACACACACACACACACACACACAAACAGGTGCGCAAAGAGACGTTTGCACCTACCCGAACTGTCTTCCTTCGGCAACGTGTCCAAGTTGAAGACATCCTGAGGGAAGGACGAGCCTGCCTCTTTGAGATTGTATATCTTGACCAGCTGCTGCAATAAATCAGGGTTACTATACTGCCGGTGCTTCCGCAGGGAGTCGATGAAGGAGCGTTGTTGCTTACGGGAGGTGGAGATGATGTTTAGGAGTTTGGCCTGCGTGGTTCGAGGGAAAAGAAGTACGTGTGTGTGTGTGTTTGTGTGTGTGTGTGTGTGTTCCTTCCAAAAGTAAATTTCGACCAATGTGTCAGGTGAATCATACTTAACACAATGTCTAACTCCAAAGGCACTCAAGCTACTCCACTCTTTGACCAAAATCTGCCTTTCTTCCTCCGTTCTTCCTCCGTTCTCTCTCGGTCTATTGGCGCTTCATTCAGAGGTTCAGAGGTCAATTTCTTCAAGCTTTGCCCTGAATTCAGCATTTCTCCCATCCTCCAGCATGAGAGACCACAAAAGGACTCACTGCAAAGACAGCACATCCTAAATTTACTGGTCTGCCAGATCCCTAAATACACACCATATATGACCATTTACATGGAAATTCTCCTGCTACAAGTACTGCATATACACACATGTTACATACATCATGTATACATATGTACTATGCACGGTTCTGGCCAACCCTACATGTAATCGCACACATACACTCAAATTAGCACACAACAAACGCGCACATGTAATCGCACACATACACACCTCTACTGCAGGACTACACGAGCCCGGAGGGGCCTCTCTTAATTCAGGGGGCAATTGGCTCCAAACACTATTACTGTCATCTTGAGCAGGAGCACTAGAAGGCGCCCCCTGTTCTTGATGCTGCAGATCGTCGGGTTCACCTGCTTTGATGTAATGCCATGCGAGAGTGCGTGGTTTGTTTGTGCATGTGTGTTGTGTGTGTTTGTGTGCGTATGCGTGTGCGTGTGCGCATGTAAGTATGTGTGTCTTTGTGAGTGATTCTGTGTGTGTGTGTGTGCTAGTGTGTGTGCATGTGTGTGCGTGCGTGCGTGCGTGTGTGTGTGTTGTGTGTGTGTGTGTGTGTGTGTGTGTGTGTGTGTGTGCGTTTGTGCATGTCCGGGCATACGCACACACTGTATGTTAACCAACACTGGCTGACGTGCACAACAAACTACTGACGCATGTACTTTGTATACGCGCATGCACGCACCAGCTTTTTGTGGAGTCAGGCTGATATCAGGTGCTGCACTAAATTGGTTGGCTTCAGCAGCTCCCCCGTTTTCTGACATGCCATGCGGCACTCCTTCTTGCTCTCCTGCAGGTTATTGCAGTGTAGCACTGAGTCATGAATGCGCTATGGCATCAAAATCTTCCCTAGCTCCCAATTCATTACCTAAACTGCCTTGCTTGTCTATCTGCTCCTCCTCCTCTTCACTTCCACTGCCATATTCCCCCAAGCCAAGCTGGTTCATTCTGCCGTGAGGTCAATGCCAGGTACAGCCAGCCTAACAATGATTTGGATAATTGTATTTGAACTCAAACAACATTTTTTAGCTTTATTTGAGCAACAAAAGGGCTGGCACACCATCAAATGAGCACACAATTATATAAACGCAATCAATTGTGTACGTCCTGCAATGTCCAATGGCTGTGTTCACCACCAAGCTGTGACAAGGGCTTGCCAAGTGGCCCCTGTTAACATTGCCGTCAAATCTGGGACAGGTGCTGCTCTAAGACTCTCACAAACACAATGATACACGCACGCACGCTCGCTCGTACACACACACACACACAAACACACACACACAAACACACACACACACACATACACACACACGCACACACACACATATATACACACACGCTCATATGCACACAAACGCTCGCATGCTCACACACATGCACACACGCACACACGCACACAAGTGCACACAAATACACATGCACACAAACTTGCATACGCGCACACGCACACACACGCAGACACTCATACACACACGTAGACAAACATAAATACACACACACACATACACACACACACGCATACACACACACACATAGACAAACATAAATGTACACAAACATACACACATACACACACACGCCCCCCCCCCCCCCAGAAAAACACGCATATATACACACACCATTTGCAATGTGCAGCCCGGCGTCAAGTGCTGCTCGGACTTCTGGCTGCTGCTCCCATCACAGCAGCAGCAGCAGCAGCACCCCTGCCCGCTCAAGCATTTGGTTCAGGAATTCCCGGCTATGGTAGGTCGCATTATAATTTGTAATTTCCGTTGCCTCGGGGGACCTTTACTTACGTGTTTGAGCATTGTGCGACGGTAACGCAAAAATAGAATTGCCTATCACTTTGTTAGACACAGGTTGGCGGCCGACACTTCTATACGCAACTTCCCACGTTCTATTTGAGTCATTTCTTGATCTCAACGAACACCCGCCTTTCCGTTGCGTCGCTGTGCGTAGATATAGACATGAAGGGAAGAAAGCGTGCCCAAGACCGCATCCAGAAGGAGAGGGACGAGCAGAAACAAAGAGGTGAGGAGCTGTGTGCATGCGTAGGTTTTTATCTAATTCTTAAAGGAAACACACAAGTACATTAGGCTTGCAAGCCTTTTTCCTTGTTCATGTGGTAGTTGTGCTCGGTACCAAGTGGCACTTTTCCTTATTTTTAGGGTTGGCCAGCACCGTATATGTGCCTCGGATATGATTTTATGTAAGGAAATTCCCCCGCTTAGAATACCGTATATGGTATGCAGTGAATACGAATTATGTAAGATTTTGGCCAACCCTACTAATTTACCTATGAGGACATTGGTTTTGTCGCTCATTTCGTTTGCTCGTAGCTTGTTTGTCTGTACACTGAATTGTAATTTGCTACTCAATGCTGCTTTTGTGTGGAGAGGGTCGTCAGCAGCTGGTTGTTTTCAGCGGTCGCATTTTTGCAGCGGCGGTTAATAGGCTAGTCATTAATATAGAGCGTGGCCCCCTAAATATACTTCATATACAGGTCGCATGGAAAGGCGTACGATCTTGAATATGGTGCACCTTTCACTTGTCCTTTTTGGCTTCCTTGGCCTTGGGTAAAGCAGCAGGCTTGAACACCATCACTGCTAGCTAAAGTTGTCTGTGGCACGATTTTCTGAGGTTGACCAGGACTGTGTTGTACATTGTACCGGTATTCTGCATAATAACGATGTTCTTATTTGGGTAACTTCTACATTCCGTACGAATAACTTGTTGGCGTCCCTGATATGTCTGGGGGTGGTGTAATAATAATGCAGAGATTATTTGTTTACAATGCTTTTATTTCTCAAGGGCGTGGCAGGAGTAAAGCATTCTTTGATGTTTTCCAGACGTGAAGCGGCAAGCTCAAGCCTGCAACTGCACTTGTTGGGCTGAGTGAAAGAAACTCCCTTACTTTCAGGAAACCTGAAAAAGGGCCCCAGAGAAGAACAGGGGCCGTTGCTGCAAAATGAATTGGTAATCCTTCTACAACGGGGAGGATTACTACGGGGCTTGGTCGCTGTGTTGTTGGATGTTTGCACCTTTGTTTAAAGGGCTTCTTGGCAGCCTGACCATATTTGGAATTTTTGATGGGGGAGATGCTCAGTGTTCAGTGACATGGGACATGCACATATCATTTATCATATGGTGCACATGTACGTTTGTAATCCCCTGTAAGTCACTCACCCTTTGCCCACAATCAATTTGTGACACTAAATATTCTATATCGTTTTCAGTTCGTAAGGGGATTAATTTTTGAATTCGAAGGGACTTTGTGAGGGTCCTGTCGGGAATTAAATTGTGAATTCCAGAGCCCCCCCCCACTGCTGGCTGCTGCTGCCTGTGCGGTGCTGCTGCTGCAGCCAGCCTCTAAGCCGGGGACTGGGGCTTCGACAACAGCGCCAGGGGGCACGCTTGGAGGCCAGTTTATACCCCAAAAATCAATAAAAGTATTAATTTGTGAATTTAAAAACCAGTTCGGAGAGGGCTCTGAGAATAATTAAAAGTTTTCGTTTTCTGGCCAAATAGATATAATATCCGAACCGGACAAACGGTACACGCACATGGCCCTGGCTGACCCTGTCTATGAACACTGCATATGCACATTGCTGTGAATAATAGTCTAATTTTAGGAAGAAAACTACCAATTTGCTGTCTGGCACTTTTGTACGAAAAAGAAAAGAAAAAAGAAAAACAACGCAGGCAGTGAAAAACCACTCCCCACATTAATTAAGGACAAGTGGGGGGAAGCATCGCAAGCGATGCTGAAAAGTTGGCGAAGCCTTTTGCGCTGTGAACTGGCAACTTGTGTGTGCTTTGTGCGCGCTTATACGTGTGTGTGTGTGTGTACGTGTGTGCGTGCGTGTGTACGTGTGTGCGTGCGTGCATGCGTATGTGCGTGCGTATGTGCGTGCGTGCGTGCATGCGTGCGTGTGTGTGTGCG
>Ga0307951_1001409_pt1 | contig 14639 bp, 11 predicted proteins | sample OrgLakmetagen374_FD_201842 | JGI IMG/M metagenome (GOLD analysis project Ga0307951, IMG submission 201842) | Saline water microbial communities from Organic Lake, Antarctica - #374 | ecosystem: Environmental > Aquatic > Non-marine Saline and Alkaline > Saline | place: Antarctica: Organic Lake... | reverse complement strand
CCTCTGACGCGCGTCTTGTCCTGAGCACCGTTCTAACAGGAACAGCAGCCGCGCTGTTTGATGTGCTGCTGGCATCAGAGTCGCACTTTATGGAGGACTTTTTGGAGAATGACGGCAACAGGTGTGTAAATGAGAGCGTAAGGTGGGGCTTGTTCAGCGTGCGTTGCTTGTGTTATAAGTCAGTGCAAAATAGTGCTCGTTTGATGTGCTGCTAGTGTCAGGGTTGGACATTATGCAGGGTATTCTGGAGGCCCAGGGCAGCTAATAAGCAAGGCAGCTCATCAGGCCTGTGCACCGTACGATGTACGGTACGGTACGCTTTTTACTGTATGTGCCGTAATTTTGTAAATTACGGCGTAATTACGATTTAGGAGGACCGTGATTTACCGTAATTTATTGTACAGTGTACGGTATGGTATTAAGCTGGCACTGCCAGTGCAAAAATGGCCTCGAAAAGGCCTCTTCACCCCAACACCTCCCATTTTCACCTCCAGCATGCTCCTCTTACATGCTGACGCCACAGAAATGCTTCCCTGAACGATCCTGAGGCTGGGTTGGGGCTGCATTGGCTCGGGGGAAGGGCCCGGTAGTGGCTTGCACGGAAACTCAAAGTCGGACGCACCACTTGATTCCTGGTTTTTAATCTGTGTTATATTCATAAACAATTGTTGTTAAAATATAGTTTCGGGCCGAAATTGGAGCCAAACGGTCGAATTATAGCGGAAATCGTACTGTACGGTGGGCTACGTCTTGTACGGTCTGACACCGTAATTTTGGCCGATCGTAATTTGGACCGTGCTGTACGGGGTAATTACGGTCCAAAATTCAACTTTACGACGTAAGTGCACAGGCCTGCAGCTTATTTGATAAAGCATTGGAATGGATTAGAGGTGAAACCCACCACAGAAGCAATGTGCGTGTGAGTGAGTGCGCACGTACATGGTGTGCAGCAGACAGATCTTCGTTGTGTGCATAAGGCCGACCAATAAGAGGCTGTGTTAGAGTGCCCACCTCCATATGTTGCAGCAGACCAAGCGCAGTGCTGGAAACTAAAATAAAACATTGAAAGCAATTGGGGGTATGCTGTTAAGTGGTGAGTCAAGATTGGTGCTACAATTTACCATGCATGCACACACACACACACAGGCTCACAGACCCTTACCCGCACAGACATATACACACTGAGACGCACAAAAGCACACATAAACACACTCAAAACGCACACTTTTTGCGCACGTACACACACAAAACGTCAGGCGCATCAACCTCACCCCCTGGAAACGCCACCACCAGCTTGCCCACGTGCGTGACCTAGCGTTTGTGGCTCCCATTCGTGGCGCATTTGGCAACTGGGGTGTCTCACACACACAGTGCTTCCAATCACACAGGTGCGGGGTACAGACGAGCTTTGGAGCTTGTGTACTGAATTGGGTATTTCAGAGCATGTGTATTTCAATTGTTTCTTAATTGAAGCAGTCGCCTGTAAACACGTGTCCGTCAGGGCATGTGTATTTCAATTGTTTCTTAATTGAAGCAGTCACCTGCAAACATGTGTCCGTCAGAGCATGTGTATTTCAATTGATTCTTAATTGAAGCAGTCGCCTGTAAACACGTGTCCGTCAGAGCATGTGTATTTCAATTGTTTCTTAATTGAAGCAGTCGCCTGCAGACACGTGTCCGTCAGAGCATGTGTATTTCACTTGTTTCTTAATTGAAGCAGTCGCCTGCAAACACGTGTCCGCTGTTTACGTGCCTCCATATCTTCACTTGTTTTAAGAGCCCCATGCTTTCAGCTCAACAGGTGGCCCACGCAATATGCGCTCTGTTGTATGTGTGTGTGTGTGTCTGTGTCTGTGTCTGGGTGTGTGTGTGCGCACACGTGCGTGCGTGTGTGCCTGCGTGCGAGTGTACTGGTCTTCTTGCTTCGCTTTATCTTCAAGCATGTGCATTAGAGGTGCCCATGCAAGTACAAGCGCTTCTAAAATGTGTGTCAATGCAAGCAAGCTGATGGTCTTACATTGTGTGCCTTTCCCCAAAATTCCATAGTTAGAACCTGTTCTTCCAGGTATGTCCCAACATGCACCTGTTTAGTCCCGACCCTTTTGAGGCTCTTTTATCGCTGCCTTGCAAAGGCATTGTTTTACAAACGTTGCAGCACGCAGCCACGCCTTACTTTCTGAAATCACGCGACACCCAACGAAGGAAATGCATGTAAAGAAGGAATGTTCTTCTGGGGGAAGGCGTCTTGTCACAGCTGATTAGCTGAACCAGCCACTGAGCTGATGCAGAGCATTGTTCTCTCATGCCTGCGTTTCAGCAACTTGCTGTGTTTGAAACCACGAGCTGAATCACACGCTTGTGCTTGCGGGTTGCAGCACGGAAGGGGCGGCAACGCAAGTCATCGCCCTGATTTTGTTAAGTTGAGACACACGCTCGCACTTGCGCACTGTGACCTGCAAGGAACTATGACAACACAAAAAATGATGGTTGTTGTCGATGGTCAAAACACACGATGTTGTTGATGGGCGAAACACACGCTTGCGCAGAGTACTCAAGAAAGCACTGGAACTTCGTCTTGCGACTGTTTGCCAATTATAATTTGGCGAACAATCACAAGAATATGCACACGTCTGCACACGTCTGCACTGCTACACGTGTGGGGCTACGACATGAATTTTTGGTGTCATGTTGACAACAGTCAAAACACAGGCTAGCTCCCGCGCAGTGCATCCAGAAAGGGACTGCAACCCAATTCCACGATCAATTTTGTCCAGTTGACACAAGCTCACACAAGCTCACACTTGCAACGCACAAGGGGCATCAAACAAAGGCTGCCGCCATGCCTGCACTTCTTTCACCTCTGCAGGCTCTGCCACACGCACAGAGAAAAGAGAACCCCTGGTATACGTACTGCTGGAACCTAAGCCCAAACAGCAAAGCCCACCAAAAATTCAAGCCCAAAGGGCTAAGGGCTATGCACTTGCACATAACCTGCAGGTTCCGCCAGCACAATGGGGATCGTCTGGTTAAAAACCCGCAAGGGGCCACAGGATTGACATGTGCTCCCACACCTCTGCGCATCAACCTGCAGGTTTTGCCGGCACACAGGCGACCATCTGGTGTTTGAGAGCTCGCAGACCATGACAGACATTCCCTACGGCGATTGCTTTACGGTAGGAAGCCGCTCCTATTGTATCTCTGTTTTGTCCTGCTCAGCATATGGGTTATTTGTAGGGTTGGCCAAAACCGTTTATACGTACGCCATGATTGACCGTATCTTTGAAGAAATCCCTACTAAAAACACCGTATATGCACCGTATATACACATGGTTCTGGCCAACCCTAGTTGTTCGCATTTTTGAGTGTCAACCTTGGCTGCTTTGGGCGAATGTGTCCCAGCTCCTGTTTTGTTCCGTGGTTTAGGAGCGAAGCACCCGGTAGAGGGATTTCGACGCACTACCTGCGTGCCCCATGTCCAGTGCATGTGCGTCTGTTTTTGACATGCACTTTGTGGACGTGCGCATGTTTTTGCATGCTGTGCTGCCGCTTGCACCGCAGCTGAATGCTGGCCATTTGAGTTGATCTTTGCACATCCTTGCACCACACAGGTGGACGTCTGGTAAGGCATGGATGACTGCGTGCACTCATGATTTGTGCGCATTAATTCTGTGCTCGTCAGTTTTTCACGCAGCTATCTCATCCGTGCATAGTAGTGACGCACAGCTGTCCAATCCGTGTGTGTGTGTATGTGCGCCTCTGCACAGGTGGACGTCCGGTGGGACATCGTCCCCACCACCATAGCCAAAGAGGGCCTCCCTCCCTCTGTGGCCACCCCTGGGGTGAGTAGCAGATGAAGGCCACGTCTGCAATAGTGCTACGACGTGCCTGCTACGCCAGTGCGCCCTCTTGTGCAGCGTATTTGACTTACAGCATATCCTTAAGGCAAAGCTTGCCTCCCTCTGTGGGAATTCCGCGTGTGAGTGACCACTTAAGGCTGTGCCTGCTACAGCAACGATGACCCGCCCAGTCGGCTCAAGACTTTTGGTGCAACTTCCCCTACATCACCCTCTTCCTCAGCAATTGCAGTGGACACTGTGACTACTTGTCAGACCCTGTGCCCTTAAAAAAACCACCGCTCTGATCTTGTGCCTGCAAACTCTGTGATCGTTCCCTATGCTTGTTCCCTTTCACGTGTTTCTCCTTCAATTTTCTTCTTCTTCTTCTCATCAACTTAATCTTGCTGTTAGCAGTGGGCCTTGTAACCTTTCCCGACATCGTGGCTGCTTCACTCTTTCCTTCCTCATACTTCCCTCACCTCATGTCCTCTTGTTTTGCAGTTAGCAGTGGACATTGTGATGCGAGTGCCCTTCCAGCGGCGGTGCCTCTTTAAAAAGGTGGGGTGGTTAGGCCGTGCTGGTAGTGCCACCCTGTCTATTGATTGAGCATGGGGTGGTTCAGCTGTGCTGGTAGTGCCACCCTATCTATTGATTGAGCATGGGGTGGTTCAGCTGTGATGATAGTGCTACCCTGTCTATTGATTGAGCTTGGGGTGGTTCAGCTGTGATGGTATTGCCACCCTGTCTATTGATTGAGCAAGGGGTGGTTCAGCTGTGATGGTAGTGCCACCTGTGTATTGATTAAGCACAAAAAACAATATATCGAATTATATCGAATTACTGTTGCTCGCAGGTAAGCTTTTGAACAAAAAATGTGTGGCGACATGTTTGTGCAACCCAAGCTTTACTTTCTGGCAGGAAGATCTGCACCCTACGGGCTATGGGTACATTGTATGGATAAGGGTTTGCCAGCCTGTAGTCAAGGCTAGATGAGGTCAAGCCTCGTTAAGCCTCAATCTCATTGTTGGCAATTTCTAGGCGGCCAAACAGGGTGTTCATTTTCGGGGAAATTTTGGGGAAATCCCGTTTGCCAAATTTCACAACATGTTTCTAAACATTTAATAAGTAAATGGGAATAAGATACAAGTTAGATGATAACGATTCTAAATGTAAGCGATTGGGATAGGGGGAGGGCCCTGGTTGTCCGTCTGCAGACACCACCGAATGGATATGGAAGTGATGAAGATGCCTGCGAGCCTGCAAGCAGCATCCGCCAGTTCTCTACGCGGCAAGCTGCGCAAGGGATTCCCTCCAACCTGTCGTAATATGCAAGACACATGTTGGAGAGCAGCGACTCCCTGCAGCCCAGCAACCATAGGCCTGCCTAGGTCCCCACCAGCACCGCCTGAATGAGCTCAAGGCCAGCAGCAGCAGCAGCAGCAGCAGCCGGGATTGAGTGGGAGGGACAGTGATGGGCAGTGTGCATGCAAAAGGGCAAATTGACCAAAACTCCCCGGCTCCCACGCTCATTTCTTCAGCCTGGTCTTATCATTATAACACCTGAAAAAGTTTCGGCTCAATCCGCGCAAGTTTTAGGGACTAATTTTTGAAACGTGTTGCACCAACGAGGGCCTAAATCAACGAGCCCCTCCTTCAACGAGGCTCGTTAAGTCTTACTGGCTAAGTCGTTACCCCCTATTTACCCATGCTTATTTATAGATACTTTCACCCTGTTCTGTCTGAGTTTGCAGTCAATTTTGATGATGTGATTAACTGCTGCAATCTTGGACACAGGCAGGAACACAAGAGGAACGTGCAGGCCCTTACCGCTGGACAGCGGAGCAAGCAACCCCCCCCCCCCACACACACACACTATTTCATTGCTTGCGCAGGTGATTGAGAGTGGCACGCAGAAGCAGATTCTGCAGACCTACACCGCCATGGTGGATGCCCTCCAGCCCGCCCTGCTGGAGGCCTCCTTCTCCTCAGACCTGCCCTTGCATGCTGACGTGGAGGGGTTAAAGGCTCGGGGAAGCCTTGCTGGTAGTATGGGCAGTGGCGGCAACAAGGGTGTCCCGGCGCTCAAGGCCGACCACTCGGTGAGTTTGCAGTGCAATGCAACCTACAGTTAGAATACAGTTAGAATACAGTGCAATGCAGCCTACAGTTAGAATACAGTTAGAAGAACTCAGTTAGATTAAGGACAATGAAAAGCTCTAGCCGGCCTGGGCAGTGCTGGCACCTGAGTGTCCCTTAGTGCTCAAAAGCCGACCATGTGGTGAGTCTGTTTTGTGGGCATGAAGCAGCAGTGCTTTCTTATTTTCTATTGGGAAAGTCTTATTTCTTATTTGTACCGGCTGGATTTGGTCACGCGGAAGGGGTTGTGCGTGCTGCAGCCTAAAAGTGTAATCAGCCCAAGCTGCCAAAACTGTTTATAAGTTTCAGGAGTAGCAAAGGCAGTGGCCCTGTAGCAAAGGCTCAAGTCAGTGGCTCCTCCAGCATACCACAGGGCCTTACATGGTGGTTGGTCTCTCTTCGCCAAAAGCTTAGAAAAGAGCATACACTCGCGAATAGGCTCAGTCCCTTCACTGTTCTTTACATCATGAGCTGCCATCCATTGACGCATGAGTATTGAGCACACTTCGTACACAAGCACGCGCACACACACACGCTGACACACACACACTTACTGACACGCACACGCGCACACACACACACCCAGGGATCCATCTCGCTGCGCAGCCTGCCCAGCAAAGGTGTCCAGGAGGATCCCCACATAACGGTATCTCATGGCCAAACGCGCATTTCTCTATCGCCCAGCTCGTCCCTCTTTAGCCCTGCGGTAAGCGTTCAGCGTGGTAGCACTGCTGCAGGCGTCAGTAATGTTCTAATGACTAGGGTGATGACTAGGGTTTGCTCTACCCCACCTTCATCCCCACCTCTCCCTAAAAAGTCCTGCGTTAAACGCCTCAAGTGGCAGCGCTGCTGCAACATTCTAATTCCTAGGAGGTGCTGCCCAACCTCGCCTTGCCCTCACGTCCTCCCTCGTCAGCCCGATGGCAAGCCCTACTTTGGCAGCACTGCTGCGACGTTTTGATGACTAGTGTGCGCATCCCCACCCACCTTGCCTTGTCCCCACCTCCTCTCTCAACACCCCCATCACCATCTTTGAGGTGAAATTATAAAACTGACGAGGTCCTGTCTTCTCCCTTCTTGCCAATGACCCAGCAGCAAGCCCTGCAGCTTATAATGCTGTGTGTGTGTGTGTGCCCTACGGCCCGCCATGAAGCGCAAACTTCCACTTTATCAACCCAATGGCAAGCACTAGGTCGGAATCTCTGTATCGCTGAAAGCACACTTTGCTGTGCTGTGTCCTTACTTCCACACTCATGTCGTGCCCCTTGCCAACCCAGCAACAGGCACTGAGCTGCGTCAATTCATTGTGCCTCGGCGCTAGTGTTGCTGAATGCATGCTGCACAGCTACTGCACCCAATAAGCGCTGCTCAAAATCATGAATCGCTCCTCCAGTAACCAAGCGTTTAAGCGCCCTACCTGTCTTTTCTACTGGCCTGGTTAAGGACCTGGTCGCTGGGCCCCAGTCAAACCAGATATCCAACAGAGTTTGTATTTTCTAACAGCAACCCTTTGATTTCATCCACCCATAAATCATTCATCATTCACGCAGGTGCTCGATTTTATGAGGGCTGAGAACTCTGTCAAGGCACAGCACGTGGGCTGCCTCAGGTACTTGTGCGTGCTTTTGTCACACAAGTTATGTGTAGGGTTGGTCAGAACCATACATATAGGGGGTATGTACGGTATTTTCGGCAGGGAAATCACCAATTATACGGTCATACACGGTGTGTACATACAATTCTGGCCAACCCTAATTATGTGTGCTTTTGTCACATAAGTTGTGTGTGTGTGTGTGTTTGTGTGTGTGCATGTATGTGTGTCAATTACGTGCGTGTGCACCTGTATGTGTGTGCTATGTGCATGAATGCTTTTTTATGTTCTGGCATGCATGCCAGAACCACTCAAGATTGAAGATGCCTGGGGGTGGCTTTCTCCGGAGATGACCGGCCGGACAAAGCTACCTCTAGACTCTTCGTTGTTGCGTTTGGTGTACTTGTTCGTTGTTTCGTTTGGTGTACTTGTTCGTTGTTCCATTTGGTGTACTTGTTCGTTGTTTTGTTTGGTGTACTTGCTCGTTGTTCCATTTGGTGTACTTGTTCGTTGTTTCGTTTGGTGTACTTGTTCGTTGTTCCATTTGGTGTACTTGTTCGTTGTTTCGTTTGGTGTACTTGTTCGTTGTTTCGTTTGGTGTACTTGTTCGTTGTTTCGTTTGGTGTACTTGTTCGTTGTTCCATTTGGTGCACTTGTTTGTTGTTTCATTTGGTGCACTTGATTCGTGTCTCTTTCTCCCTTCACTGCTGCGTAGCATTCATGCCATGGACACACGTATACATGTACTGCAAGATTCTGAAGCTTTAGTCCATACCTTGTGTTATACATCCACATTGCGATGCTGAGTTAGGTGCTTGCAACCAAACCAACAAGGCCCTGCTTGAGCAGAGATTACCCTGCATCCGCAGCTGCCTTGCCCTACTATGCCTTGCTGCTGCTGCTGCCTACTTGCTGGCACATGGGGCAAATGGCTACACTTTGACCAGGTCTGGCACGACTAAGCAAGCACCTCGGATCAGCTTTGCCTAGAGTAGTGTTGCCTGCAACTCAGGAACGCCTACGCTTCCACAAGTTCTGGCTACGATATTCTCTATTGCCCCAACAAGTTTTGATCAAGATTGCTTTGAGCTGACACCAGCAGCCCGGCATTTTGTTGTGTGATGTAGAAAGCTTTGGCAAGCTCATGGCACGTGCGGACAGCATGGGCTGAAACGGGTCTGAGTACACACCACAAGTACACACACACATTAAGCGCATCAACGCACACACACACTCAAACACGCAGCTCCTACCTGCTGGAGAGCATCACCCGCCCGCTGCGCATTGGCCTGCGCACTTTTAACAATTTCGTGCTTGGCTTAGTGGGCTGCTCGATGAGTCCTCAGCTGTTGTGGCTCACCATTATGGTGCGTGCACCTGCCGCAACTTGAAGTGCGTGTGTGCTCTTGTGTGCTAGCACGCGCGTCAGATGAGCGGTGTGGCTCACCATTATGGTGCATGCATCTGCCGCAACTTGAATGTGCACATAACTTGTATGTGTGCTTCCCTTGGCTTGTCTCCCTCACGCAGTTGCCTCGGCAATACTCAACTTTGGGTACCATGATCAGCTATAACGCTTATCTTACCTCCCCCAGTATTGCATGCCTTCCAGTGCTCCCACTCATTTATATGTTTCCTTGTTAAAAGTGCACACACACATACACACACACGCGTGCTCATGTACACACACACATACACACACACGCACACACACATGTGCGTGCTCATGCACACACACACACACACACACACACACACACACGCGTGCTCATGTACATACGCACACGCACACACAAACACACACACACGCGTGCTCATGTCCACACACGTTCCCTCTCCCTCTCCAGGTGACTGCCATCTTTGCCTGCCAGCTGTACCTCCTTTACTCCTCAGTGAAGCCCACACACGACCAAAGCTCCGCCTTCCCATCAGCAGGAGGCATGCCCATGGGTGCTGGTGAGGGTGACATGCCCTCCTCCCCCTTCTACTCCCCCTCTGCTGCCACCACCACCCCAACCGCTTCCTCTGCATCGTTTGCCGCCACGTCTGCCACTGATGCTGGGCTGGGTATGGGCAGCCAGCAGCAGCAGTTCTGGGCGCAGCGGCTGGAGTTGTTGCAGGTGAGATCAACACAAGGAGTAGAGGCAGGTGGAGTTGTTGCAGGTGAGATCAACACAAGGAGCAGAGGCAGGTGGAGTTGTTGCAGGTGAGATTAGGACAAGGAGTAGAGGCAGGTGGAGTTGTTGCAGGTGAGATCAACACAAGGAGTAGAGGCAGGAGAGGGAGTGTGGTGTGGGGACGCAGGTGCGGGGTGTTACACACATTTGCCAGAGCGTGTGGTGCGAGGCAGCAGACATCTACTACTCACGTAGTGCGAGTCAGCAGACATCGATTCGCGTACATGAATGGCCGATGGATGGCGCCCTTGAGCCTCATGTGCACTCTGTCCTTTGATGTTATGCTCAGTTGGTTCGAACCATAAGCACCCTTTGCAGTGCTAGAAACGTGTCGATAACATCCCACATCAGGAGCTGGACGGATCGTAATCTGATGGCATTCCTTTTGGTTTTGATGAACGCGGTTTTCAGGCCCAGTATACAATTCCTCACATTCAACTCTTTTGATCTTCACACGCTCTCCCTTTCAGTTTATGTTGGAAAAATTTCATGGTTAATGGCACCTGAGCAACTAGATTTTCAATCGATGTGAGGAGTGGTTTTTACTGCCTGCGTGATTTTTTGTATTGTTTTGGGCGAGATCTGCACTTTACTATACTAGCGCACGTTCACATAGGCCACCTTGGTACAATAGGGTTACCAAGGGTAATTATTGGTAACCCTTAACCAACAATAAAAGGGTTACGCTGATGAAATCGAGTGTGTGTGCCTGTATCATTTAACAACCAAGCATCCCACGTCTTTCACACATTCAAGCGCTTCTTCCATCTACACATACGTGCATTTCAATTCATTCTAGGTACAAATATTCCGAAGTTCTGCCCTTTTCTTTCGTTGATGCTTGTGCAGAGGGAGCTGTGTACATGACAATGACACTTGAATGTGTATGCATGGTTATGAAGAATGCTGGATCGGACATGCTCCTGCATTTTCATAACCATGCATACACATCCAAGTGTTATTTTCAAGCTGCAGCATCACCTCATCACCAAATACTTATTTTCTTCTGTTATACACAGTACACATTCCAAGCGCTTTTTTTATCACATGCACGTATGCAGATTTTCAGGACTTCCACCTCATTCGCACAGGTCGATTGCTTTTGCACCAAAATCTGATTTTAATCTATTGCATCTGCAGATGGAGCTAGGCATGCTGCAGCGCCGTATGCAACTAGTTGCAGGAGAGATTGATATTACTCAGCAGCAGCAGCAGCAGCAGCAGCAGTAGTAGCAGCAGTAGCAGTAGCAGCAGCAGCAGCAGCAGCAGCAGCAGCAGCAGCAGCAGCAAGGGAGTGAGAACATCAATGATTTTAAGGTTCCAGATTGGGGCTGGGAGAAGTGTGCGTATGCAGAGCTGAATATGCCAGTGATGAGCATTGCTATGCCAGCAGTGAGCGTGGCTATGCCAGCAGTAAGCATATGATGTAAAGTAAGCATGGCCAAGCCAGCGGTGAGCATGTGTTGTAAACTAAGCGGGCACGTGGGCATGCACCGTGACATCCATGGGCTGTGCGTGGATGCTCGAATGTGTGTGTGCATGCGTGTACATTCGAGAGCATGAGGCTGGTAAAGATGTCCCAGAGGAAGAGGGGAGTTTGAATGCATGCCTGGGTTGTACGTGTGTGCGCATACGTGTGTGCGCATATGTGTGCGTGCTTAGGTGTTGAAAATTGTTTCTGGCAGCTACTAGCGCACATGTTCTTTAAATTTAGGTCATGGTGCAGGATGCTGCAGAGTGTGCACGGGAGAACAGGTGCTGTGCATGTAGAGTAACAGGGGGGGTGTATGTGTGTGATTGTGTGCTCGGCTGAATTTGTGTACATACAAGGGCGATGTGCTTCAAACTTGCTGGCAGGGGAGAAGCAGTAGGGGGATTTTTGAGGGAGGACCCTCAACTTCCCGCTCCGTCCCGTTCTGAGGAACAGCTTTTTCTTGTGGCATGGTGCACGGTTTGAATTTCTCACAAAACTTATGGTAATGGGGGGGACAGAAGAGGGTGCCTGGTTGTACTAGAAACGTGTGTGTGTGTCTGCGCGGGCGCGCGCAAGAGGGTGCACGTGTAATTATTTGTTTTATCTAGTGCAAATATAAGCTAGGCTAGCCAGCAGGAGGAGGCCTGTGAGAAGGAGCTCCAAGTAAATACTTGAATATTTGTGTCATTTTCCACTGGGAAGCATTTCTTGAGCCTGCAAAGCGTCCTTTATATTTTATACTAAATGCGAAAGGCAGTAGACAGATGGCAGGGAGAAGGATTTCATAATAATGTAGGGTCTGCGTAACTCAGTCCATTTCAGACTGTAATGTACCAACAAACATGACGCACTGTTATAGTTATAGTACACAATAAGGCACACTGTGCTCGTTTCAACGTTACTCCTGGCAATCGTCGTCTGTGTTGCTTGGTCAATTATTTTGACATTAATTCGCTGCATTCAGTGGAATCTGCTTTGTATATGAAGTCATCTATTGTGTGTCCACATGTAAGACGTAGCTGCCTCAAGAAAAGAAAAGAACGCAGATAGAGTACACACTGCCGGCATGGATTTGGAAAAGATGTTTTGCGTTCTGCGACACCCCATGGATGCAGAGACACATAACATCCCACCTAGGGAATAAAAAGAGGAGAGGCTTTTCAGTGGGGATCAGGTGGTTGGGAGGCAGAAGCCTGCACACCACCAGAAGTATTGCTCAGATACATCTTTTGGGGTATTACAACTACTGGAAGGACCTTAGACCTTTGGTCAATAAACAAGCCACAAATGCTTTCTGGAACAATAGTAATTTTAAATTCTACGAAAAGCGTAATGTTATGAGGTACCGCACCGGTACAAATATTAATCAAAAACCTGCCTACCGGTACCGATACGGCTTCTCTCCCAATGCAAACTACCCCATCTGCCCTTGCACTGGTAGTGCGCTTCACATACTACTCTCAGGCTGCCAACACACTAAAATGAGGAACATGATTATTAAACGCCATAATACGGCAAGTGTGCTGATTGTCCAAGCCCTACAAAAGGGACCATGCGGTGCCAACCACATTGCCTACACTGATGTAGGCAGCGCAGATAAACTATTAGAGCAGGACCTAGATCTGAGAAAAACTGCCAACAAAACACTGCCCTCTTAATTGCTACCAAAACTAAGAGCACATGCTTTCAAAGCTTCTTCTCGTCCTGACGCCATCCTATTTCTACCTAGCACTACTGTATGCTCCTCTCGCGTAGCCACGTAACCACCACCAACCCAAACTTTCAACAGCTAGCAAAAGACAAAAAATTAAATCCAAACCAGTGGGAGGTTCACCTGACTGAGTTCAAATTCTGTGAAGACACTAGGCCTGATCCCCGACTCCAAAAAGCAAAAGCACAGCACAGCATGCTTATTGCCAACCTAAACAGACAAGGATATAGGGAAGTCAAGCTTCACGTGATCCTCGTTGGAGCTATGGGGACTATCTACAAAGACTAAACAGACAAACCACTCGCAGACCTTAATCTGGATTACCATAAGATTAAAAAATTGACACAGACTGAATGAACACTCATGCATCTGCACTCATAAAAACAAGGTATTATGCACTGCAATATAACACGAGCAACAACAGTCAAGGATTGGGTCCGGGTGCTACGGCACACAACCCCCCTGACCCACATTAATTTCAAAGTTCTTTTTAATTGTTTGCGTGGTGGGGGATTGCCTGGTGCTGGCACCTAAGTAACCTGGCACCTAAGTAACCCCCTCCCTTAATCATGCTGGCTGTATGTGTTATTACTACCAGCGGAGTCTTGTCTTTTTTTCCTTTTTCTTTTTTATTCTTTCTATCTTGGGGGTTGTGATCAATGTCTCGTCGCATCTGTATGATTTTTGTTGCGGATACATGCATGTAGGCTTCATTTTTTCGTGAAAACTGTGGCATGTAGGCCAGTAACTCCGAGGCTATGGAGTGGGTTTCTTGTGTGGCTGCTGTAAAAGGTGCCTGTTGCTCCTAGCAGGATGGTGTGAAGGGTTCTGCGGTGTCCAAGTAAGTGAAGCATTAGCAGCTTTTAAGTTGAAGTTCTCGTGCCCTTCTCTTGCTTGTTGGGTAGGGGAAGTGTCTACACAGTATCTAATTTCGATCAGATGTATATCGCGTCTGTTTGGTTGTATGTCTGTTGGTTTCATAGCAAGGGGGGGGGGTGGATTGGCAGCGCCATCTGCTAATTTATCACGGGCAACTCATCTTGCATTATTGGCAGACCTAGTTTGATGCGTGTTTGTTGGGTTTCGCTTGGGGCGTGATTGCTGGGTCGGAGTAACTATGATTGCACCTGGCTTGCCGAATTTCCGCTGCTGTTGCTCATTGAGGTTGGAATGGAAGATCCAGGTTAAATTCATTCCTACATGTGTCTCCTCAGAAGGGCGTACAATGCCTTGTTGTACCATTGTTGACTCCCTGCATCTGCTTGTGCTTTAAGATAAGCAATACTTCTGGATGGAATACTTCTGGATGGTGGGATGACAGAAAAAGAAATCAAAAGCCTGCGTTGCCTCTCTACCTTCGCTTGGACAATCCCAGCAACCTCAGCCGAGTACTTTCTTGCCTTCGCCTTTCTGGCCACAACTTTCTAGTCCAAATAATGCGTCATGACTGGAATAGAAGGCCTTATGAGCTCAGGATCTGTGACAGATGTGACTGGCACACTATTCAGGATGAGGAACACATTTTGTTGGACTGGCACTGTCCGCATGAACATCTAGTCAGACTTCGCACACAGCAACAGCTTATCTTCCCACCTCAGTTTGAGGATGGCCCAGCTCGTTTGAGGACCTTTATGAGCAGTGGCTCTCTCAATTTTTGTCGGGTCTGGCGACCTGTGTTGGTATGCATGGTTATCAGGAGACCAGCCTCGCCGTC
>Ga0307951_1001408_pt1 | contig 14646 bp, 20 predicted proteins | sample OrgLakmetagen374_FD_201842 | JGI IMG/M metagenome (GOLD analysis project Ga0307951, IMG submission 201842) | Saline water microbial communities from Organic Lake, Antarctica - #374 | ecosystem: Environmental > Aquatic > Non-marine Saline and Alkaline > Saline | place: Antarctica: Organic Lake... | reverse complement strand
AGAGAGAGAGAGAGAGAGAGAGAGAGAGAGGGAGAGAGAGGGAGGGAGAGAGAGGGGGAGAGAGAGAGAGAGAGAGAGAGAGAGAGAGAGAGAGAGAGAGAGAGAGAGAGGGAGAGAGAGTGTGTGTGTGTGCGTGTGTGTGTACGTGTGTGTGTACGTGTGTGTGTACGTGTGTGTGTACGTGTGTGTGTGTGTGTGTACGTGTACGTGTGTATGTATATGTGTGCATGTGCGTGTGTGTGCGCGTGTGCGTGTGTCCTTTTATTACTTAAGTACCTGCTCGTTCTTGAGCATTCCTCCTGAGAGTCTGATCTTCCCAGGCAGGTTCCTCCCCGCTCCTAGGAAGCTGTTCAACTCCATTGCTGAAACTGTGTATTTCAGGGCTTGCAGGACACGTCATCTCTGCAGCTTCCCATTCAGTTGTGTCTTCACATTCTATGTCTTTTTTAGGCTTCCTACTCCATACCTCAAACAAATTTTAAAGATTAATTGATAAGAAGCACATCAATTGATGGCCTCCACTCCTTGGCCAATGGAGCTCCATGTGCATGCTGGTTCGTCCTCCACCTCCCCTCTCTTTACACTTCAAATGAGCCAGGAGTCAACAGAGCAAAGCCTTCTTGCGATCTGTCAATCTCGGTTGCCGCAAGAGCATTTAGGCGACAAGGTATTTGAGCATACACGCACAAACTCACACAGGCATGTGCGCATCTAAACACACACACACACACACGCACACACACACAATCACAAACACACACACGCACACACGCATGTACGCACGTGCACACAAGCACTGGCACACACATACACACACACTCACACAAACGCGCATGCACACACATACACACACGCACAGAATCACGCTTATTTACATACCGACACTCACACTTGCACTCGCACAAGCACTCACACAAACACACACACACACACACACACACACACACACACACACACACACACACACACACACATGCACACACAAAGAATTGTATGCACGCGTGTGAGCACTCTAATCAGGTCTTGCACTGCTCTCATCTTACAGGCTTGGTTTGAGAATGACCAAGGCGCACCCTTTCCAGCAGATGTATCCAGCTCCCCTGCATCTGCTGTACTTTCTGCAACACCAGGCACACCGCACAGATTAGTCTTTGCAAGCAGCACTGCAACTGCAGATCAGCCAGAGGAAACAGCTAGCAGCAGTCAGCAGCAGCAGCAGGTTGGAGCTGCTCCCGCTGCGAGGCATAAAACGGGGAAAGGGTGGGCTAAGTGGTCAAAATGGGCACTGAAGGTTGCGGTTACAAGCATCAAGGTAAGGGCTATTTTCATTCTGAAGCAACAACATATGCATGTGCGTAATTGGGGTATTCAAACACGTTAAAACACATCCCCCCCCTAGTCGTTGTGTGTTGAATTCACCGGCGTCAACATTGCAGCCTTCTTTCTCTCCTTAGGTGATTGTAGTGGCAGAGACGGCCTTCTTCTTGCTAGAGCGTGCACGGGTGCTACGCTACATGGGACGGCAAGAGCGTTGGGGTGAGTTGAACCCCTGTAAATGAGCTGCACCTCAAACTTGGAGGAGTTTGAGGGGCATGGGGATTGAATGGATGAAGCATTTGTGTCCTTGTGTGTGGTTGTTTATTGAGAGGCTCCTGCATACACTCTGCGCACTGCACACATGCGAAGGTTGGTCAGAGCAACCTGGGATGGTTAACACGTGTGAATTTAGCAGGGGTGCCTCTAAATATAAAGTCATATACGGTGTTAAGTGACAGCACGGTTCTGGCCAATTCCCTCTGTCCGAGGCACAGATTTTTACTATTATAGCATATTGGGATGGAGCTTTCATTTTCAGTATTGCAAGTGAGCCATTTATGGTTAAAGTGATTCCATTCAGAAGTAGTAGTGGAACATGTAACCCCCTTTAGTTGGAGTTGCTTAGGAATGCCTAGGACAGCATGGGGGCGCTTAATGACATTGCACCTTACTACTAAATTGCAGACCACGAGCCGCTGCTCAACAAACGAGTTCCAGACAAAGCCAGCGAACCTTCTTGCCCTTCCAACATTTAATCTTCCTCACATTCAAGTAAAAAAATTGATCAGAGTGGGCTTAAAAAATAGGCTCCATCAAGCTCCTTGAGCAAAACAAATGCAACATGCAGAGTTGTTTTCTCTGCATGTTTTTAATTAAAAAGACTCCTCTTCCTCTTCCTCAACTCCCAATCTCGCAACCTTTCCAGGCCCTGGCAGTGACGCAGCTTCAGGCGAAAGTGACGTGGGGACCAGCTCGGAGGCTGCAGATCTGTTGCTGGACTACATGCAGGATGAGGTCGGCCTCGATGCATTACAAGGCTTCACGCCTGCACAAATGGATCGGGCTCTAGATAAGGTGGGTCACGGGCTATTGTCAGGATGTTGTTGGTTTTCATTTCAGAGGAGGATAGTTTTAACACCTGAGAAAACGGTTTCCAAGGAGCATAGCCTAAATGAGATGCTTTCAAAAAAATTAGTAAATGCGGCGTTATGACAGTTTGCAGCTAGAGGGTCCTTTTGATGAGAGGTGTACGCGTCCTTTTGTCAGCATGTGTTAGGCCTTCTGGCTAATGACCTGGGTTGTAACTGGCGTATGAATTAAGAAATGGAAATGGACTACTCTTTTGACCGTGGAAACAACTTCGCGTACTTAAGAACTTCCCTGGAAACATATATGAAGTAGCTAGTGTGAGATTTCCTGAATGCTTTGGTCCCTCCCTTTCTTGCCTGTGTGGAAGTACATGTGTGTGTGTGTTCGCTTTGAGTATGGATGGCTGGAAACGTGTTTAGACGTATCTGCTTGAATGCATGGTTGGCCAGGACCGGAGTTCTGTGTTCATAAATCTGTGCAAATTGTGTGTCATATGCATACCCTAAGATGCAGTAGAAATTAGTACGGTTGATTACAGGGATATGTCACATGGCACATTCGTATAATACGCCGTATCGTATTATCGTATTTAACGCGTAATTTACCGTTGAACAAACCGGGCTGTATTATTCGATTGCAAAATTTGCCGATTTCCGCCGATTTTTTGGCTTTCACTTTTAAAGGCAATTTCCGCCCAAAAACGGCCTTTCAGCGAGCTTGCAATGCTACTATGTATGTATCTTCACGATCACTTCGGGACCACACATTTGAAATTATTTTAAATTCCGATGTAAGTTCGTGAGGGGGTCTGGGGATTAATTCTTGAGTTCAAATCGAGTTCAGGCAGGCCCTGTCGGGAGTTAGTTTGTGAATTCGAGAGCCCCCCACTGCTGGCTGCTGGCTGCTGCTGCTGCTGCTGCTGCTGTGCAGGCTGATGGGCAGACTACCCATTGGCTGCATGGGGAGAATGACAGCTGTGATTGCTTGCACGTGTGCTTCTCTCAATCAGACAAGCAACCCTCTCTTACCCACTTGCCATCTTCACTAACTCTGCGTGGATGCCCCAAAGGAAGGGCCTGAAGGGGCTGTGAGAGGAGGAGGCTTGTTCTTGGAGCAGCATGCATGGACGCCCCACGGACTTCTTCGCAGCTGCGCCCCTTGCCTTTGCCTATGCCTCTGCCAGCTCCCTGAGCTGCCTCTCCCTCTGCAGCTTCTCATGGTCCCTCTGCTGAGCGGCTAGCCTCTCAGCTGGGGACAGGGGCTTCTAGAACAGGGTCAGTGGTTCACAACCAGGGCACGCTGGGAGCTCATATGTAAAACCACCCTCAAAACCACTTAAAATAATTAATTTATCACTTCCAATTCAGTTTGGCCAAAAACCGGCACTCCCAAAATTGCTTTAAAATAGAGGGGCGTGCCGCCCGCCCAAATTTCGACCCGATGAAGGACTCACGCTTTTATTGTGCTTTTCCTTTTACACGCCTTCATTGCCCCCTGAATTTGGCGAGAAACGGTGTGGACCCGTCTAAAACTATTATTGGTCGTGCCGATTTCAGTGCCCGCGGTGGTGCGATATCACATGGCCGCCAAAGGATTTATCTTCTCTCAATGCGTTTTTAATGAGTCCTTTATTTGTCCATGTGTCCAACCCCTTCTGCACAGATAAAGCTCCACTGCCTTCACTGTCAGAATCTACCAAATACATCCTTTGACCTTGCCGGATTTTGCAAAACAGTCCAGGCATCCATCTTCCCAAAATTCATTTAAGTTCGAAACTGCGCTGTAAAATAATAAATTCATTACAGTGGTATTAAACTGCATCAAAAAGTATCCGGCCAAAAATTATTCCTCCTCGATCTCCATGCAGTCACAGAAAATGACAGCGCATGATAACTGCACAATTCCTGAACGGAATTAAGTAAGAATTGAAACAGTATATTCTGCATTTTGACGCCGTCGCAGCGTGCCACTTTCCAGCCCTTATTGTTGTCAAAAGCTCGACCATCACAGCTCGCCGCGAAACTGGACACACAGACTAGGGTGAGGCCAGTTTGATTGTCTACAGAATCTTACGCGGAACAAGACGTCTGGCCGCGGAGCTATTCAGGCCCAAAGTCCGCCCAACAGATTCGGTTAAAACCGGCCCTAGCACGAATTCCTGAGGGAATTTGGGTATAAGTGTGGGGGGTCGGGAAGGGGGGTGGGGGGGGGGAGGTCATTTTGGGCCGGAGACGTGACCGTCAGAGAAAAATTTTAACAGCCTCCCCTTCTGTCCCAGTCCAAAATTTCCTGTCTGAACATGAGTAAGCAGCCCTCACAAAAAAAGCCTTGTTTCCTAGTGTTGGCCTGTTTGTCAAAAGGCATCATTGCTTCTTTCACTTTCTTTGCGTTTTTTAACTACTATTTAAAGATCTTCAGCGGCACAACCCGTCTTAGCAAAACAAGTGTATTGTCAGATGGGGGGGCACCAGGCGAAAGCGTTCCGTTTTTGCATTTAATGAGCACTATTCAATGACTATTATTTTTCGAATTGGAAACGATCTAGCTTCAAATTACAGCTACCAGCACGTGTGCTCAGACCCATGTAAGTTGCTCTGTGTACAGGTTGACTTTCAAAATGGAAAATGGCATGATACATATATGGCCAACCATTTGGTCTCTCACTCCATGGCCGTGCAATGGTTTCCATTTATTGTAATTAGAAGGGCTCTACTAGTAAGCAACAGGACCTAGTATTGTAGGTGGTCTGTCATGAAGATGTGGCAGCAACACACGGAACTCGTCCCACAATGAGATGAGCCTTTGGCGCTGACTGGCGCTTCTAAGCTTTGGTGCTCTGAATAAATGTCAGTGCTGAGTTTGAGGAGGTGCCAGTCGCGGTGCCATGTACGTGTGTACCCAGGAACCATACCCCCGGGTGAAGAAAACCGTTCATTCTAGGTTTTCGTCCCCTGCTAATTTCGCCAATTTGCTGATTATTCTATTGATCTTGCAGATTAACAGCGAAGACTTAGCGGAGCTGGGTGTGCCTGAGGCTCACGAGCAGCTCGCTTTGATCAGAAACACGATGAGGGAAGCGAAGGAGGCTGGGGCTGCAGGGGTCAAAAACGTTAAAAAGAAATAAGATACTCATACATTTTTCTGGACATTTATGTGACTTTGTGGGCGTTTTACAGTTACGGACTTTTTTTTCTAATGTACAATGGTTACAATGGTTACAATTTCTAATGTACTATCTGAACTGTCATTGAGTCGCTGACAAGTTCACACACTACACACAGTACAATTGTCGATTTCTGGTTTACCGTTCCCATTTACTGCTAGGCATTGAACTGGCAGGCTAAACGTCCCCCCCCTTCATTAGGATGGCTCCAAAGCCCCTGAGCGTGGAGGAGGTCAAGAAGAATGCTTTCAAGCCTAAGACCATCTTCCAAGGTTGTTTGCTGGGCTTCTTTGTATACCTCCTCACGCCCTCAGCATCAGACGTGGCAGAACACAAGCCGTTTGCCCGAGAACTAGGGGAGACCAAGGTGGATGTCGATCACACGCGCGTGCATGCACACACACACACATACACACACACACACACACTCAGACACACGAGACACCACACACACACACACACACACATAAACGTGTGCACGAGCATACACGCACAGCACACATATACACACACACACACACATAAACACGCGCACGAGCATGCACACACACGCACAGCACACATATACACACACATAAACGCGCACACGAGCATGCACACACACGCACAGCACACATATACACATACACACACACGCACAGCACACAAACACATACACACACATACACACACCGTTCATACGCGCGCATACACTTGCACATTTACTCACGTGCACACATGCATACACATACACGTATTTATAAGCACACTAACGCAACCCGCAGAACACTGTCAATTTGAGCAACGATTTCTACACGCGAACCAATGTCCTGATGCCATCCATCGCCAACGAGACCATCAACCTGGCTGCGTGGCTGTACCTACCAGTGCCGCCAGCCAACACAGAAGCCTCCGCCAAGCAGCCACCCATAGTTGTCATGGCTCACGGCCTGGTGTGTGCGTGTGCGTGTGCGTGTGTGTTGTGTATAAGTGCGTTAAAGTTTTGTGATTGTGTGTGCTTGTGTGTGCTTGTGCGCACGTTTGTTTATCTTGCCCGTTGCCGCCATGGCTCACAGCGGGTGCGCTCTTAAGACAGGCCGTAAAAGTGGTCAGAGCAACAGGTTGTACAAAAGGAAGCAAGCAAGTAACACCTTTCTTGTATGCCTTCATTGTTTATATTTCGTGTTTTCACGCATGGTGGCGCGTATAAACATGTAATTCCCACCCTGCAAGTCCATCCCAGATTCCCGTGTCCTGCTGTTCACAGGGTGGCCAAAGAGACTTTGGGCTGCACAAATACGCAGATGCCTACGCCCGCAATGGGTTTGCTGTGCTGTGCTTCGACTACCGGGGGTTTGGAGGCAGTGATGGGGAGCCAAGGCAGCTGGTCAGCCCCCAGATGCAGCTCGAGGACTGGGATTCCGCCATCAAATATGCACAGGTGAAAAGCACAGGGATTCGACTCCTGGCTGAATCATGGTCATTACTTTTAGCGAAAGACTCGGAGGGGCTCATGTCTGTGTGCAAGGTGGGTTCCCCGTTGATCTGACAAAGAGTGTGGTTTAGCATAGACAGGTGAGGACTTGGTTTTGCCCAATGCACTGCACAGGGTTCCGGTCATCCATGTGAGCGTGTAGCATTGCCCCATCTGCACGTCACCTAAATCCTCGGACACACAAATTGTTGACGGTATCAGCTTCGGTGCTTTTTAGCTGTGCAACGCAATCCCCTTCATCATATTGGGCCTAACATGAGATCCTGAGTCCTGGGTTAAAGGGCTGGAGACGCATGCCTCGGTCCTTGTTTTGTTGTCAATAGTGCGGGCGGGCATCACGAACAGAGTTTACATAATAGCTCTGCTCTATTGCGCATGCTTTAGCGCCTTGAAGAAAACTGTTGTGTGTCTGTTGTCTCTCAGGGCTCTGAGCTTGCAACCAAGGTTGACGCCACTCGGCTCATGCTCTGGGGCACCTCTTACAGCGGTGGGCACGTGCTCGTCACAGCTGCAAAGCTGGGGGACAGCGTCAAAGCAGTAGTCTCTCAGGTGTGTGTATGATTGTATACCAGGGATGGGCAAATTTGCTGAGCGTTCCATTCCATGATAAATACAATGTAAAAAAGAGAAGCCTATGCTTTTAATACGATAGATACGTTTTACTTTTTGGGGGAATCCAGGGGGCGTGCACCAACCGCCCCAGCCAATCTTATTTGGTCCCCTGGACATACCCAGTATAAAGATTGCCAACTAGGGGACCAGAGTGGGAACATGTCATTGTTAGGGGGCGGAACGGGCAGGAGTATGAAAAAGCCGAGCCCAAGGGGGGACCTCCTTGCATCCGCAAACACTTCATCAAGCGAAACCCTTGCTCTGCCTTGTGAATTGTAATTTAGTTCATAAAGATATTGGTTGCCCACGTAAAAAACCCACCCTACCAGTCTCATTTAGCTCTCCACCCAATCCAAAGCCCCCTATACCTCATCTGAATGCTAAATACTTCATGTTATATCTAAATCATTGACATTTGCTGGAAATTTGGCATTCTGGGGGGGTCTGTGGGGCCCGCTGCGTATTTTGCACCCACTTTGGCAGGGAAAAGGTGCATTTCTGAGGTTGCCCCAATCGACCTCTGCTTCAGGATATAAGCATTATAAATGTTATAAAACAATGCTGCAATGTCAAATTTGGGGCAGGGGTACTGGGAATGCCTGCGAGTGGAAGGCACTCACACAAGGGACAAAGGGGAAAAGATAAAAATCTGTCACTCCATACCTGCTTCGAGTTTAATCCCGGTTTTTTCCTCTCAGTGTTGCTGGCGATTTATACGAGTCAAACTTAATTTGAATGGGGTCAATCAATGGTCTGTAGAACAAGCGGTGTGGTTTTTCCTGAGTGTCGCAGCACAACTTCTGTGTTGCACTCGCGACCACAGCTGCTCCCGTCCCCAAACTCACACCGAATAGGTATGCAGGTCAGTATGCTTGATCTTTTGGGGACTGACAGGTCGTTGATTGGCACATAGGTTGTGAAACGGGAGTCAATCTTCCATGTGTAATTTTTTCGCACCCAAATTACTCCCCAGCCTCTGCACCTCTCCCAAACTTTCAAGCATCTGCTGAATGAACAGGAAATAAGCTATCCAATGCATGTCTCATGTCACGGAATGGTGGAGTGGGTGCAGAGATATGCTTGCGCAAAGTTAAGTAAACTTTTTGGCTGGCAGGGGGGTGAGTTTTTCACGGGGGCGACCAAATGGTTTTGCAGCATGTGGAGGGATTGGGAGTCCTCCTGGAGGACTCAGGAGCTTTAAATTCGATTAGTGCCGAAAATTGCATGATGTAATCGGGTTTAAATAATACCGTACCTTTCCTCTTACACACCGCATAAATATCGTTTTTTGACCCTGCGGAGTTGTGCGGGGTTGGTGAAATTAACCCTTACCGGGTCGCTGCCGGTCATGCATAGTAAGAGGTACCCCCCGCCTCGCCCCCTATCCCACGGCACCAGGCAGCCTCAGCCTCAGCAGCAGCTTTGGCCCCAGCACCAGTTGCTCCCAAGGGGGGATTTCGGAAAGCAAGCCGCGGCAACAGGGCAACCGTACAAGCTAGTAAGCAAAAGCAAAACAGGCTGAGCGTCGAGGCGGAGGAGGCAGCCAACAAAAGGCTGATTGGCAGGCCAAAGAAAGATTGCTACAGTCGCACAAGGTGGACCTCAGGGGCATAGCTGTCAGGGGTTGAAGAGGACCAGCGCTTGCAAATGCAGAGCAGGTTAAAGCAACCCAGCAGCTAAAAGATGAGCAGGTGGAGCAGCTGGTGAGGCAAACCAGGTATGCATTAAGGCTGCCTGCAAGCAATACCATCAGCATGCGCGAACAGCAGCAGCAGTAATAGTGGCTGAGAGGAAGAGGAAGCAAATCTTAAGATTCTGGGCAGTAGCAGAACAGAGAGCAAACTCACATGCAATCACGCATGCAAGGACCCTTACACAGGAGGAGTTCTCCTCCGTTGAGTTTTTTTCACAAAGCTTATTGGTGCTGAACAGGGCTAAAGGCCCTGCGGGATTGATGCGGGGAGATCAAAATTACATATTTTGGGGGTGCAGGGAAGGTGCTGAAGTTTACAAAATATTTCTGAAATTTGGGGTGCAGGTGAGCACGTTAAGGTACGATACATGATAAATACGATGTAAGATCTTGTCATATTCCAAAAATGTATTACCCACCCTTGGTGTACTTGTGTGTGCAAGGAGCAGGAGCAAAAGGCTGCAAACATGAGGTCTTCCGTACAACATTGTTTTTTTCAGTCTTTTTCTGGGGCTTACTTGTCAGTTGTGTTTACAATGTCTTTCATCACACCAACTACAGGCAGGTGCTGCTTTTGGCTGATCATTTCTTTTCTGTGGCGTTCCACGCTCTCAGTCTGTCCAGAAACAATTGCTCAAATATGCCTTAAGCAACAGTTCAAGGTCGCTCCTTTTTTGATCGCATTGACGCATTTAACGAAGGTCCCACATCTAAGTGGGCGGGCAACCAGCGTGAAGTCCACCAAGACAAGGGGCCTGCTGCCGTCCATTCGCCTGTTGATGACAGGTGAAAGTTGGCCTTGCTGCGGCTTACTGCTCAATTACAGGGTTAGCCAAAACCGTAATTACACTGTATATGACTGTATGCCTGGTGATTATTCTGCCAAAAATACCGTATACACACCTAAATGTGAAGGTATCAATGAGGATAGGTCCAGAGTGTGAAAAAAAGTTGGTTGGTAGCTTCCACTGATAGTTCCTGCAGCAACATTCAGCAAACCTCTCGTCTGCTTTTGACTTGTAACGTGAGCATACTTGAACATGCGGCAAAGCTGTTTGAGCACTCTAATTACTTCACTGAGAGGAATTGTTGGAGCCTTGACGTGCCTTCCCTCCACAATTGCTTGATCAATTAGGTTACAGAAGGGTGGATACGAAGAGATGACCAAGAAAGGAAGCTACTAATGCATCAGCCATGCTCTATTGCTTTGCGCGCAGGCCTTGCTGACAAACTTGCCTCTGCTGTGGGCAAGCCTCCCATGTACGTCAAGCTAGCAGGTCTGTTGCCAACACGCACACACACACACGCATACTCGTACACGTACTGACTTACATACATATACACACAAATATACACACATGTGCAGACACATTCATATACACACAAACATCACAAACATATACACCCAAACATATACACACAAACATACACACTCATACATACATACATGAACACACAAATATATACACACTCAGATACACGCACAAACACACACACTCAAACGAACAGGAAGCCCCGGTGAGGTTACGTTCATGGCCCTCAAGCCTGAAGAGCTGCAAGCATACAAGGCAAAGCATCCGGCACATAAACAAGTGGGTTTTGGAGCGGACATTACATGACCCAATCCACATTTTGAGCAAACTCAATGGAGCCAGAACCTGCAAGAACCTAGGGCGCTTGCAAAAGCATGCAATTGCATCGCTGAAAGCTTCTTCTTCTTCTTCTGCAGTCTCAACTAAGCAATGAGCTCATTCGTGCGTGTCAGTTCCACCACTGAACAGATCTGTGCGATTCTAGCAGCTGTGACTGGTGCCTAATTGTAATAGAAAGGATGCCACCATCCTGCAGGCCCGGTCCGCTTCACAGCAATGCAAGCTTTCACAAATCCTCTTTTCGTTTTTTTTTAAGCAGGTGTATCTATGAGAGTAAGGCCTTACAAAAGTGTTGGTTTCAACCACCCTTGAATTCCTGCTGCACTTAAGTGATCGGATACACCCTACATTCATAGGGCGGCTGGAGGAACATGATACCAGCAAGGTTTGTCCTAGATGCCCCCCGTTACAGCCCCCTTGAATACGTCAGCGCTATTAAAACGCCAGTGATGTTCATCTCAGCAGCACAAGATGGGTTATGCCCACACGAGGTGCGTGCGTACTGATCGGCACTATGCTAAGATGATGTGCATGGGGGGCACTGTACGCTCCCAGAGTGGGCTTTCTTTATTGTTTTATGTGCGGTTGATGAGCGAGCTTGCTTTGGATTATGAGGAGGCCTCAGCGGTATTATCTCAGGCCACGCCCACCCTTTTCCTGCCTAGACGCCTGCCCAGGGCATTTCTCTGGTTTGAGGAAAGGATAGCATTAAGCTTTAAGTCGCATAGGGTTTTATTGCTTTGGGAGTCAAACCTCATAAAAACCGCACACCTACATATCAGTTGCCTCACGAAACCACTCTGATTACTGTGCACGCTAGAAACTATAGCATCCTGGACTGAGCCCGTGGCAAACAAGCATATTTTCTGCTACCCTACCATTACCCATGCAGGTCATTGCACAGGCAGCAGCCATGCTTCCCGGGTCGGAGCTGGTCACTCTTGATTGCGACCACTTCTCCCTATACATGGAAAAGAACTGGGAGTTTACAATTCAGAAGCAGCTGCAGTTCATGCGCAAGCATGCAAGTGAAGAGGGGCTGCAGTTTGAGGTGGGGGATGGTCGTTTGGGGAAGCCACAGGGGGAAAAAGTGGAGACCCTTGGAAGTAAAGCAGAACTGTAAATAGTGAACAAAGCTTTCAGATTTTTCATGGTTCAAGTGTTACATTTTATTATGAACTGTTTTGTCTCACTTCATACTGTCCTCCTTGAGAATCCTAAGGAGAAGGACACATGCAGCAGGCGGCGGCAAAGACGCCCACGTAGGAGCAAACGAGCTACCTCAACATGAGCGTTTTTTCGTGGAGGCAAGGATGCAAACAGGTCGAGCTCCGAGCGTGCGGTGTTTTATCGGAGCAATTGGCACCACCTGCAAAGAGCGCACAGATGAATCCCTCTCGGATCTAAGGTCTGAAATTCTGAATGGCAGAAAAACAAGCATAAACAGCCTCTGCAGCATGTTGTTGCGCTCGACTCGCTCGACCCAGGAAACGCACAGCACATGGCAACATATCCCGCACTGAGCTTCCCCAAAAGAAAGAAAAGAAAAATTACGCAGGCAGTGAAAACCACTCCCCACATTAATTAAGGAAAAGGAGCCACTTTGGTACCGAGTACCATCATGATAAAGCTCCTCCACCGCGAAAAGGAAAGGAAAAATCAATGGGGATCAGGAGGGTTGCAGGCTTGGCCTGAAACCGGCTCCTGATGAGAGTTGATAACAGTACTGGAAAGGGCACGTCTGGTATGGACAAGTTTAGCAGCAAAGTTCACAGAGTGCACATGAAGCTTGGAGGCAAGCTTCTTAACTCTTTGAGATTCGAGACCCAGTTCTTTGAAAGGCTTCAGAGTGTGAGTGTTGTAGATGGTGCCACCAACACCCAAGAGGATGATGTGGGAGTAACAGAGGCTCCTTGGAGAATGTCGCAGAGATCTTTGTGCTGTTCCTTTGCGGCATTCAGCTGGTTCTGAGGTCTGGTGTCCTCACAGTACTTGATCTCGACGAGGTGGATTTCGCGCCGAGTTTTGTTCAGGTCTTTAGGTCGGTGCTGTCTAGGGTTGGTGGCTGTACTAGTGGCTGGCGGTGCTGCTGAGGTGCTCCCAGTCTCCCTCAATTGCCCCCTGCCACTTTGAAGAACCCACCCCCCTACATTAGTTTGTTGTTTTTGTGTTTTTGCAGCGATGGGAGTAACCAGCACAAAATCTGGGCGGCTGGAGGTAAGTCTGTCTTTATCTGAGAAGCGGGGTGGGAAGAGCCATTTGGGAACTATTCTATTTTCGACTGTTTCAGAAATCTGGAGATTTTGCATGGTCATCCGTTCGTTGCTGCCTATGTCTCTGGAGACAATGCATGATCCTAAGGAGCCTGTTTTGCTGATAGCCTATAAGATCATGCGGCATGCTAAGTTGTGTCTTTCGGTGATTATGTTCCTTATTTGCGTGTGTTGGCACCCAGAAAGGATGTGCAGGGCACTGTCTACTTATGGGCAGAGGGGGCAAGTTTGACTTGTTGAGAGTTTGAACAATACCGCACGTTTTTATTTATATAGGGTGCCTGTTCTGTATTTCATAATGACACATTTGGTCTTTAAGGGGACATAGGATGATGTTAGGTAAGCATTGCTAGTGGCTCCATTGGCAGTGCCGTCCTTTATGAGGGTCTGGTAGTACGCATGGTAGTTCGATTCAGTTTTGGCATTTCCCAGTTTATGGAGAAGATGCATATGTGCTCGAAGGGCGTCACGGTGGTTTGGTAGGTACTGGAGCTTTGGGGGAGGAGAGTGGGCCTTGTTTGTTGTATGGGTATGATTATGGGTTTGTGTTTGGTTTTCTATGCATGTCTTCTTTTGCAAGCCAGTGGATGTTGTAGAAGGGATTTCCCTCAGGGCCTGCTGTTCTGATGGAGGTGTCTGTAATGTCCGAGTAGGTGGTGGGTGACTTTTTAGCAAGGGCATCGGCATGTTCATTACCGATAATACCGGCATGGGACTTTACTTTGAAGAAGTGGATAGGCGATGGGTTTTTTTTCCGCTAGTTAGAATAATGCGCTCACAAGGCAGAACGGATAGTGTGCAGCAGAACTCCAAAGGCGTGCCACTCAAAGCGCACCAACACATGTAAAATACAAACATTCCCTTCAGACGCCAATGCTCGGCCCACAAAACGCACAGCACACAACAACATGCCCCGCATGGGGCCCTCTCAGACACAAAACCATCCCACCACGACGATGCCAGCTGCCCCTCCTCTCATCACAACCCCCATGCTCACAACGCTCCTCGCAAGAAGCTCCAACCTAAAAGAAGCCATGACTCTATAGGTAAGGTAAGGTTACATTGCTATATATGCCTCTGGGGGGCAGCTTGGAAAAATCCTGAAACCAAACCAAAAAGGCACCAGAAAAAATAAAGGGAAAAGGGCTAGGCACTCAGCCACAAAAAAGGCCACACCATACATATCTGGCTGGTTCAAAAAGGTCCTCAAATGAGTCAGGCTATCCTTACACTGAGGTGGGAAGGCTAACAAGATGTTCATGCGGACAGTCAGCAAATTGTGTTCCTCATCCTGAACAGAGTGCCAGTCACATTTGTCACAGATCCTGAGCTCATAAGGCCTTCTATTCCTGTTATGACGCATTCTTTGGACC
>Ga0307951_1001405_pt1 | contig 14670 bp, 16 predicted proteins | sample OrgLakmetagen374_FD_201842 | JGI IMG/M metagenome (GOLD analysis project Ga0307951, IMG submission 201842) | Saline water microbial communities from Organic Lake, Antarctica - #374 | ecosystem: Environmental > Aquatic > Non-marine Saline and Alkaline > Saline | place: Antarctica: Organic Lake... | reverse complement strand
TGGGCGACGCGTGTTTAGTAGCTGTTCTTAATGTATGAAAAATGTACTTTCGAACAAAAAAAGAATTAAAGTGTGGGGTGCAGAAACCAAAAGGGGTACCTTAGCTGTGAGGTTGGTCATCGCCCAAAAAGAAATGCTATGTCTGTGCACGCTACTAGCAATTTCACAGTGGGTATGGGTGTAGTAAATACTGTTGCTTGCGTGATAACAAAAAGAGTGTGCGACCCGCACTGAAATTCATCCACCTTATTGTTGCGCGGTATAAAAACTATTACGAACAGTATAAACAATTACGTTTAGACGCTCTTTTAAAGTACAATTCAGCAAAAAATTTACGCGTAGCTGGTAAAAACAATTTGCGCCTCCGCATTCATTTCTGCAATTCTTTCTTTCGGTTTATATTTGGGATTTTTTAGCGTTATTTCACGTTATATGCTGAGATGAACTATGATTGTGCATGCTACTAGCAATTTCAGAGAGGGAATGGGTAATACAATAAGAATATCGGTAAGTTACATAAAGGCTCGTTCAGAAGGCGGAGGATTTACATCTGGACAAACAAATATAAATAGTGATATCATGCTTGCTTTAGTGGCTAAGTAAATAGGACAGATAAACGGACGTGCTTTCCTATTTGCTGGGTTTAATTGTGGTTTGTGGCTGTTCAAACAGAGCGTGCTATTTTCATGAAAGAGTTTACTGCAGATTAGAGCACAGGAGAGGTGTTTGGAGAGACACAAAGTTGGTGGAGCCTAACATGCAAAACAACAAACTGGCCACTTGTCGTTCTTGGTCTGCCATCCCTTAAAAAACTAGGGGTTGGGAGGAACTCAAGAGGTGTGCGAAGACGTGCCTCCCTGGAAATTTACACTAGGCAAAAACAAAAGGCACAAAACCCATTTTTGACATGTTACCTGCTGACCTGCCAAGCAATATCAAGGGCAAAGGCCACTGTGAGTCATGGAACAAACAGGCTGATTCTATCAGATCGAAAGGCGACACACCACCCAGCCACGAGCGGACTGGCTAACAAAAACCACACCTCCCACATGCCAGACCGTCCTAGCGGTAACTTGTGTGTACGGCACAGACAATAAAAGCTCTGGCACCCCTCATCAGCGCCTCAGCAACCTGCAAGACGCATATAGAGGGTTGGCCAGACCCGCATATATACACTGTATATGGCCGCATTTCTGATGAAATCCCTGCAAAAGATACTGTTTAGGTATACGCCGCATAAGTAAACACTGTATAGATATACACCGTATAAGTATACACCGTCTATATACATGGTTCTGGCCAACCCTATGCATGCATCTCTGCTCGTCATGGAGGCATCCATGCCTCATTGAGTCCCTCTGTTATCTTCTTGTTCTTCCTGTACTTGTTGTACAGTTCCTGATGGTAGCCCTTGTTCGCCATCACCATCAGCAACAGGTACGGACTTCACAGACGGCACGGCTGGTGGCCCGTCACCGTCATCATCTTTACGTGCTTTGCTTAGATCTATGCTGAGGGCCTTGCTCAGTGCCGCACGTGCCTCCTCGTCCGTGCACCTGTGTAGCGTGAAGGGGACGAGGGGCTGAAGGTGAACGTGAAGAACAAGGAACTTGAAGCAAAGACCTATGAGCACCTGATATCATGTGAAGGGGAAATATGTGATGTGAGAAAGTGAATGTCACATGTATTTTTAAGCACGTCAGCTAAGCCACGTTTGGTAACGTGCGTCAAATTAGGGTGTTTAGATGCACGTATGTGTAGGGTTGGCTAAAGCCATGTATATACACACCGTATAGGACCGTATATTTGGTATTTTCCCTGCTAAAAATGCCGTAGGTGCACCGTACATACCGATTTGGTTACGCAGATGCGGACATGGAAGGGAATTTGACAGAGGCTGATTTTAGAAAAACTGCTTTACTTTAAGCGCGGGGTAGTGCAGTGTGTATTTTGTTGTGTGTAATGTACCTGTGTAATACTAACAAAACAATTACTGGAGTGCTGACATTGAAGGCTTTGGTTATCAATGCACCCCATATAGCTCAAGCACACGTGCAAATTAAGAACAAGTAGTATGTAATGAAAGGTATTACTTGTTATCTGCGTCTTTCGTTCCTATTTATGACGCTATTTGTATCAAAATTGATGCAAAATTGACTGCTTTTTCAGCAAATCAAGCAAACAAAACTTGCTCACATATAGCTCTTGCTCAGCCGCACACCTGACAAGCGTTGTAACATCCTACCATCTTCCAACACTGAAACTTGCACACATCTGGCCACTCGTCCACACACCTGTCTAGCATGACAGTTTTGGATTCAGGGTACCATACGTGCGCCAGGTACAAGCCGTGAGGGGGTGCAGCATCTGCAGTGTTTGACAATGAAATTAGAATGTTGAGTACAAAGTAGCACACTCTTTGAAACGGTGCAGCATAGAAGTGTGTGATGCTCCAGGTACAAGCCGTGAGGGGGTGCAGCATCTGCAGTGTTTGACAATGACATCAGAATGTTAAGTACAAAGTAGCACACTCTTTGAAACGGTGCAGCATAGAAGTGTGTGATGATCCATGTACAAGCCGTGAGGGGGTGCAGCAAACGCAGTTTTAAAGCGCAGCATATGTGCACCTCTTTAAACCGGTGCACTAATAAAATGTTTAACGCTTCAGGCAGGGCAGCAAAGGCGTGCAGCATCTGTGGCGTACAAGAAAAGAAAAGGTGCAGGAATAAAAGGTGTAGCGCTTCAGGTAAGGGAAAGGGTGCAGCACCTATGGTGTACAAGCAAAGAAAAGGTGCAGCACCTATGGTGTACAAGAAAAGAAAAGGTGCAGCACCTATGGTGTACAAGAAAAGAAAAGGTGCAGCACCTATGGTGTACAAGAAAAGAAAAGGTGCAGCACCCATGATGTACAAGAAAAGAAAAGGTGCAGCACCCATGATGTACAAGAAAAGAAAAGAAAAGGTGCAGCACATATGGTGTACAAGAAAAGAAAAGGTGCAGCACCCATGGTGTACAAGAAAAGAAAAGAAAAGAAAAGGTGCAGCACCTTTGATGTACAAGAAAAGAAAAGGTGCAGCACCCATGGTGTACAAGGTACAAGAAAAGAAAAGGTGCAGCACCCATGGTGTACAAGAAAAGAAAAGAAAAGGTGCAGCAGCTTTGATGTACAGTAAAAGAAAAGGTGCAGCACCTATGGTGTACAAAAAAAAGAAAAGGTGCAGCACCCATGGTGTAAAAGAAAAGAAAGGGTGCAGAACCTATGATGTACAAGAAAAGAAAAGGTGCAGCACCCATGGTGTACCGGAAAATTATGCAGGCAGTAAACCTGCTTCTGAAATCAGTTGTTTATCATGACTTGAAGAATAGAAATCCCACTGCACAGTCGACAGCAAAAGAGCATATGACAAGATCGAACAGTCGAATGGAACAACAGTCGTATGGACAACTAGGATGGACCACAGATATAGGGACAACTAGGATGGACTACAGTCATAGGAACAACTAGGATAAACCACAGCCATCAGGACAACTAGGATGGACCACAGTCATAGGGACAACTAGGACGGACAACAGTCAATGGGACAACTAGGACGGACAACATTACCTGGAAATGCGTCCCTGTCTCCAGCTCCAAATGCCTGGCACAGCTTTGACGGAGTCATGCGCTTGTGTCCAATTTCCACCAGCGCTGCAGCAATCACACGCACCTGGAAGGGTACATGTTACATGTCAGTTGTGTGCAAGCGTGAAAGTCGTGTGTTTTGTAGATTTCGGGAGTTGCTCTGTGACTACTCGGGAGTGGGAGGGCACCACACGCGATTTGAGGCGCAAAAAGAAAACTGCTGAGTACGCTGCAGCAAGTAGCGAGAGTGGAGAAAGCGATCGTCTAGCTGGGCGGGGCAATTGACGATCATGGAGTTTTAAAAGCTTTTAAAAAGTTTTGAGTGCAAGATAAATAAGCCTCGAAATGTAAGGTTGGGGGCCCTTTGAGAAGGCTGAAAAACTGCAGATTACACTGCTGCTTGCAGAAGTCCTCGAGTTCATGGAGGTGAGTGCAGCCGAATGCTCTTTATGCCTTCTTGGCGCGGCTTGTTCTGTAAAACCACCTCTCCTAATACTCAATCTTAATTTGAGTTGGCCAGAACCCTATATATATATGGTGTATACACTATACAGCAATACAGCAATACAAGGTATTATTGGTAGGGAAATCACCGAATATACGGTCATATATGGTGTATATATGCGATTCTGGCCAATCCTAGTCTTAATTAGGTAGTGCTTAGTATTAGTGTCTCTCCCCTTCTGCCAAAACGCCTCTTGACTTCAGCAACTCGCTGCTCTTGATGGCAGGTGTGGATTTCAAAGGCTCAGCTGCTAAATTCTCTTCTCTCGCATTTTGCTAGCTATTTGAGAAGGATATTTTCAATTAACCAATTGGTCGTTCCCCTTTGTTAGTCAATTTGGCAAGGTTTTCAGGTTGGCCAGTCAGTTTTTTTCCCGCAGTTAATTAGGTATTTCCAGTGGTTTCAGGAAGTAATAAGCACCCCTTGGGAAGTCGGCCAAAGACAATGATCACAGAACACACACACACACACACACACACACACACATACACACACACATCTGCTAATCACAGGTTAAAACATACAGTCCCTCCAAATTGATAAACCAATCCCTAAGTTCTGTGGGTTGAACCAGAATGTAGCCTACTCATGTTTGTCTAATAAAAAAGGCACTAAATAACATCAAGTGTTACAATACGCTTCCCCCTCCACCCCCTCATATGATATATCAAACCCTACTAATAACTATGGGATTGCACGGCACGCATAATGGCCTGACAGACGCTGCTGAGGGGATAACAGGTACTCAATTTTCCGTTTTTAGCTCAATGTGGGGGGTGAATCTTTACTGCTAGCATCAACTTTTAAATCAGTTTGTTCCCCTTACCATGTGGTACAAGAAACCGTCGCCTGTCAGTTGGATGCGCACATCTTGGCCACCGGAGGTAGGATTGGTCTCCTCAATGATTTTCAGCTCGCCAAGTGATCTGTGTTGGAAGGATTCAGGAGAAGGTTTATGAATGTTTATGTTTTAGTAGTTTTTTGCAATCGCCATCCCATCTTTCCTCCTTTTCATTATATCGTTGTCTTTGTTGGGTGTACTTTCTGAATTGAAGCAGCCTTGTGAAAACAGTATCATTATGACTGCCCATTAAAGTACAACTGCCGTACCCCTCGAACGTATGACTGCCTTACCCCTTGAACGTATGACTGTTTTACCACAAACATATGAATGCCTTGCCCCTTAACGTATGACTGCCTTACCCCTTAAACGTATGACTGCTTTACCCCTTAAACGTATGACTGCCTTACCCCTTAAACGTGTGACTATTTTACCACAAACATGAGACTGCTTTACCCCTTATACGTATGACTGTCTTACCCCTCAAACGTAAGACTGCCTTACCCCTTATACGTGTGACTGTTTTACCACAAACATATGATTGCCTTGCCCCTTAACGTGTGACTGCCTTACCCCTTGAACGTATGACTGCCTTAACCCTTAAACGTATGACTGCTTTACCCCTTAAACGTATGACTGCCTTACCCCTTAAACGTGTGACTGCTTTACCCCTTAAACGTATGACTGCTTTACCCCTTAAACGTATGACTGCTTTACCCCTTAAACGTATGACTGCCTCACTTCTTAAGCGTATGACTGCCGTACCCCTTGAACGCATGACTGCCTATCCCTTAAAAGTGGCTGTGCGCTCACAATGCCGTGAGAGCATAAGGAAGCATTGCTGTAAATCATTTTCAGCGCTTTACCCTAGTACAAGTTGCAAATCCACTAAGCTCTGCGCTCACAATGCCGTGAGAGCTTAGAGGAGGCATTGCAGTATATTATTTCCAGCGCTTTAGCCTAATATACAAATATTCTAAGCTGAAACAGCCTGTTGCTGACGTACGGTAGCTGTACAGTTTCTTTTCAGTAAGCATTTCCAGCACGTCAGGTTTCCAATAGGGGATCGAGTGCCAAACACATTTTGGCATCATACCACTGTCATCCTTCGACAATGGTAGATTGCAGGTCATGATTTGGTGTGATACAGAGTAGTTTGGCCTTTCTTTTGTATTTGGTGTGATGAAAAGTAATTTGGTCTTTCCTTTGTATTTGGTGTGATGCAAAGTAATTTGGCCTTTCCTTTGTGGTCTGTGCTTGGGCGTGCGCACCTGATGTTTTTCTCCTGTGTTCGGACTGGCCGGATGCCTTTAGCTGCAAGCTGAGGTTTCTTGCGCTTGAAGCTGCCGAGGCCTGAGGAAAACAGTGTGAGTGAATTGCGCCACTATAACTTCCAGTGGAGGCGTTTCTTGTGAGCAGATCCCTTGACGTTTACGTTAGAGCAGAGTGACAGTCATATTTTGCCTCACACACCAGAGGACACACACACACTTTAAACACACACCACACTACACACACTGATACAAGCATGTGCACACAAAGCACACACACTAATACACTCACACTCAAGTGCACACAAAGCTCACACACACACACACACGCGCAAAGCACACACACTGATACACTCACACCCATGTGCACACAAAGCACACACACACACACACACCACTGAAACACTCGCTCCCATGTGCACATAAAGCACACACCTGCAGCTCGCCTCACATCCATCATGGCTGTGAAGTCATGCGTGCCCAGCATACATGACGCTGCCTCTTGCATTGCTGATACGTCCAAGTGCAAGTCAGAGGGGCGTAAGGGCTTCCCTCTGGAGCGGGCGCAGTAGGGGTCAAACACCCACCACGTGTGTCGAGCCTGTACATAACAGATTTGTGTGTCGAGCCTGTACATAACAGATTTGTGTGTGTTCTGTGTGTTGGATAGGGATCTTGTTAGTATTTCTGCGTGTTAGAAAGGGATCTTGTTAGTGTTTCAGCTTGATGGATAGGGATCTGTCATGTTGGATATCCGTTGTGTTGTATAGGGATTGTTAGTGTTTCAGTTTGTTGGATAGGGATCTTGTTAGTGTTTCAGCTTGATGGATAGGGATCTTGCTAGTTCTTCCGTCGTGTTGGATAGGGATCTGTCATGTTAAATATCTGTCATGTTGGATAGGGATCTTGTTAGTGTTTCAGTTTGTTAGAAAGGGATCTTGCTAGTTATTCCGTCGTGTTGGATAGGGATCTTGCTAGTTCTTCCGTCGTGTTGGATGGAGATCCGTCATGTTGGATATCCGTCGTGTTGGATAGGGATCTTGCTAGTGTTTGAGCTTGTTGGATAGGGATCTTGCTAGTTCATCCGTCGTGTTGGATATCCGTTGTGTTGGATTGGGATCTTGTTAGTTCTTCCGGCTCCTGGACAGGATGTACTTCCTTCCCTGGTGTTTATACGTATCGGACGTGAGGGCTTACCCTGGATTGATTGAATTAGGATGCATGCGTCCAGGGTTGGCCAGAACCATATATTTAGGTATATACGGTGTGTACATAAGGTGTTTGTAGCAGGGAAATCACCATACATACGGTCATATATGGTGCAGACATACGGTTCTGGCCAACCCTATATGCGTGCATCAAGTCTTTTTGCTAGCTCCTGTGCAGGGATAGGGTATTGTCAGAGTGCTGTTGAAAGAGTGCATAAACCATAGGGTTGGCCAAAACCCTATGTACACACAGTATATGACCGTATGTATGGTAATTTCCCTGCTTAAAGCACCGTATGTACACCGTATATGACCGTTTGTATGGTGGTTTCCCTGCTAAATACACCGTATGTACATACTGATATGTTAATCTAGTAGCGGTGAGTGGATTGTGTGTGTATTCTACCAGGATGTCGTCAGGGTGTTGTAGGGTGGCTGCAAACACATGCTAATGCTAACCCCTCTACAAGGTCAGCTAGTATGGTGCCGTCAGGGCGTTAATAAAAAATGCATGCGTTTGTGCCAAGCTCTGATGCTATACCAGGATGTCGTCAGGGTGTTGTAGGGCGGCTTCAAACACATGCTCATCACCCCTCTGCAAGGTCAGCTAATACGGTGCCGTCAGGGCGCTAAAAAAATGCATGCGTTTGTGCCAAGCTCTAATGCTATACCAGGATGTCGTCAGGGTGTTGTAGGGCGGCTACAAAGACATGCTCATCACCCCTCAACTAGGTCAGCTAGTATGGTGCTGTCAGGCGTTTCACAAAAAAGCATGCGTGCAAACACATGCCAGGCTCTACTGCTATACCTGCCTGCATGAGGTCTCCTGCTAAACCTGCCTGCATGGGGCCACACAAATTTATGCGTACCTGCCTGCATGGGGCCTACATGCCAAGCTCTGCTGTGCCTGCCTGCATGGGGTCACACAAATTTATGCATACCTGCCTGCATGGGGCCTACATGCCAAGCTCTGCTGTGCCTGCCTGCATGGGGCCTACATGCCAAGCTCTGCTGTACCTGCCTGCATGGGGTTACACAAAATGTATGCGTACCTGCCTGCATGGGGCCTACACGCCAGGCTCTACTGCTATACCTGCCTGCATGGGGTCTCCTGCTATACCTGCTTGCATGGGGCCTACATGCCAAGCTCTGCTATACCTGCCTGCATGGGGTCTCCTGCTATACCTGCTTGCATGGGGCCTACATGCCAAGCTCTGCTGTACCTGCCTGCATGGGGCCTACTGCTATACCTGCTTGCATGGGGTCACACAAATGGCTGCATGGGGTCACACAAATGCCTGCATGGGGGCCTACTGCATTACCTGCCTGCATGGGGTCTGGGAGCCCCGTGCTTATCTGATAGCTGTAGGATTTTCCAAGGGAGGAAAAGTGGCTGTCAAAACCTGCGCGTGGAGCCGGATGTCTTGTTTCTCGCTTGTCTGATAGCGGAAGGGTTTTCCAAGGGAGAAAAGTGGCTGTCAAAGCCTGCGCAAGGAGCCAATTGTGGAGCCGTTTGTATTGCTTTTCAGTGCAATTTTTCGCCTCCTTGTGCCTTCGGTCCCCAAAGGGAGGAAAAGTGGCTGTCAGATCCTGTGCGTGGACCCGATTGTATTGATATTGTTTTTTATGTAATAATTTGCGCCCTAGGTCCCCGTGCACCCCCCCTCCCTTCCCCTCTAACCAAACAGTGCCAACAGCTTTCAATCAGCAATACTCCCTCAGCAACTTCACTGTTTTGAGACCTGAATATTACATTGGACAGGTACAACTATTCCCTGCGTGTTTGCAAAGGAAGTAGGCAAAAAGACCCAATGAATGGCTCGCAATCTGGAGAATCAAACATCACTACTCATGCACTGCACCAATACATGCCCTCAAGGTTCCATCAGCCTCGAAAATTCACCCCGCAACTCTGCTGAGGAAGTTAGGATGCAAAGTGGGACTGTATAAGCTCAAGCCAAGTTTGCTGCATGTCACGCTTACAAAAATTTCCACGAGAAGCTGATTGGTACAATTCAAATGTTACATTAAGCTTGACTTTACTCCTAACTCTGGGGACAGAAACCGGGCTGAAACTCGTAGCAGATGTGGAGTGGCAGATGTATTTGTCTTTTCCCCCTGTGTCCCTTATTGTGCGTGTGCCTCCCACTGGCATTTACAGGCATGCCCTTTACCCCTGCCCCAAATCCGACATGCATTGCAGCATTATTTAATGACATTCATAATGCTCACACCCTGAAGCAGAGTTTGTTCGGCGCAAGTTCAGAAGTACATATTTTCCCTGCTAAAGTGGATGCATTGAAATGGAAAGCTTGGAACGATTTTGGGAGATGTAGCATGGGGACAATCCTAGCCCCCCTAAACCCCTAATATCATTAGGTGAGGGTATCAGTAGGTTAGGTCAGTAGGTTATTAGTAATAAGTTATTAGGTTGTTATGTATACTTTTGTTGGCCTTGCTGGGACCTATTTTATTATGCATACATGTTTTGCCTTGTGGTACCCTACATTTAGCACATTCACATTTACTTTGGTTCGCCTTGCCATGCCCTAGCTAGATTTTGCATATTTGTTTCGCTTTGTTGTGCCACACTCGCTTTGCCTCATCATTAATGTTTAATTCTAGGTTTATGGTGAATGGCAGAAAATAGTACTTCCGTGCGATCGAAGAGGCCTTGCGCCTTTGAGGGCTGCACAAAAACATGCCCATGGAGACTGCGCAAAAATTCTCACCCCTCAACTATGTCAGCTTCTGTGCAATTCAAGTGGCCTTGCACCTTTGAAGGCTGCGCCTAATTGCTCATGGAGGCTGCAAAAACGTGCCCATGGAGACTGCGGAAATAGGCTTACCCCTCAACTATGTTAGCTTCCGTGCAATCTAAGTGGCCTTGCACCTTTGGAGGCTGCGCATACACTCATATAGGCTGCAAAAGCATGTGCACCCCTCAACTATGTCAGCTTCTGTGTGATCTACGTGGCCTTGCACCTTGACATCCTAAGGGAGCCCAGGATTAGCCTGATACTTGTTGTTATTGCAGTCAGTGCTACACACTGCTGATGCCACAGCGTTGGTGCTGATCATGAGAAAGCCCAGGATTAGCCTGATACTTGTTGTTATTGCAGTCAGTGCTTCACACTGCTGATGCCACAACGTTGGTGTTGATTATAAGGAAGCCCAGGATAAGCCTGATACCTGTTGTTATTGCAGTCAGTGCTTCACACTGCTGATGCCACAACGTTGGTGCTGAGACATAAAGCCACTTACCACCACCTTGCACTTTGCACCATAAAAATAATACACCTTGCACCTGCTGGACCCTAAAATCTTCTGCCAATCATCACCACCTTGCACCCTACAAATGCCACCTGACACAAACCCCCCATAACTGCTGGACCTGAAATCTTCTGCCACTCATCACCACCTTGCACCCTACAAACAGCACCTGCCCCCCCCTCCCCTTGAAGTCCTCTCCCATTCACCTGGTTCCCCAAAGCTCATGCCCAGCACCTTCACGTCCGGCGGCAAAAAGCCGTTAAACATCATGAGGTCGCTGTCGAGGCTGTCACGATCGCCATGCACATCAAAATGCGCCACCTGTGGGGAATCATGATGAGAGGATGAAAGAGATGCAACTGACGAGGCTATTATTGTTGCTATGTAATCGTAGCCATGCACATTAAAATGCGCCAGCTGTGGGGATTCATGATGAGAGGATGAAAGAGATGCAACTGACGAGACTATTATTGTTGCTATGTAATCGTTGCCATGCACATCAAAATGCACCACCTGTGGGGATTCATGAGGAGAGGAATGAAGTGCGGCTGGCAAGGCAATCACGGTTACCAAGTAGATAGAAAAACGAGTCCTTTGAGCAGGTAAGCTGATGCCGAAATAAGCAGCAAAGCCACCAACAGCCATGCTGCTACCAACAACAGGCTTCTCTGGTGTTGTCGTTTCTTTGTTTGAAAAAAATTACCTGTCCACTGGCATGTGCTCCTGCATCTGTCCTTGAGGCTCCAACGATGCGGCTGCTTCCCAGAAACAGACGCTTACTAGCCTTCTCTAGCTCACCCTGTGCGCGTGCATGTGCGTGTTTGTACGTGTAAAGGTAACGTGCTATAATTGCTTGCTTTCTATGAGGCAGGCAGACAAATGAGAAAGTCTTCCCCTGGATGTAAAAAGTTCACACGTGAGTGCAGGGAAAGTACGGATTAAAAGGTGAAGACTTTCCCCCACATTAAGCACCTCCTTCTATAATCTTCGGAAAAGGTGCCACTATAGTACCGAGCACCGTTTGTGCACAACAACAGTTTTAACTTGCAAGAAAACCAGGTTCAGTGAAACGTCACCCTTGACCCTTTTTGTGATATGTAGATATGTTTTCTGCTGCAAGCGTACAATGGAGAAACAACGCAATAGATATGGGTTGAGAACTTGGAAGAACAGTACTCAAATGCAGGAACATGAGCAGGCGGGCTTTGCAGAGGGAAAGCTTAAACCAATCTGACAGCATTGACGTAACCTGACAGCTCTAACGTAACGGACAGCACTGACGTAATCTGACAGCACTGACCAAACCTGACAGCACTGACGTAACCTGACAGCTCTAACGTAACGGACAGCACTGACGTAACCTGACAGCTTTAACGTAACGGACAGCACTGGCAAAACCTGACAGCACTGACATAAATATGTGCCGCAATCATGCAATCAACCACCATAATATGGCCGCAGAAACAAGACTGGTGCAGTCAGTTAGCTCCCACTCTATTTTAGTCCAAAGACTGTTACAACGTGATCGGTCTGTGATGAGCAATTGTGATTTTTGTACTAATCTACTGCTATTTCACGCGATGCAAAAGAACGAAATAGGACCGACCAGTGTACTGTTGTCTGGTGTTCCTACAACCACAGTTGCGACAGGTCCTTGTAGTAAGTGCACCGCCAGTTTACGCGAACATAATAGAACTGGATGGTACTCCATTGTACAAATACAAGCACGCACCTGGACGGTCCTCACTTTAGGCTGATACTGAAAGCCAGCAAAGTCTGAACCATCATCTGTGTGCAAATGTAGGATGTAGCCAACACGCAGTTATTTGCTGCAAATTAAGCTGTGTTCGCGTGTGGTTACTTGCTTTTAATATTAGAGGATTGGAAGTCTTCAGGCCCACTTACACGCAATTTCGAGGCGTAGTCGGCGCATGTTTGACCTCAGTAGCTCTTGTGCCCCTTCTCCAATCTCCCCTGCATCTGCCCCAGCTCCAGCCCAACCTGCTATGTGCATGTGTGGACGTGTGTGTGTCTGTATTTGTGTGTGTGCGTGTGTGTGTGTGTGTGCGCGTGTGTGTGTGTGTGTGTGTGTGTGTGTGTGTGTGTGTGTGTGTGAGTGTGTGTGTGTGTGTGTGTGTGTGTGTGTGTTTGTGTGCGTGTGTGTGTGTGTGTGTGTGTGTGTGTGTGTGTGTGTGCGTGTGTGTGTGTGTGTGTGTGCGTGTGTGTGTGTGTGCGCGTGTGTGCGTGTGTGCGTATGTGTGTGTGCGTATGTGTATGTGTGCGGTAGTACTTGTGCCAATGAGTACATAAGCCGAACAATTTGGTGCCTTGCAGTAGCAGAGTAAGTAATTTGCAGCAGTAGAGTAGCAAGCCTGGTTGATGTGAGTAAACAATATGCTGTTTGTGTATGCCTCTCAGTCAGCCAGCACATGCAGAGCCTTCGTTGTAGTACGACAATGTGTCTGCCAACCTTTGCTATTGGCACTAGCGGCAACCGCCCTTGTAAACCCCTGCTGCTCATTCCTGAAAGAAGTGCTGCCGCTGATGTGTTGTGCAACGTGATGTGGGGTGTCTGGTCTTCTTCGATGGCTGTGCTTGCAGGTCAGGCCTGATTTAGTTGGAGCCTGCATTTCTATGCCATGCTACTTTCAACTGTGTGTTGAACAACAGCAACACAAAGTTCCCACGGTAACAACGATCTGTAGCAAAACCTTTTCTCCTAATATCCTCTAAATTATATTTTGATATTATTAAGGGCAGCAATGGCTCTGCGGTCCATCAACAAAAAAACGGCCCAGGTGCTCCCAGAGAATGCCAGGTTCAGCTACTTGGCTGCTGCTTCACAGGCTTCTTCATATGTCCCTGGTTTGAACCTTGCTGTGCACCTGGGGCGCTTGGCGTTGATGGTAGGGGAGTTGCCGACGCACGAATTACACATAGACAATTTATAGGCGTGGCTGCTTTTAGACTATTCATTTTTAGACTATTCATTAGCAAGTGCACCCTGATCAGTGCTCCACAAAATTCCTGCCCACTATCAGAGTTTGCAAGGCACGTGCGCGGTCTTGGGAAAACACTAGCATGATATGTGTGCATGCGAATATCTAATATAACTCAGTACTTTTCACATCGTGCACTTGCACTGCAGGCAGCAGATGTGCCATCTGCGGGAGTCACCAAGCGTGCAGCCATGCAGCTGTGCTCCACATGCGGCACACACCTGAACGCCCACACGTGCTCTAGGTAGGATATAATGCGCAGGCAAGGAGGTATACATTCTATGCTAGGCAATGAGCACAAAGCGCTCGCTCACAAATTAGACCGACAAGACATTATGCGCACAAAAAGGACGACGAGATTGTATGCAGAACCAGCTCCATCCTGAGCGTTCTTAAAGCACTAGTATAGCACCTAGCAACTTGATAACTTGCAAGCATGGTGCTCCTGCTCTACTTCGGGGCATCTGATATCTGTTATGTTTTGTACGCTGAATGCACTTGCACTGGACTCTCGCTCTCTTGTACGTTCAGACAGGCTCATTCACAACTATAGCATGCACGTACATACATAAACTGACAGAAATTTGCATGCTTAAACTCTGAAAGCTTTCTGTCTTACACACTGGATGTGCAATGCGCTTTTTATTGAAAACCCCTTGACACGTATCTGCCATACAGGATCTGCTCTACCATTACAGCTCAAAATGTGTGTGCACTTGTGCGCAGGCATGTATTTCTGTATGGTTATAAACAGTGCAAGAAGGGACTGCTCATTATTTTGATTATGCAAGAAAACACACACACACACACACACACACACACACACACACACACACACACACACACCAGGGTGCACGTGGTGCCGCTCTCCAAACGCACCAAACGCAGAGCAGCTCTTGATTATGCAAAGCACACAAGAAAACACACACACACGCGCACACACACACACCA
>Ga0307951_1001402_pt1 | contig 14680 bp, 18 predicted proteins | sample OrgLakmetagen374_FD_201842 | JGI IMG/M metagenome (GOLD analysis project Ga0307951, IMG submission 201842) | Saline water microbial communities from Organic Lake, Antarctica - #374 | ecosystem: Environmental > Aquatic > Non-marine Saline and Alkaline > Saline | place: Antarctica: Organic Lake... | reverse complement strand
ACTAACTCTGTGTGGATGCCCCAAGGGAAGGGCCTGGAGGGCCTGTGAGAGGAGGAGGCTTGTTCTTGGAGCAGCATGCATGGACGCCCCACGGGCCTCTTCACAGCCGCGCCCCTTGCCTTTGCCTATGCCTCTGCCAGCTCCCTGAGCTGCCTCTCCCTCTGCAGCTTCTCATGGTCCCTCTGCTGAGCGGCCAGCCTCTCAGCTGGGGACAGGGGTTCGAAGAACGGGTCAGGGGTTCACAACCAGGGCACGCTGGGAGCTAATTCTGAAACCTCCCTGAAAACCACTTTAAAACAATTAATTTATCACTTCGAATTCAGTTCGGAGAGGGCCCCGAGAATTATTAAAAAATTTCGTTTTTATGCCAAATAATTATTTAATTTCCGAAGTTATCGTGAACCTACGGTATGTGGTACTTGAACGAGCATCCATCCCAGGTTGAATGGCTTTGTTATTCAAACTGAAGTTAAAGATAGGGGCAGCGACGTTTGGTTTGAACGTGACAACGACAGCAACGTGTGCTGGTTCAGGCAGAATTGACAGAAGTAGTTTGGGTAGAGTAGACGAACGTAAGAGGGACAGAGTGGACGGAAGTAGGAAGAGGAAAGCAGTAGTGAAAACAGTAAGTTTTCCCTCTCTTGTAAGCAAAGGCAGCATTTAAAACAGGAACTATATGTTGAAAGAGCAGCAAGGCAGTGCTGGCTAACGACTCTTTGAAAAGACACATCCAGAAGGAATGCTGTTATATGGCTGTGAAGCTTACAACAGGCAGCGCTGCCTGGCTGAATGTGTACAAGAGCAGCTGCAGGAAATAGATGTGTGCCGTTGCACTTTTTACGCAGAAAAACGGATAGAAAGAGAGGAGCGGGACGTGGACAAGTAAATGAACAGGGCTGGTCAGAACTGTATATATACGCTGTATATGACCGTATATTTGGTGATTCCCTGCCAAAAAGACCGTGTATACTCCGTATAATTATGGTTCTGGCCAACCCTATAAATGAACGTTGGGCCACTAGCATGCTTCTCATCAAAATTCGACATCTCAGTCGAAGCGCGTCGACCCCCCGCCTTCTTGAGCGTGACAATCACAGTAAATGATCCCACCCAACCGGAACCTGGCATGCTTAGCTCGCCAAACGTTCACTAAATCCTCGTGTTCTGATTAGGTGTTATATTAGTTCTCCATGGGTGTGTCACATATAGGAGGTGTTATACAGGAGGTGTTACACAGGAGGTGTTAAATGGGAGGCGTTATGGGAGGTGTTATACAGGAGGTGTTATATGGGAGGTATTACGTAGGAGGTTTAACGTAGGAGGTGTTATACAGGGTGTGTTACGTTGAAGGTTTTACATGGGAGGTGTTATATGCGAGGTGTTATACAGGAGGTGTTACGTAGAAGATGTCACATAGGAGGATTTATATGGGAGGTGGTATAAGGGAGGTGTTATACAGGAGGTGTTACGTAGGAGGTGTCACATAGGAGGATTTATATGGGAGGTGGTATAAGGGAGGTGTTATACAGGAGGTGTTACGTAGGAGGTGTCATATGGGAGGAATTGTATGGGAGGTGTTGCTTAGGTTTTACAGCAGCAGTAATTCCTCACTGTATGGACCTGTCCCTGGCCTGCTCTCAGCACTGCCGCGCGCATGCTCTCTCAAACCAAGAGGCATAAATGCATGCATGATCTCTCAAACCAGAGGCATAAATAAGTGCATGCTCTCTCAGATCAAGAGGCTCTCTCAGATCAAGCGGCTCTCACAAACCAAGAGGCATGCTTAAACGCATGCTCTCTCAAATTGAGAGGCATAAAAAGTAGGCATTCACAGCTGCCAAACACTGCCACTCGAGAGTTCCTTTGTATCAGGTGACTTACTATTACGCATTTTACAATACAACAAGTGCAGGGTTGGCCAGAACTGTATATGTACGCACCGCACATGACACCATATTTTTGGTGATTTCTCTGCCAAAAATATTGTACATACACCGTACATATATACACACCGTAGGGTACTTATATCACCGCGCTACGCAAACTTTTTTGACCCCCTCGCGGTGTGTCGGGAGCAATTTAAATATCTAAGTTACAAGGGCCTCGCGAAGCTCGCATTGTAATTATTTAATTATTTTTAAGCATGAACGGGAACAAGCCGGGAAAGCCTCCCAAGCCGCCCCTCAAGGCCCCCAAGGTGGGCAAACAGCTGGGAGGCTGGCCCTCTGTTGGGGAGGAAGGACCAAGAGGAAGGGCGTCTTCATTCCCTTCACATGTGCACGCACGCACACGTACCCGCATGCACACACACATACACACACACACACACCTACGTGAATGCACACAAGTACGCGCATGCATACACGTATGCGCGCGCGCGCACACACACACACACACACACATATACACACAAGTACACAACGCACGCACACACACACATACGTGCATACTCATGTGGCCAGAAGGCCCTCGCATAGGCTCGCATTGTGTTTATTAATTATGTGTTGCCCCCCTCGCATTGCTCACATTGGGGCTTCAAACCTGGGATTGGTTACAATACCCCACGGTATATATATAGGGTTCTAGCCAACCTTAATTAAGTGGTATACAAGTTAGTCGAGCCCACCTGTGCGAACCTGTCCCTGGCCTCCTTGGCATACAAATATACGGTCATATACGTTGTGTAAAAATACGGTTCTGGTCAACCCTACATACGCGTTAGTCAAGCCCACCTGTGTGAATCTGTCCCTGGCCTGCTCTAAGCACTGCCGCGCGCATGCTCTCTCAAACCAGGTGGCATACAAGTTAGTCATGTTTACCTGAGTGAACCTGTTACAAGTGAGTCATGCCCACCTGTTTTAACCTGTTACAAGCTAGTCATGCCCACCTGTGTGAACCTGTTACAAGTGAGTCATGCCCACCTGTGTGAACCTGTTACAAGTGAGTCATGCCCACCTGAGTGAACCTGTTACAAGTGAGTCATGCCCACCAGTTTGAACCTGTTCCAAGTGAGTCATGCCCACCTGTGTGAACCTGTCCCTGGCCTGCTTGGCACTGCCGCCAGCACTGTCTCCCTCCACCACAAAGATCTCCGTTTCTGCGTAGTTGTTGCCTGCACGGTATGCGATTGCACCAAAGACGGCTCGCTCATGCGCACATGTGACGGCTCACTCATGTGCACTCATGTGCACGTGTGTGATTGCACCAAAGACGGCTGTATGTGTTTGCACCAAAGACGGCTCGCTCATGCGCACGTGTGACGGCTCACTCATGTGCACTCATGCGCACGTGTGACGGCTCACTCATGTGCACTCATGTGCACGTGTGTGATTGCACCAAAGACGGCTGTGTGTGTTTGCACCAAAGACGGCTCGCTCATGCGCACGTGTGACGGCTCACTCATGTGCACTCATGTGCACGTGTGTGATTGCACCATGAGCGCCTGTGTGTGTTTGCACCAAAGACGGCTCGCTCATGTGTGAGCAAACACACAGTTGAGATGAATACAATGCAGTGTGATGTGGGAGCAAAATAAGTCAGTGATATGATGTGTGGGTTGGCCAGAGCTGTGTATATGCACCGTATATGACCGTATATTTGGTGATATTATCCCTAGTGATATCATCCTTAGTGATTTTATGTGTGGGTTGGCCATGTATATGGTGGTGTATACATTTAGGGCTAACCCTAATGATGTGCAATCACCTCACCTCTTCTAGCTCGCCTTTGAATACGTGACTTTCTAGCTTGCCTTTAACACGTGACTTTCTAGCTTGCCTTTGAACACGTGACTTTCTGGCTTGCCTTTGAATACGTGACTTTCAGAGAAATCCCTACCCAGCCTCGAATGCAAGTGTCTTTGTAAAAGTCTCTGTCCTCTGTGAGTGTTTCCTTATGGTGAGTGTTTCGTTATGGTGAGTGTTTCCTTATGGTGAATGTTTCCTTATGGTGCAAAGTAAACTTGCAGACAAAGAACAATGCAGGCAGCAAAACCACTCCCCACACATAGTTAAGAAATACTCCACTTTGGTCCCACATGCAGTGAGACTCCTTACACGTGATTAAAAAATGCTCCACTTTGGTCCCACATGCGGTGAGACTCCCCCACGGAACGTGTATTACAGCAAGACCAATGTAAGGCCCCATTTTTGAGCCACACGCTTTGAGGTCACGTTTTGAGCTCACACGTTTTGAGGTCACGTTTTGAGCTCACACGTTTTGAGCTCACGCGCAACGACCAGCCACGTCAAAGATGCAGACCGTGTTAGCTTCCTAAGCTAAGTACAGCCCAAATACCATTATGGATTTGGGCAAAAGTGTTTGTGTGTGCGTGTGTGCGTGTGTGCGTGTGTGTGTGTATGTGTCTATGTGTGTGTGTGTGTGTGTGTGTGCGCGTGTATGTGTGAGTGTGTGTGTGTGGTTGAGCAATCCTATGCCTGCTTCGGATCCTTTTGAACCAGAATGTTGCGATACAAAGAGCCGCACTCTTTTAAAAGAAGCCCTGTCTCTTTCATTAGATCTATCAAAACGTTAAAACTCACTTGTGCAGTCTGCCAGCTTCCCAGGGAGAGTGCTGCGCGTCAGGACGTTCTTTCTCCGCACCTGATATGGTGTATGCGTGTGTATGCGCATGTGTGTGTTGTGTGTGTACCTGATATGGTGCATGCATGTGTGTTTATGCACGTGTGTATGTACGCATGTGTGTGTATGCGCGTGTGTGTGTGTGTGCAAGTGTGTGTTGTGTGTGTGTATGTGTGCATGTGTGTGTATGCGTAATGTGTATGCTGGATGTCAGAACATTCTTTCTCCGCACCTGACATGGTGTATGCATGTGTGTGTTGTGTGTACCTGATATGGTGTATGCATGTGTATGTATGCGCGTGTGTGTTGTGTATATGTGTGTATGCTGCGTGAAAATACATTCTTATTTTGCACCTAATGTTGTGCGTGTGTGTGTATGTTGTGTGTATGTGTGTATGTGTGTATGTGTGTGTGTGTGTGTGTGTATGTGTGTGTGTGTGCACTTGCAAGTGCGCTATGTATGACGCCACTTGCCTGTTGCACTAATCAAATTTTTTACAATATCTCCAGATGTACTAATGAGGGTTCTATACACTAGTCCTTCGGTAGGATATCCTTCAGATGTACTGATGATGGTTCTATGCACTGTCTTCTTTTGGTGAGGAATACCTTCAGTGGTACTGATGAGCATAGTGGTGCACACCGCCCATCCAAACCTCAATTTATCCAGTGGTGCACACGGCGTGAGTTAGTGGCGCACACCGCTCATCCAAGCCTCAGTTAGTATGCACAGGTAAAGAACAACCCCACACTACCGTCGCATGCCATCACACACATTACAAGTTTGCGTGCCTTTTTTGCGGCATCTGCTGCCTTTGCAGCCATCAGGGCTTCAACCCCCCCCCCTTCCCTTCCCACTCACACACACACACACACACACACACAAACAACTTACCAGTTCGCGTGCCTTCTTTGCAGCGTCCGCTGCCTTTGCGGCCATCAGGGCTTTGGACACAATGGCATTCAGGGCAGCTGGGTTGGTCTCTAACCACTCCGATACCAGCTGCACGTACGCTCAAGCACGTGTGTGTGTGTGTGTGCGTGTGTGTGTGTGTGTGTGTGTGTGTGTGTGTGTGTGTGTGTGTGTGAGGTAGGTGCAATTTGAATGATTTACCGTTTGCTGTACAAACATGTGCTAACCAGTTCTTGCTCAAGAATATTGACTGTCCCCCCTCCTGAATGTTAATGACATATATGAGGCTGCCGTACACCCTCTGAAGAGCTGAAAGCAACATTATATGAGTATATGCATTGCATCACACCGATGGCATGTGTTACACTCCGCACCCACAAGCCCCTCAAACTTAAACAACATTGTGTACGTGCTGCATTACACAACGATGGCATGTGTTGCACTCCGCACCTACAAGCCCCTCACCACCAAAATCGAATTAAGCAACATTGTATGCGTGCTGCATTACACACCGATGGCATGTGCTGCACTCCGCACCTACAAGCCCCTCACCACCAAAATCGAGTTTAAGCAACATTGTATGCGTGCTGCATTACACACCGATGGCATGTGTTGCACTCCGCACCCACAAGCCCCTCACCACCAATATCGAGTTTAAGCAACATTGTATGCGTGCTGCATTACACACCGATGGCATGTGCTGCACTCCGCACCTACAAGCCCCTCACCACCGAAATCAAAAGATGAAAGCAACATTGTATGCGTGCTGCAATACACACCGATGGCATGTGTTGCACTCCCCACCTACAAGCTCCTCACCACCGAGATCAAAAGATGAAAGCAACGCTTCTCCCCACTGTGTCACAACAATGGCATATCTATGGAGATTCTGAACATCTGCAGCCACTACTTCTGATGGTAATGCATCATTACTTAATCACATTGAGTCCAACCCCCTTGTTGGTAGACTCTATCATTTCTATGGACCTGTACCGGTAGGTAAAGATAGCATGTTTCATAAGCCACACCTGGAGTGCACTGGCTTCAACACAAACTCCCAGGCGGCTGTGGATTGCCCTAAACAGAGTCCTCCTAAGTGAGCCATGACAATACACACACAAACACACACACAAACACACACACACACATTTTTAAGTACAGCAGGCTAGAGGCACTTAGCAGGCTGCAGCGCTTGATGCCAGCTGCATAGGCGGGCGCCTAACACACACACACACACAAACACACACACACAGACACAGACACTCAGTTGGCGCGCGCGCAAGGACTGACATGTTTTAAAATGTCTTAAACCCCGCGCACCTGATGCACAGTGTTATCCACGATTTTACGAACTTCAGGGTTGCCCAGACGCGTCTTTGTCTGGCCTTCGAATTCAGGGTTTGGGACCTGGGAATGGACAAAGGACAGACAGAGATGTAAAGGTGTTGCCACAAAGTGTTGTCTACGATTTTACGAACTTCAGGGTTGCCCAGACGCGTCTTTGTCTGGCTTTCGAATTCAGAATTGGGGACCTGGGAATGGACAAAGGACAGACAGAGATGTAAAGGTGTTGCTACAAAGTGTTGTCTACGATTTTACGAACTTCAGAGTTGCCCAGGCGCGTTTTTGTCTGGCCTTCGAATTCAAAGTTTGGGACCTGGGAATGGACAAGAGAAAGGACTGAAAGGACAGACAGAGATGTAAACAGGCCAGCACTCCCTGGTGTGATTAAGCACACACTATTTAAGATAAGCAAGACAAAGGGCAGGCATGAATGTATATAATACAGCGCTTCCACGCTCCCTGGTTTGATAAAGCAATTACTCTCCATAATGCAGCACGGAAAGGAAGGACTGTGACCGCCGCCAATTGCTGCAAAAAACTGCTGTCGCGCAGGTCACATGTTTCTGGTTGAAACGTGCATGCACTCTACACTGCTGTCACACAGGTCACACGTTTTTGGTTGAAACGTGCATGCACTCTACACTGCTGCCGCACAGGTCACACGTTCCTGGTTGAAACGTGCATGCACTCTACACTGCTGTCGCGCACATGTTTCTGGTTAAAACCTGCATGCACTCTACACTGCTGTCCTTTGTATAAATTACGGCATCCACTTCCAGTATGGCTTCTTAGCTGGTAAACATCAGGGATGTGTCATACAGCGCATTCATGTAACACGCCGCATCGCACGTAACGCGTAATTTACCGTATTGAACGTACCAAATGACCGTATGACACATCCCTGGTAAGCTTAGTGCTTTCACTCCCAGCTGATATCCTCTGTCTGTTTCTATCTTAAATTAAAATTTCCAACCGTCCTTTTTCCGCATGGCGTGTAGTGTTATTTATAACCCTCTAGCAAGCATATGATCGTTCAACCTTATTGTCCTTATTGTCGGTACCTTTCTTTATACTACACATAACATTTCACATCAATACAAACCCGCATCTACCACACGTGCGCATCCCGTTTTATTTGAGCATTAGCCGTCTTTGCTGCACACACACTTGCCGCCTGGTTCCAGCCTGAACTCGCACGTTTTTTGCTCACAAAAATAACACAACAGGCTAGAGCCACAGTAAAACAGCACACACTTGTTGTGCAGAGGGCGCATTCCTTGCAGGGAGATTCACAATTACACGGTCAGATATGGTGCATGACCTTATTTGGACCGTACTGTACGGTAAAGTTACGGTCGGTACCGCAATTACGGTCCAAAATCCAACTTTACGGCGTAAGTGCACAGGCCTGTACAGGGTGCATACATGGAGTATGTATGCACAACCTTCTGGCCAATTCCACACAATTACTAGAGTCACAGGTGCTGTGCGCTCAAAAGGCAGTGGATGTTTGCAAGAGCACAGACTGCGTACATATGGTATGTATGTGCATGCTTCTGGCCAATTCCACACAAACACACAATTACCAGAGTCACAGGTGCTGCACGCTCAAAAGGCAGTGGGTGCTTGCAAGAGCACAGACTGTGAAAGAGTTTTGAACCAATGCTCCAGCGCTATCAGCTTTTGCCTGTTCACAACCGCAAAGGACCGAATAAATAGGGTTGGCCAGAACCGTAAATATGCACCGTATATGACCGTATATTTGTAGGGTTGGCCAGAACCGTATTTGTAGAATTATACGTATTATAAGGTACGGTATATACGCCGTATTTTCCAGCCTCCCCCCGCCGTATCCAAATTCCGTATTTCGGTATATACGTACTTAAACGGCGTATTTACGGCAATATACGGCGTATTTCCGTATAATAATAGGGTGCAAAACCGTATCTCAAATTGTACACCCCCAGACTCAGGTTCGAATCCCAGCAGGAGCAGTCTTTTTTGCTGGTTTGCTGGTGGTTTCCCTGCCAAAATTACCGTATACACACCGTATATAGGGTCCTGGCCAACCCTACAATTAGGGAACAGGAAAAGGGCTTGGACGCTGTTGTGCTGTCCATGTTTGCCTGATCACACGCGAGCAAAAGGCAAATAAAGAAAATCAGGGCCACACTCACTTTGACGCTGACGATGGCAGTCAAGCCCTCACGAATGTGGTCTCCTTGCATAGGAGGGTCTCCCTCTTTGACCACCTTGAAGCGCTTGCCTGCAAGCATGCGGGTGTGCAAAATTTAATACAGTGTGTACGATGGCCATTTGTAGCAGCCCTCTCCAACCACCTGGCGTGCATGCCTGCAAGCATGCGGGTGTGCAAAATTCAATACAATGTGTACGATGGCCATTTGTAGTAGCCCTCTCTAACCACCTGGCGTGCATGCCTGCAAGCATGCGGGTGGGTGTGCATAACTAAAAACAGTGTGTACGATGGCCATTTGTAGCAGCCCTCTCCAACCACTGGCGTGCATGCCTGCAAGCAAGAAACGCAGGAATATGCAAATCAAGGTGCGTTTTTGCGTGTCTTGCTTCTCTCGATTGAGTTCCAGTGCGCGCCAGAGATTTTGATGGAGCACACGGTACATGACAGCGTGTCTTGCTTCTCTTGACCAACAACAATTGTGAGCCAGACAGCTTTGACCAAACGCACGATTTGAAATTTAGACTCACTAAATTTAGTCTCCTATTTCCAGCTTCAAGGACTTTCCTGCAAAGCTGAGAGGGAGTACAATGAACAAAATTTGGGAAACAAAGGCAGGTCGCCCCTGTGAAAAACCCACCCTACCAGTCTCACTTAGCTCTCCACCCAATTCAAAGCCCCTTATACCTCATCTGAATGCAAGATACTTGATGTTATATCTAAACCTTGACATTTGCTGGAAATTCAGACATTCTGGGAGGCTGTGTGGGGCCCGGTGCGTAATTTGTACCCACTTTGACAGGTAAAAGGTGCATTTCTGAAGTTGCCCCGATCGACCTCTGCTTCAGGATATAAGCATAATAATTGTTGTATAACAATGCTGCAATATAAAATTTGGGGCAGGGGTACTGGGAATGCCGGCGAGTGGGAGGCACTCACACAAGGGACACAGGGGAAAAAGACAGATAAATCTGTCGCTCCATACCTGCTGCAAGTTTCAGCCCGGTTTTTGCTCTCAGAGCTGCGGCCAAATTATATGACTTCGACAAATTTTAATGGGGTCAATCGGTGGCATGGTTGATTTTTGGCACATGTGCCTTCCCATTCAGTCCATGACCCCCAACTCACACCAGAGTTGCCAAAATATCTCCCCAGCCTCTGCACCTCTCCCAAACCTTTAAGCATCTGCTGAAAGAACAAAACATAACCCATCCAATGCATGTCTCAGGTCACGGAATGGTAGAGTGAGTGCAGAGATATGCTTGCGCAAAGTTAAGTGAACTATTTGGCCGGCAGGGGAGTGAGTTTTTCACGGGTGCGACCTTTTGACAAAACGCACGAATTGAAATTCACTAAACTTAGTCTCCTGTTTCCATCTTCAAGAGCTTTTTTTGCATAGATGAGAGGGGGTACAATGAACAGCATTTGGGGAAAAAAGGCACACATAATATCTTTTTGACCGCCACAATGCTCTTATGCCTGAAAGGGTGAGCTCAAACCTTCCAACATGTACTTGAATGGTAGGGTACATACATGTGCTTGAATGATAGGGTATATACATGTGCTTGAATGATAGGGTATATACATGTGCTTAAATGGTGGGAAATATTACATACATGATACACAATGGTGGGACATTGTTACATACATGATACACAATGGTGGACAATGTTACATACACGTGCTTAAATGGTGGACAATGTTACATACATGTGCTTAAATGGTGGACAATGATACATACATGTGCTTAAATGGTGGGACAATGTTACATGCATGTGCTTAAATGGTGGACAATGATACATGCATGTGCTTAAATGGTGGGACAATGTTACATACATGAGCTTAAATGGTGGGACAATGTTACATACACGATACACAATGGTGGACAATGATACATACATGATACATAGGGTTGGCCAAAACCATATATATATACGGTGTATATACGGTAATCTTGGCAGGGAAATTACCAAGTATACGGTCATATACGGTGCATATATACGGTTCTGGCCAACCCTAGTGATGCACAATGGTGGACAATGATACATACATGATACACAACCATGACACTAAAATGCCTCGGCCGCAATCAACACGATAATAATAAACTAGAACAGAGCTTGTGCGCCAACAGAGCAGTTTCTGAGCATTCAGGCACATGCATGCATGCACGGACACGCACACAAACCAACGCACACACGCACACACAAATGCAAACCCAAACCCAAACGCACACACACGCACACCCAAACGCACACAATCTCGCACTCACGTGCACACACACATACACACACGCACACCAAAGTGTACACGCACCCAAGCTGTTGATGGTCCGGGTGAGCGCTGTCTTCAAGCCATCCAAGTGCAAACACACACACAATCTCACACTCACACGCACACACACACACAAACACACATGCACACCAAAGTGTACACGCACCCAAGCTGTTGATGGTCCGGGTGAGCGCTGTCTTCAAGCCGTCCAAGTGCGAACACACACACAATCTCACACTCACACGCACACACACACAAACACACACGCACACCAAAGTGCACACGCACCCAAGCTGTTGATGGTCCGGGTGAGTGCTGTCTTCAAGCCGTCCAAGTGCGTGCCCCCATCGATGGTGCGAATGCTGTTGGCAAAGCCCACAAGGGTGTCATTGAAGGCATCTGAACACCACTGAAGGACCACCTCCACGCGCACCCCATCCGTGAGTTTGGACAGGTAGATGGGCTGGTGCAGAACGTTCTTGCTCTATGTATGTATGTATATGTGTGTGTGTGTACGTGTGTGTGTATGTATGTGTGTGTGTGACGGGTAGATGGGCTGGTGTAGGGCGATCTTGCTGTGTGTGTGTGTGTGTGTGTGTGTGTGTGTACGTATGTAATCATGCGTGAGTGCACAATGATTAGCACATGATTAGCATATAGAATGTGAGCATGCATGCGCCTGCATTCTGGACAAGATAGCAGGTGTGTGTGCATGTGTGCAGGTGCACGTGATTGTGTGTGTGCGCGTGTTTGATGGCAGGTGTGTGTGATGGCAGGTGTGTGTGTGTGTGCGCGGGTGCATGTGACTGTGAGTGTGTGTGTGAGTGTGTGTGTGTGTGTGCGCGTGTATGTGTATGCACAAATGCATGGCTGTGGGCACATGATTCATACTCACAACTGTACCTGCGGTCATAACCTGACCGTGGACTGAGCAGAAAGTAGCTTAGAACTTCTTCAAAAATGCGTATACTCACAAATGTACAAATGTACGAGCAACACGCCCACACCCTCTCACATCCCTCCCCCCCTCCCTCCCCCCTTAGAGTAAACAACATTTTTACACTGCTGTGCACAATCTGCATCCATCTTCTGGTCAGCCCTATACACTGGTCGGCCCTATACGCTGGTCGGCCCTATACACTGGTCGGCCCTATACACTGGTCTGCCCTATTCGCTGGTCTGCCCTATACCTCAGCTGTGAGAGCAGCACAGCACAACTCTGGCAACTCATTCATCGACACATTCATTCACACACATTCTGGCAACAGCAACCACAACTCTGGCAACTCATTCATCGACACATTCATTCACACACATTCTGACAACAGCAAGCATGTGTGAGCAGAGCGTGGTGGTCTCCCCTTCTTCTGCATGCCCTTCTCTACATCATTTCTGCTTCGGCAAGCACGGCTTGTTACCTGGTTCATCCAAGCCACGAACTCCTGCAGGCCTCCCTTGTAGTGGTACACCTGCCACCTGCAAAAATAATGTACACACTCAACAGATGTCAGGCGCTGTGTGAGTTGATGTATACCGGGGAATCACAGCCACTCGCACAAACCATTGCACAAACCACGCACGCAAGTAAAGAAACATGCGCACTCACAGCAGGTGTCAGGCGTTGTGAAGGCTCAATTTCAGGGCAGACGGTTTGCCATCTACACACAACACCCACGCAAGCAAAGACTCATGCGCGCTCACAGCAGGTGTCGGGCGCTGTGTGGGCTCAATATCAGGGCAGACATTTTGCCACCTACACACAACACCCACGCAAGCAAAGACTCATGCGCGCTCACAGCAGGTGTCGGGCGCTTTGTGGGCTGAATTTCAGGGCAAACATTTTGCCACTTACACACAACACCCACGCAAGCAAAGACACATGCGCGCTCACAGCAAGCTCAGGCGCTGTGTGGGCTGAATTTCAAGGCAAACATTTTGCCACCTACACCCAACACCCACACAAACATGTTGCCACCTACACCCAACACCCACGCAAGCAAAGACACATGGACGCTCACAGCCGGTGTCAGGCGCTGTGTGGGCTGAAATTCAGGGCAAACTTTTTGCCACCTACACCCAACACCCACGCAAGCAAAGACACATACGCGCTCACAGCCGGTGTCAGGCGCTGTGTGGGCTGAATTTCAGGGCAACCATTTTTCTACCTACACCCAACACCCACGCAAACATTTTGCCACCTACACACAACACCCACGCAAGCAAAGACACATGCGCGCTCACAGCCGGTGTCAGGCGTTAAGTTGGCCAGAACCATACATTTATAGATCACGCTGTACATACGGTACTTTAAGCAGGGAAATCACCATACATACGGGCATATATGGTGCAGATATACGGTTCTGGCCAACCCTAATCAGGTGCTGCTTGATCTTACTTCCAAGGGCTGCCCTCTACAAAACCTTCCTTTGTAACGCTTCACATCATACCCACCCGTCTGCTACAACTGCACCGTCCATGCTCTCCATCTCCTCAGCCATAAACACATACAAACACACGCACACACACACACATACACACGCATACACGCACCATCACCACTGCAAGGTGCGAGCACTTAACAGTCATATCGTACCCACCCATCCATGCTACGACATCCATCCATGCGCTCCATCTTGTCAGAGCCATAAACACACACACATACACAAACACATACACACACGCACCACCACCACTGCACTGTGCAAACATTCAACATTCAACATTCACATCGTACCCACCCGTCAATGCTACGACATCCATCCATGCGCTCCATCTTGTCAGCCATAAAACACACACACACACACAAACACACACACACACCACCACCACCACCACAGCACTGTGCAAACACTCAGCATTCACATCATACCCACCCGTCTGCTACAACCACACCGTCCATGCTCTCCATCTCCTCAATCTTAAACACACACACATACACACACACGCACACACACACCACCACCACTGCACTGTGCGAACACTCGACATTCACATCGTACCCATACCCGTCTGCTACAACCACACCCGTCTTCTACAACCACACCCACCCGTCTGCTACAACCACACCATCCATGCTCTCCATCGCCTCAGTCTAAAACACACACTCACACACATACACACATACCACCACCACTGCACTGTGCGAACACTTGACATTCACATCGTACCCACCCGTCTGCTACAACCACACCGTCCATGCTCTCCATCTCCTCAGCCATAAACACATATATACATACGCACACACACACTCACACACACACACACATACACACAAACACACGCACACACGCACCACCACCACTGCACTGTGCAAATATTCAACATTCACATCGTACCCACCCGTCTGCTACAACCACACCGTCCATGCTCTCCAT
>Ga0307951_1001398_pt1 | contig 14696 bp, 20 predicted proteins | sample OrgLakmetagen374_FD_201842 | JGI IMG/M metagenome (GOLD analysis project Ga0307951, IMG submission 201842) | Saline water microbial communities from Organic Lake, Antarctica - #374 | ecosystem: Environmental > Aquatic > Non-marine Saline and Alkaline > Saline | place: Antarctica: Organic Lake... | reverse complement strand
TTAGTGGTGCTGAGGCCATTTATTCGAGGAGTTCGTTGAATGAGATGAGAGGCCAGATATATGCTCTTATATAATTTGTTTAAAATGCACTGCATACCAAGATTGTACTTCTCCTCCTGACCCTAAGTGCACCCCCCCCTGTTTCAAACCAAACGTACGTACCACGGATGTGGTTCTCTTCCATGCCCACGTGGGCAATCGCCACACCCAGGCACAGCACCTTCTTCAGCTGGAACTTGATGGAGCCCTTGACCTCGTTGACCTGCAAGGTTCAACATACGTTCGTTCCTTGAAGTGCGCTCCTCAAAATGCGTTTACATGGTGGAGGAGGAGGAGGCTCCGGCATTGTTTTGGTGTATTTCAAACAAGACGCGATCTTCATCTGTCCTCTCTCTGGTGTCAGTGTTGAAATGTTAAAACCAACCTCGCCGAGAGGTAGGCTCTAACATTTCAACACTGACACCAGAGAGAGGACAGATGAAGATCACGTAATGTTTAAACGGCAGAACAAAAGCGGAAATTTTTTAATGATGGACAATTTCAAAATGCGCCCCCGTTCAGCACGTGAGAGAGTACACCAGGGAGACATTCCCCTAACCCATGTCCCTCCTTGCAACGGTTCCCCAAGTGAGTACCGTGTCGTACAAAGCGCTTTTTGTAAAACAGTCCATCATAAACGAAATAAGCAGACCCCAGAGGAAGGACAGATGGAGATCGTTCCTCGAGAGTAAAATTTTGAGATGTTTGGGTTGTGCGCTCACGCTTCCAGTGCAAGCGAGACGTTCTGGAGGCCTTTCCTCGCGCAAATGCAAAGCTAGGAGCACGCCTGTGTCTCGAGCTTGGTAACTAACTGCGTGCACAGCTGTTGAGCCAAGCACACACGGACAAAGAACGCTCACTCACCTGCTCCAAGACGGTCTTGTTGATGGGGGAAGGGAACTTGCCGGCCTTGTTCAGACCAGGGCCGAGGAGACGGGGGATCTGCTTGATGACAGAGTCACTGGCCAAGAAAGCGTGGTAGGACTGGGCTGCAGTCACACGAGGGGGAAAGGCGGGAAAGCGGACGTGAGGAGCCGGTTTCGAGAAGCAGCACATGTCTGTATGCAAAGAAGTGCTTGCTGCTGCAGGGCAGAGAATAAGCGCAACTTGGGGGGGTCCCAGATGGGCGGCGCGGAAAACCATATCAATTACTAAGGGGCATTTTAGCAATCAGCTACATGTGCAAGGCCAATTTTTTCACAACTTCTTAGAGTGAAATGAATGCAGGGGACTAATTTCAACATCGAAGGGAACACCACGTCAAAAGCTAAACAAAATATTGCCCGTCCTCTGTGTTTGGTTGCAAACACATATGTGCAAAGGCATATGCATGTGTGTCTGCATGCTATGCATCCCCTTGTGCCCACGAGTATTTGTGCATGTGTGTGTGTGTTGTGTATGCATGTGTGCATATTTACGTACATACATGCATTCATGCATGTACATGCACAAATACTCATGTTCGCACCTGTATGAGTGCATTTGTGAGTTTACGTGTGCGTGCGTGCGTGTGTACATGCGCGTTTGTGTGTATGAGCGTGTGTGTATGAATGTGTGTGTGTGTGTGTGTGTGTGTGTGTGTGTGTGTGTGTGTGTGTGTGTGTGTGTGTGTGTGTTTGTGTGTGTGTGTGTGTGTGTGTGTGTGTGTGTGTGTGTGTGTGTGTGTGTGCGAGTGTATATGTGAGTGTGTGTGTGTGCACGCGCCGGCTCAGGGGGGCGCATGCTTCGACCAAACAAGTGTGGAAAATTGTACCCTCTGCAAGCCATTGTGCATGAGCCAGAGAGCATGTACAGGTCACTCATGGTACGCTGAGCCAGTGTCTGTACCCTGCATGCTCTCCCTTCCCCAGCCTCCCCTGCAACTGCCCCAACCCACCAAGCTTCTTGACCAGCTTCTTGTTCTTGTTCAGCTTCTTGAGGTCCTCCACGCTCCTGCTGTCGACCTGCACGGCAGCGGCTTGCTCGCAGTGCTTGACATCACCCAGCACGCACACGCGCATGCGGGGGCGAGGGATGTAGGGCAGCTTCACGACGCCTGAGAAACGCTTGTCTTTCTGGGGGTCGTAGTTCTTGAGGCCAATCTGGAGCTCGATGGTCTCCGGGAACTTGCGGGCCTTGGCCCGCGAGGCCTCCATCATGTCTGTGTTACGCAAAAGGAGGTGCACAAGTCAGCAGCATGAGCTTGTGGAAGGAGGGCTGGAAAAGGCTGGGCGAGCGAACACAAACTCACTGGCGATGGCCTCCTTGAGGACGTCGTTCGAGATTTTGGACATGCTGCTGCTACCTATGCGTGTATGTGCGAGTGTAGTGTGTGTGTGTCAGTGTGTGTCAGTGTGTCAGTGAGGGGGTGGATGCGGAGTTCGTCAGGGGTCTTCAATAAGCTGGGCGGCGCACACGGCTTGGTTCCTGAAACTATGCGAGTCGAGCTACACACCTGTTGCTTACACTATTTCATTAAAGGAGGGCGAGTGCGGAAAATTTTCGCACGAATTGCAGCTAACGACCTATTTGGCAGTTGAAATATATGTTGCAATATGAGACCAATAAATGAGATAAATAAATACATAGATACAAGTTATCAGACCATTGAGGCACGGGTGGATGAGTGTGAATGGCAGAGAAGCACAACCCTGATACCACGGTTGCACATTGCATCCAAAGCTTACACACAGGATTGCCGGTAGATTCCGTATAAAGAAATTGGGTGGTATGCTTACAACGGTCCTGTAAACGCCTCCATAGAGGTTGTTGCCCAATGACGAACAGAGGAGAAGAAAAGAAAAACAACAGGCAGCAAAAACCACGCACTCCCCACCATAAGCAATATTGATTTGGCAGTGAAAACCACTCCCCACATTTATCAATATTGATTAAGAAAGAGAAGCCACGTTGCGATCACCCCAGATCAGCGTGTCTCGATAAGGCTTAGGAATTCTTGTCATATTGCAATCCATGATTTCCAGCTTGTGTGCCAGTTTTTATCGTGCTGTCTACAAAGGGGATTGGTCTTGATCTGCAACAAATTTGCAGCAAGGAGGAGCATAACTTGTTGCAACTGGTTTACACAGGCACCCTCCTTCTTAGTAGCTAATGTGGTTTTGAGTCCCACATTTTAGTTCATCAAAGTAGATCGTTCCATTCTAGTGAGCTAGTCCTTGGTTAGTTCTTAGTACCCATTTTCTTCCTTAATAAAGCATCGGCAGTTTAATTTTCATTATATTCATGGCGCACAGACAGGTAAGGTTGGAGCGTTTTTTTTGCTCAAGAGGATGCGGCCGTGTCCCAGGGTGTTCTTACACAGAAGAAGACCATGGCTCTGGTAGTGTCTACTCTACACTATCTGCAATCTTCTTCTTATCATTTCTGTTTGTGGTGAGGGGCTTTAGGTGCTGGCACGTAAGTGCTCCTTCCCTTGATCGCGCTGGATGTTTTAATACTCCCAGCGTAATCTTCCCTTCTACATGTTTGTCGTTTCTATATGCCCGACAGTACGCCAGGCCAAGCGCATAGCACGGAAGGCCTGCTCTGGCTGGTTTCCCTGTTTTGTAGGCCTGGTGCAGCATTGGTAGCCAAGCAATAAAATTGCGAGCAAAAACAACTCATGCGGCACAGGTAACCACAATAAATCCCAAACTGTAACGTAAGCTCACGTCCAATCAATAATATTAGGATTGACAAAATTGGTTATGTAGGTCACCTGCCACACCCAGCTTTCTTTAAAGGCGGCTTGCACCGCATGGGCGCCACGAGACGTCCTCACACCATTTACAAATTTTGCGATTGCGCAGCTCCAACCTAACACCAACACCAATAAACAAATCCTTGCAATGGTAATCTCCACCTTTCTTTCACTGAGGCAAAACTTTCTTCTGCAGCTTGCGTCCTAGTTTTCTTTGTCACCACGCAAGCATATACTGAGCACGCTCCAGAGCTGCTGATTACTAAAAACATTGTTGTTAAATATGTGCAAGCCAGGGGCAGTTCACGTGAACAGTGGGTTGTCCAGCATGCGCATGGGGTGAGGAGTGACAGGTGGGCATGCTTCTTCAGGCTGCTCCTGTGTGTGTGTGTGTGTGTGTGTGTGTTGTGTGTGTTTGTGCGTGTGTGTGTGTGTATGTGTGTGTATGTGTGTGTGTATGTGTGTGTGTGCGCGCTTGTGTGTGTGTAAAAAGACGAGTGTGAGCAACAGGGTTCATGACAAGTGTCGCTCTGTTCTCTTTTTGGCTTTAAGCTCAATGTTACAAGGGAGGTAGGGCATACAGGGACTTACATACAGCTGCATTAGCGTTGGGTAAGCACGCTGCGCCAAGGAAAAGTTCAAGTCTAAGCGGTAGCACGTAGGATTCCTTTCCACCACTTGGTCCTAGTTCCTAATACAATGTTGCTTACAATGTTCGGTGGGGCTCTGGCTAGTGTGAGCACTAGTTGAGAGCCTTTCCTTAATGCACGCTGGTGACTTCCAGTGTAGACTCTCATTTTTACAATGTTGCTGATTCTGTACTGTGTACATTCACGGAGCTCTTTCGGTGCTAAGTGCAATGACTTCTTTCCCTTCCCTCATTACCCGACTGCCTGCTCAACCCATCCCCACATTTTTTCTGAGCAGGGAGTCGGACATTCTCTCTTTCCACCTGAAAAAGGTGGACCTCATTGCCGTGCAACTCAGCGTGCGTGCATACCTGTGTGGGGAGCCCTGCTGCCACTAGCTGGCTAGCCACAGAGCACAGCTGGTGCAAGTAAGTGTGGCTAGGAGAGACACAGCCAAGCACTTGGGTCGCGTGCGTCGCACGTGCTTGAGCATCCTGCAGGTTGCACACGAAATGAGACATACGTGATGAAAATCTCTGCAACTTGAGGCCGGTTTGCACACACACACACACACACACACACACACACACACACACACACACACACACACAGAGCTCATTGCGTGGTTCAGCATGTGAAGGTCCAACGCGAAAAAGGAAGTATTTACAGCTTATGATGGAGGCTGATGCAGCTTTGCTGAACTGGCAGGTAAGTGCATGAACACGTGTTCTCCTGATTCCCACAGATCTCTATATCTTTTTTCCCTGGAAGGATCTCTATGGTACCTAGGTGGATCCCTGATCAAAGTAGGGAGTGGTTTTCAATGACCAGTGATTTCTCTTTTGTGGGCAAATAGGTGCAAGATAAAGGGACGCATTAGACCTCTGTGCTTGCTGTGTAACGCACCAGGTCTGTGCGTACCCCGAGACCTGTGGTACACGGCCTGCCCTATTTAGGACATAACAAATAAATAATGCGTGCCATAGGTGAATGAGGCACAGGAATTGGCACCTCCTGACCCAGACATGTAGCAAGAAAGCGTTCAGTGCAGGGTATTCTTTGGCTATGCACTGTGCATGTGTGTACTTGGCTTTTTTTGGCGAGGAAGGAGTCTGAATTTACGGCCGAGGCAGCTACACAATGTAGCAACACGCAGCAGAAACACTGCTCAGGCTAGCCCTGTGTAGCAATGTGCACTTACGCACCTGTACGGGCAGTACCACACGTACTCCCAGTGCTGGTGCGGCGTTAGGGAGATTGCACACACATTGCTCAGGCTGATCTTATCAATGTGCACTTACGCACCTGTACAGGCAGTACCACACGTACTCCCAGTGCTAATGCGGCGTAAAGGGAGATGGCATACACACTGCTCAGGCTGACCCTATCAATTATCAATGTGCATTTACGCACCTGTACGGGCAGTACCACATGTACTCCCAGTGCTGGTGCGGCATAAGGCAGTTTTCCCAACAGTGAGGACAGTGGTAAGGTGACTCCAAGCTTAGCTCCCTGGCCTGGCCCAAGCAGACTCATGAACCAGATTGCCAACACAGGTGAGTCGTTTGTTTGGGCGCCTGCGTGATGTGCGCGTGTGTTTGTGTGTGTGTGTGTGTGTGTGTGTGAACATGTGCCTGATCATATGCAATAATGTGTGAATACTGGGTCTTGTGTGTGTGTCGGCCCTGAGGCCAAGAGCCAGTGCACACACACACCTCACACTCGCACACACTCACTCACACACACTCACACACACGCACGTACCAGGCAGCACCTCCACTCGGCCAAATGCAGGCAGCCTTAGCTGTGCTGCCTCCAGCTGAGTCATGCTCTGATGGATGCTGCCAAATTGGTGCAGCAGCTTGTCCATGGTCTGGGGCAGCTTGGAAACAGGGATGGCTGGCATGGCGCTGGCAAACAGGCTTGCTGCAGACGTGAGCAGTTTGTGTGGATTATTATTTATTTATTATTATTTGAGTTGGGGCAGCTGGCTTATTATTTGAGTTGGGGCTGCATGGCGCTGGCAAACAGGCTTGCTGCAGACGTGAGCAGTTTGTGTGGATTATTATTTATTATTATTATTTGAGTTGGGGCAGCTTGGATAATTCTGGGGTGGTGCGGTTTGACAGGCATGGCTAGCATGGCGCTGGAAACAGGCTGCAGGCAGGACATTTCGGGTATTTCATGAGGGATAGTATGTAGGGTTGGCCAGAACGTATATATACACCGTACATGACCGTATATATGGTGATTTCCCTGCCAAAAATACTGTATATACACCGTATATATATGGTTCTGGCCAACCCTGATAGTATGGTTTGCATATGTCGGGTAGGCCCACACAGAGGCATGAATAGGGGAGGCTTAGGAATAAGGAATAAGTGACCACCAAACTAGGGTCAGCACCCTGAAATGGTGCAGTCCAGGTGGTTTGGATGGATGCAGACTGGTGGTTGGAAATTATGGTGCTCCAAGTATCAGTTCGCATTTGCTCGGTGCAGTCCAGTTTGTCTGGGCTAAACAAAACGGCCAGAAACATGGGTTTGGACTTTGAGATGTGCAGCGCAGCTTGTCTGTATAGGAGAGGTAGACCTTAACGGCAGGAGGCATGGTTCCATATTAGACTTGGCCAGAACCGTATATATACACCGTATGTATGGTGGTTTCTCTGCCACAATACCGTACGTACACCGTATATGTAGGGTTCTGGCCAACCCAGTTCAATATTATCGGCAGGATTCCTGAGGGAGGCTCTTATGACCGTGGTTCCAACACAGGTCGACCAAATTTAAGGCGACCACGTTCCTGCATACATGCATACACACACACTCACACATGCAAATGCACACATAAACATAGCAACATAACCAACCCTGACAGAAGATTTATGTCAGCAGGACCTTCAAACACCCACCTCTCTCTCTCTCTCTCTCTCTCTCTCTCTCTCTCTCTTTCTCTCTCTCTCTCTCTCTCTCTCTCTCTCTCTCTCTCTCACAAACACACACACGTACCTATGCCTGGCAGCATCCTGCGTGCCAGCTCAGAGCCCTGAAATGCACTTTCCAGGGTTTCCACGCTAACGGCACACGTGCGCGGCTCGCCAGACAGGGAGCCGCTCATATCCACGCTGACCGTGAAGCGGTTGTGTACTATCATGGACCAGGTGTTGCTGCTGCGCAAGCTGCAGACGTCCAGGTTGATGCCCTGCGATGATTGTTTTGCATGTGCGTGTGTTACCGTGTGTGTAGTTGTGTGCGTGTTATATTGCTGCATCAGGTGGTGCTGCTGCACAAGCTGCAGACGTCCAGGTTGATGCCCGGCACGATGGTTGTAGGGGATGGAGTGTGTGTGTGTGTGCACGTGCTTACGCACAAGGCACAGGCGGTGGGTGCAAACGTATTGGTAGAAGATGGCGTGCAAAGTAAATCCTTACGCGATGGTCGTAGGGGATGGAGTGTGTGTGTGTGCACGTGCTTACGCACATGGCACAGGTGGTGGGTGCAAACTTAGCGGTAGAAGATGGCGTGCAAAGTAAATTTGGAAGTGGAAATGTGATAGGCATCGAGAGAAGGGAGGATATTTGAAGAAAAGAAGGGCTTTCCACGCGTGACCAGTCAAATGCATGTGACACGTAATGGACGCTGTTAATGGCATTAGCAGCACAACAGCTGCGTGAACACAGAGAATTGTTCTTTGAACCTGACATGGTTTCACTTAATCAAACCCTCAAAGCACACGTCATACAGGTTGCCTCAAACCCTCAAAAAAACACACATCATACAGGTTGCCTTAAACCCTCAAAGAAACACACGTCATACAGGTTGCCTCAAACCCTCAAAGCACACGTCATACAGGTTGCCTCAAACCCTCAAAGCACACGTCATACAGGTTGCCTCAAACCCTCAAAGCACACGTCATAAAAGTCGCCTCAAAGCACACGTCAGACAGGTTGCCTCTGTCCCTGTTTAGAATGCCCACCAAACCAAAGGGCACGTAAACGCAAGCATGGCACAGGCTCTTGGCAACTGCCCTTTGCCACAAAGTCATGTGCAGAACAAATTAGAGGCTTCCCTCTCGCCACGACATCATGCACTTGAGATCAGGGGACTAACCTTTCAGATCACAACAGGGTCCGTACCTATTAATTCAGATCAGGGGCCTCACTGCACAGATTAGAGGGACACGATCACTCAGACAAAACCAGGAACCTATTGATTTAAGGCCCCTGGTCAGATCTAGAAATAAATTAAGAACTAGAAATGTTCAAATCAACTCAAATCAGGGCCACACCACGTGGATCAGAGCAGGGGTCTCATCACTTGGTTGAGAACCTAAACAACAAAAGGATGTAACAGTACATGATTCACTCATGCGAGCCCAAACAGACAGCACCTCCTGGAATGGTATGCCCAGCTTCAGGGTCTTGCGGTTCACAGTCAATCCTGCTTCTGCGTGCACACAATCCTTCACCTGCAGCCTTGCCAGCACGTCCAGTGCCTTCATTCTTGCTTATACAGTCATTTCCGCTTCTGTGGGCACACTATCCCTCACCTGCAGCCGCGCCAGCACGTCCAGAACCTTCATCTCTTTCTAATATTCCAATCAGGCAGTCAAACACAAACACTAACCCTCACCTGCAGCCCCACCAGCACGTCCGGTGCCTTCATTCATATTTAAACACAGTCAATCGCAAACAATAACCCTCACCTGCAGCCCCACCAGCACGTCTGGTGCCTTCATTCATATTTACACACAGTCAATCGCAAACACAGACCCTCACCAGCAGCCCCACCAGCACGTCCAGTGCCTTTGATTTTTAAATCAGGCAGTCAATCACAAACAATAACCCTCACCTGCAGTCCCACCAGCACGTCCAGTGCCTCCTGGTGGCACGCCAGCTGCTGCAGGTGTGTGGTAGTGGCCTCCCCCCCTGCCCTCACTTTGTGCGCAGACTTTGTGGGCGTGCTTTGGTGGTAGCCCTCGTCGTGCAGACCCTGCAGTGCTGCTTGCAGCTCCACCTTTTCTTTCATGGCCCCATCGTAACGCTCCTGCAAAGGTGTGTTTTGTGTGTGTATGTGTGTGTGTGTGTATGTGTGTGTGTGTGTGTGCTTGTGTATGTCAATGGCCCTCCATGCAGCCCTCGTCGTGCGATCCCTGTAGCGCTGCTTGCAGCTCCGCCTTTTCTTTCAAGGCCTCATCGTAACGCTCCTGCAAAGGTGTGCTTGTCTTTGTTTTTGTGTGTGTGTCATGAGCTATGGTATAATAAGATCTAAGAAGCCTCATCATGCAGGCCTTGCATTGCTGCTTGCAGCTCCGCCATTCCTTTCCCAGGGTCTCCTGCATGCGCACGTGAGGAGATGCACGTGAGGAGATGCATGCGCACGTGAGGAGATATTGTGTGTGGTGAGAGCACACACACACACTTTAGTGTGCTGTTGTGGTCTGCAGTGTTGTCTCATCTTGCAGGGCCTCCAGTGCTCTGCAAGCGTGCAAGATGTTTGCTTTGTTACGATTACGATACAACAAGGTGCTTGTGATGTTCGTGTGCATTTGCAGCGCGCAGACCTGCTTTGGTCTGCACACAAAAAACAAGCACAGGAAGACCTGCAGCTCTGCTTTAATTTGCACAAACAAAAGGAGAGAGAAAAGTATATGTAGATCAAGTATAGGGTTGGCCAGAACCATACATATATACGTATATATGGTGTGTATACGGTATTTTTTTCAAAGAAATCACCATACATACGGTCATATACAGTGTGTATATACAGTTCTGGCCAACCCTAATCAAGTATGATCTGCGCACACAGAAGGAAAAATGAATGGAGGCACCTGCACGCCCATTGTCCACTTCTTTCTGTTCCCTTGCATCTTGATACACACACATACACAAGCAAACACGCATAACAGGTATATACACATAAACACGCGCCACCACTTTATTCCATACCTGCATGAGCCTGCGCTGCTCATTTATGCCCTCCAGCTTCTGCTGCCGTGCTTCATTGCTAGCAGCAACCTCAGCAATGCGCTGCTGCTGGTAATCCAGGCGCTCCTTATTCAGCTGGGCCTCCTGTGTGTGAGTGCATGAGAATATGCAAATGTGTGTGATATCAGCAATGCACTGCTGCTGGCAATCCAGGCGCTCCTTATTCAGCTGGGCCTCTTGTGAGTGAGTGCATGAGAATATGCATATGTGTGTGATATTAGCAATGCGCTGCTGCTGGTAACCCAGGCGCTCCTTATTCAGGTGGGCCTCCTGTGTGTGTGAGTGCATGAGAATATGCAAATGTGTGTGATATTAGCAATGCGCTGCTGCTGGCAATCCAGGCGCTCCTTATCCAGCTGGGCCTCCTGTGAGTGAGTGCATGAGATTGCACAAATGTGTGTGATTTTTGGCAATGCGTTGCTGCTGGTAACCCAGGCGCTCCTTATTCAGGTGGGCCTCCTGTGTGTGAGTGCATGAGACTATGCATATGTGTGATATTAACAATGCGCTGCTGCTGGTAATCCAGTCGCTCCTTATTCAGGTGGGCCTCCTGTGTGTGAGTGCATGAGAATATGTGAATGTATGTGATAGTAGCAATGCGCTGCTGCTGGTATTCCAGGCGCTCCTTATTTAACTGGGCCTCCTGTGTGTGAGAGTGCAAGCGTTGTTCTGTGCATTCGTGTCAATGCACAGCATCATTACCTCAGTAATGCGCTGCTCACGCTGGGTTGGAGCTAAGCCACCTGAAAGAAAAGAAAAGAAAGAAAAGAAAAAAAACTACGCAGGCAGCAAAACACTCCCTGCATCAATTAAGGAAAAGGAGACACATTGGCCCGACGTGCCGTGAGTCTCCCCCACCAAAGGAAAAAGCCTCCTGTGTCGTCGTTCCAGTGCCAGCACCGAATGTGTGCGTGAGAGTGCACCGAATGTGTGTGAGAGTGCAAAAAGCCTCCTGTGTCATCGTTCCAGTGCCAGCACCCAGAGCTGCCCTCAAATTCAACGGTCAGGCAGCAGGTGCCGATGGTGGGTCCCCTAAAAAAGTTGCAGCGTACCTTTGTGCTGTTCTGGTCTTGCTCAACAAACTGAAGCACGGCCAAGTGCGTGGAGTTCATTTGGGCCTCAATGCTGGCAGCCTCTTCCAACACGCCCTGCAATGATGACGATGTGTGTGTGTGTGTGTGTGTGTCGTGTGCGCGTGTGTGTGGTGTGCATGTGTGTGCTTTGTGTCTGTGCACAAATATGTAAGCAGCTGTAATGAAAACACAGAACTTCTGCTGGTGCCAGTGCTGGCCACAACATCAAACACACGGTCGTGGCTGCAGTAAGTATTTAGGCATGCAGGCCTGACACCCATCTTCAAATCACCAAACAGCCTGAGGCTGCAGCCTTGCACATTTGCGCAAGGCTGGCCGGCTCTAGCAGCGTACAGAAAGCACAGGTGCTGCTGCATACTGTGTAGCCAGCACAAGGCTGGCCGGCTCTAGCAGCGTACTGTGTAGCCAGCACAAGGCTGGCCGTCTCTAGCAGCGTACAGAAAGCACAGGTGCTGCTGCATACTGTGTAGCCAGCACAAGGCTGGCCGTCTCTAGCAGCGTACAGAAAGCACAGGTGCTGCTGCATACTGTGTAGCTAGCACAAGGCTGGCCGGCTCTAGCAGCGTACAGAAAGCACAGGTGCTGCTGCATACTGTGTAGCCAGCACAAGGCTGGCCGGCTCTAGCAGCGTACTGTGTAGCCAGCACACGGTTTTTTTGCATGTTGTGCAGCCGGCACACAGGTGTTGCTGCACATGGCTTAATCAACAGCGATGGATGCCAATGGTCAGTTGCCAGACAGGAGGCCTGCATACGTAGGATAACCCTCTCACGTTAATCAAACACCATCCAGCTCTACCTGGGCCGTTGCTCTTATTTAATCTTCTAATCATCAATCCCCTCTTATGGTACCTCTTAGAATGCTCACATTGTCAGTTGATTACCAAAACAATCAGATCCAGGGTTTTTCTGACATTCTGACATTGCTTCGGACATTTTAATCAAAGACCACTCAACTCAAATTAACTCAGATCAACGCAACTTGACTCAAACGTGCTCAGCCTCGTGTCAACTCAACTTCACGTGCTCAGCCTCGTGTCAACTCAACTCAACTTCACGTGCTCAGCCTCTTACGTCGTTAATGCTCCTCCCCATAGGACACAGACACTTGAATTATTTTTTACACACTTACTGAATGCTCCTCCCCATGACAAAATCAGCTTCTGGCCTCATATATGTAGGGTTGGCCAGAACCATAAATATATAAACACGGTGTACATGCAGTAATTTTGGCAGGGAAATCACCAGATATACGGCCATATACGGCGTTTACATACGGTCCTGGCCAACCCTACATGTATGCACAGCAATAGACTCTTCTGCAAGCCTGTTGTTAAAACCATGTGGCCTTCCTTGGTACATCCATTGCAGCTCTGAAATGTCACCCATCTAAAAATAATGACAAAAATACACTTACCCTGTCCCGCTTATCACCAACCGGTCATGAGAGCTGCTTCATGCTAGCATGGTAGACCACTTCACCCCCACACGGTGCACAGTGCTCCTGACATCCAGCTCTACTCACCAGGCCTAGAGCCCTATCAGAGTGCTGGAACCCTGTCCAAGCTGCTCAAGCTGTTCGAGCTGGAGCCTTTCCGAGGATGGGACCCGTTTCAAGTGCTCAAGCTGTTCGAGCTAGAGCCTTTCAGAGCGCTGGGACCCGTTCCAAGTGCTTGAGTTGGAGCCCTTTCAAAGTGCACTACCGATCAACGTCCGTGCACATGTAAAGAAGACATCTGCACACGTATGCCTTTTGCACCACAATAACGCCGAGCCCCCCCTTTACTCACCGTCATGTACTGAGCCTCTGACTCCAGCGCACTGAACGAGCTGCGGAAGCCAGTGCTGAGTGCTTGCTCCTGTTTGATGCGCTCCAGCTTCCAATTGATCATGGTGCGGTGGCGGCATGCACGCTTGAGCAGCTTGACCTGATCACGTAAGCAGTCCAGCTCGGCAGGCTCTGCCACCTGTGCGTGTGAATGTGTGTGTGTGTGTGTGTGTTTGTAGGTAAAAAAATTGGTTACACATGTGAAAGATGTGTAACAGTTGCATGTGCCGGCACGCGAGCGTGAGCAGTTTGACCTGATCACGCAGGCAGTCCAGCTCGGCAGGCTCTGCCACCTGTGCGTGTGAATGTGTGTGTGCGTGTTTGTAGGTAAAAAAATTGGTTACACATGTGAAAGATGTGTGACAGTTGCATGCATGTGCTGGCACGCGAGCGTGAGCAGCTTGACCTGATCACACAGGCAGTCCAGCTCTGCAGGCTCTGCCACGTTTGTGTGTATGTACGTTTGTGAGTAATCAAAAAATGGTTGATGTGAAAGATGTGTCACAGTTGCACGTGCTGGCATGCGAGCTTGACTGATCACGCAGGCTCTGCCACGTTTGTGTGTGTATGTACGTTTGTGAGTAAACAAAAAATGGTTGATGTGAAAGATGTGCCACAGTTGCACGTGCTGGCATGCGAGCTTGACTGATCAGGCAGGCAGTCCAGCTCCGCAGGCTCTGCCACGTTTGTGTGTGTATGTACGTTTGTGAGTAAACAAAAAATGGTTGATGTGAAAGATGTGTCACAGTTGCACGTGCTGGCATGCGAGCTTGACTGATCACACAGGCAGTCCAGCTCCACAGGCTCTGCCACGTTTGTGTGTGTATGTACGTTTGTGAGTAAACAAAAAATGGTTGATGTGAAAGATGTGTAACAGTTGCACGTGCTGGCATGCGAGCTTGACTGATCACGCAGGCAGTCCAGCTCCGCAGGCTCTGCCACGTTTGTGTGTGTATGTACGTTTGTGAGTAATCAAAAAATGGTTGATGTGAAAGATGTGTCACAGTTGCACGTGCTGGCATGCGAGCTTGACTGATCACGCAGGCTCTGCCACGTTTGTGTGTGTATGTACGTTTGAAAGTAAACAAAATTGGTTGATGTGAAAGATGTGTAACAGTTGCACGTGCTGGCATGCGAGCTTGACTGATCACGCAGGCAGTCCAGCTCTGCAGACTCTGCCACCTACGAATGTGAAGAGGAAGTTGGTCGATGTGGATTGAAGTTGACATTGGCAGGTACTGCAGGCACTTGTACTTGAGTACTTGCAGCCTGATCTCTTATTTGAGATCAAAACAGCTAGACAGGATGAGAGGGGGAAATGAGGTGGCGATGATCTATAGATGCACCCTCAAATCACTGCGCACCTAGCAGAAAATCCATCTAGTTCACACACACAGACACACCCAGACCCCCACACCCACACCCACCCCCTCACACAC
>Ga0307951_1001396_pt1:0-12500 | contig 14701 bp, 15 predicted proteins | sample OrgLakmetagen374_FD_201842 | JGI IMG/M metagenome (GOLD analysis project Ga0307951, IMG submission 201842) | Saline water microbial communities from Organic Lake, Antarctica - #374 | ecosystem: Environmental > Aquatic > Non-marine Saline and Alkaline > Saline | place: Antarctica: Organic... | reverse complement strand
CAGCCTGATTCAACAGCAATTCCAGCCTGTCAACAGTGGTCTGCATTGGAAGGTCGAGTAAGAGTATGTGTGAGTATGTGTATGTGTAAGGTGCAAGAGTGTGTGAGCACGTGTGTGTGTGTGTGAGGTGCAAGGCGTTATGTTATACATTGCATACCGTACTGCTCCTATGAGTATTGCGAGTAACGGTTATTCATTTGGGCGCCTTGCAAAGTGAACTACGGAAATAAAAGTAAGAAAATTTAGAACTGGCAAAACATTGATTTGGAAAAGCCGATATTCAACTGGTGCCTGCAGGTCTTGTCGATTCCCTACTAAATGCACCTTCACCTGAAACATCATCCTGCTGCAGATGTGGGAGAGCTAAGGGATTAAAAATCCCCTTATGGAAAGAGGTTTAAACAGAGAGCAGAGCACACAGAAACGTCCAAAATTTGCAAATGTTGTATTAAGTTGGCTGGCCTCGCAAAGCCCAAATACTTGCAAATAGTTCATGCGAACTATTTGGGCACCTCGCAATTATTCGGACTCGCAACACTAAAGGAGCAGTACGGTACATCATCTATTTTACACTATGCATAAGGTGCAAGGCACGTGTCATGCATTCATCACGTGTCATGCTTTCATCACGTGTCATGCATTCATCACGTGCCATGCATTTATTGCAGCTTTAATAAAGGCATAAACAATGTCAGGTCTGTTTAGCATTAGTTTGTTTCACGTGCAGCAGCTCAAGCTGAGCTCAGTACAAATACTCTGGGGTGGAGAAAGATTTGCTAAGGTCCAATTGCATGCAGGATTTACACAAGTGAGGTCTTGAAACTTTAATAGAAGCATGCAAGCATTCAATCTGGGTCTAGCAGCAGCACGCTCAAATGCTTCTTGAAAACAGGATAGCCTGTGAGACAGTCTACAATACGATGTTCAGCTCAACATATCCTCACAGGTGCATCAGCATAAACCTAGGGCTCCAACAACTCATCCCACCTACAATAACACCACAGTACTCTTAGTTTGAGGGCTTTTATGTAATATTCAACACGTACAATGCGTTATGACGATATGCAACCTCAGCCCAAACAATAATTTTCCGCGCACCCTACAAATGTGCGTATGCTAAATCCTGGGTAGCTACACAAGTGATCAAGCACACATGAATCATGTGACATGATGCTATAGAAACTGTTGTAAGAAAACCAAAAGAAAACCAACTCAGCTGTCACCCTCCACCTTCAGAGTACAACTATTCCCTCTTACATAGTCATACACACATTTGAACGCAGCTCGCCTCACACCTTCCTTCCACTTACACACACAAACTCACACACAAACGCAACTGCTATGAGCATGTTTTAAATCACACACACGACACACATACACATACACTCACGCTGAGCTCTTCCTCCCCCATCTCGTAAACATCCGGGCTGGTTTTGCCGTGGTATAGGTTATGTATCTTGCGGACCGTGATTGTGATGGCTTGGGACTCCACCACAAGGCGGCCATTGGCATCCAGCTCATCCACATGAGTCCGCAGCTCCTCAGACACAAACAGGAAGGCCTGCAAGGTTTGGACAATGGGTGTTGTAAGAGTGCATGTGTGTTGACATGCGTGCAGCTTGCTGGCAGGAGCCAGCTCATCCTATGGCTTTGCCACTCCTCAACCACAAACGTAAAGGCCTGCAAGAACATACTCGTGTGTGCTGTGTAATGTACGTGTGCATGTTATTGGGGAAGGGTGTGCGTGTTAGGCGGCATACTTGCATTCATGATGTGGCTTTTTAATTCATAAGGCACAGACAGCAAGGGCTGAGAAACAGTTGATGATTGTTCCGTTTGTTGTGTGGCTGTGTGTTATATGGGGTTTGCACATGTGTGGCCTTTGACATAAACCTGTTTGCACAGACTCAGGTCAAGAAAACAGGAACAGCTGCACTTATGCTGTGTCTACATTGTGGCCAACACACCGGTTGTGTTGTCTAAAGACCATTAAAATCACACACCGTGTGCTCATCGCGACGTCATCTGTCCTTATCAATTCTTGCAACTGAACAAGCCGGCGTGATCTTTTTTTTTCCCCCCAAGCTTCCGCTCATATGCCCCTGAGGCATACACAGCGATGTACCCTTACCTAATTTATCCTAGCGTGATGCCATCGCAGCACTGCTGTCAGTAAGGCAAATTCTCTTACTGACCAATCACTATCATTTTTTATGAAACCTGCAGACGACTGCACGCAGATGCTGCGCGTTGCTGCCATATGTGCGGCAATGCTCCAGATCTGATTGATGATAAACAAAGCCCAAGACCTTTTCTGTGACAAGAGCGCTCAAAATTGATTGGTGATGAACAGCACACTGTTTTCTTCAAAAATAAACACAAGGGGGTGGCAGGAGCATCTCAAAGACAATCGAGAGGAGCGTATAAAGTTTTGGACAAAGCTGCCGCAGCTAATGGCGGCAAGGTAAGCAAGCACAAATTCAGGAGGAGCTGTTGGCCTTTTCCTAGTTGTCCATGGAAATGAGAAGTGCAGAGACATTAGGCAAGCCTTGCAAGGCTTTCTGCTGCTCTTGACACATGCCCACACACAGCTTAAAATATAAGTAGAATTCACAGGAACGTAGACATAGACCTGCACATTGTCTGTGCACCTTACTTAGCACCAGAGGCACCTCCTGCAGAAGGGCACAGAGCCAATGCCTCACCAAAACACCAGCATATTATAACTAATAATGCCTGTGCAAAGCAGGGCAGCTACAGCAAAAGTGACAGTTTGTCTGCATCAGGATCAGCATTCACGTATCCATGCTATTCAGTGCACACATATTAGCTGGAGCCCCACCATTTCCCATCACGCCTGTAAAAAGCAAATCAGCCACAGCATACGATCATTAACAGTATACACTCACAATGAACAGTACACACACAATGAACAGAGCACACTCACAATGAACAGTACACACTCACAATGAACAGTACACACTCACAATGAACAGTACACACTTACAATGAACAGTACACACTCACAATGGACAGTACACACTCACAATGAACAGTACACACTCACAATGAACAGTACACACGCACAATGAACAGAGCACACTCACAATGAACAGTACACACTCACAATGAACAGTACACACTCACAATGAACAGTACACACTCACAATGAACAGTACACACTCACAATGAACAGTACACACTCACAATGAACAGCGCCAGTTGCACCACCAGCAGCATGCCCAGCAAATAGACCATCTGCTCCTTGAAGTGCATGAAGTCGATGCGAGCCTGTGTGCATGTGTGTGCGCGTGTGTATGTATGTGTGTGTGCAGTGTCGTCTGTGTGTATGTATGCGCGTGTGTGCAGTGTCGTATGTGTGTATGTGCATGTGTGTGTATGCGCGTGTATGCGGCCAGTTGTACACAATTGTGCATTCACCTGCCATGTTTCATCTGTATGTTTGTATGCCTGTGAGTGTACACCTGCTTGTCATATGCCTGTCCACGGCTCTCACGCACTGTTCATATGCTACAACACGGAATCTCACGGAGCAAAAATGCAAAACGTGAGTATTACCTTGAGCCTGCTTAAAAATGAATTTAAGCCAATCACTTCCCTGCTGCTCAGTACCTGGCGTGAGTGTAACAGCGCATGCAGCTTCTTCAGCCGTCGTCCACGCGCCCAGTCGGTAGTGTCGAAGGCAGCAAAAGTAGGCTCTGTATTATCAGAGTCGGCCTCACTGTCAGCGACCTGCATGTGGGCATGCACGTGTGTAAGTGTATGGGTGTGTACATCGCGCGTATGTATGTGAATTGTGCGTGTGTACCGACGTCGTTGTGTCCGTATGTCACATGTGCGCACGCGTGTGAGCTCCCTGAAGTCAAGCACGTGACATCAGCCTTAGGATTAAGGGTACCGAAGTCTGGTAGGCGTTTTGCTGAGTTCCCGAAGGGGCTACAACAAACACACGAACGGGGCAAAAAGGAAGTGTGCACTTCTTCTGACGATTATCTCTCTAGGAGCTAATCCCCCAAAAACTGTTCCCTCCAGCTTTCCTACACAACAGACCCTAAAATTAAACTCTTTTCCAGAGTGTTTGCTTTTCATTCTTTATGGATCCTGCCCTCAACACACCACAAGACACGCAAAAATCAGTGCAAAGAAACAAGGGCACCTCAGTCCAGCACATCCAGACCCTGCCCTCAACACACCACAAGACACGCAAAAACAAGTGCCAAGAAACAAAAACAACGCAGCCCGACACACACGCACCTCTTCGTTGCCATCTCCGAGTGTGCGCCCCTCTTCGTCTCCAGACCCCGCCCTCGCCAAGCTGCCCTCTTCATTCCCCTCCTCTTCCTCTTCCTCCTCTTCCTCGTCACCCATGTCATCATTGTCATCAAGAGCGTCAGCATTGCCTGCAACCACGCCTGTGTCTGACTCGTCCTGTAGGTGCGAGTATGTGGTGTGCGTATTCATCATGTGAGCACTGATTGGTCTGCATCACACCTGCCTGCACTGTCTGCAAGTAATGTCAGAGTCCAGGCATCCTGTATGAATATGTATGAATATGTGTGTATATGTGTGTGTATGCATATGTACATGTACAGATCCGTTTGTATTTCTGTATATCTGAGGGAGGTATACACGGGCTCATGCCTGCACTCGACACAGCCACTTAGCAGCTTTTCTCAGCCGTTTCTCCACTCTAGTGATTTGCAAGATGATCTTGTAATCAGCAGTGACTGCAGGTCCACAACACCACTTTGACATTGAGCAGCAGCTGTCGGTTGCATACCACTGCAGCCCAAATGCCAGAGCACTGCAGAAGCACACGTCACAAACCCTTTGCAGCACAAAACTTCAAGAGAAGCACAACAGCCCTTGCCAACACGATGATGCCCTGATTGAGAACCAATGTTGTCGCTTCAAGTCAGGCACAGGAGTACGCACGTTGCAATGGCTTGCGCCGCTTTGCCTGTCATGCAACACCGACAACCCCTTAAACGCACCCCGACCCTTGTACACAGGCAGCCTGGATGAGGTTCAGTGCCATGCCAGCCCAAAACGACACCCTTGATGAGGAACAGTGCCATGCTTGCCCAAAGTATGGCACAAGAGTTTGCATTATGCAGTGGCTTATGCAGCTGATGCTGTGCGCACAACGCTGGTAAAACCACCCCACTCACCTCGGCCCCTGCAAACATGACCCTCCTGGAACCAGTGTTGCCGGCCCCGCTTAATCTTGGGACTGGGCCTGCCTTCTCTGATGCTCCCAGCCCTGCACAGCACATACATTTTAGGGGTGAAAGCAGGAGAGCAAGGCTCTGCTTGTGTTTGGAAAGGCCTTGTGGTCATGCCCGGATCCAACTGCACCTGGTCCTGCATAAGACAGAACACAGGATTTGAGGGTGAGACTGCGGTGTCTAGGCCGTTTTAAAAGCGACCTTGTGGTCTTGCATCTGTCTCGTTTCTGGGACGGCCTTGTGGAAATGTGGTTATGTGGTGTGTGGTGTGTGTGGCCATGCGAGGATTCAACCGCACCTGTTCCTGCACACCACCATGAAACACCACCACCATGACACTACCACCATGAAACACAACGTTCTCGTGAGGATACCAAGCAGCCCTTTGCTGTTGCTGCTTCTTCTGCTGCTGCTGCTGCTGCTGTCCTGGGAACAATCTTCCTACAAATTCACGACAGCAGCAGCAGGTGGTTGCTCCGCGTGCAGTATGTGAGCACGAGAGAAGTGGCTGTAATCTTTTGAGCAGCCCTGTACGTATGTACTGTTTGGGCCAAAAAACACTGTTTCTCTCACACACATATGCACACGCACATGCATGAAAGAAAGTAAGAGCATTAAAACCACAGCTGTAGCAGCAGCTGGCTGTAGATAGCAATAAGCCACTAGCTTGGAGTTGGCAACCCAGCTTGCAGCGTCACAGAGCAAAGGCCCGATCTCAGCCTTGAACCTTTGAAGGTGTGTCCCAATTAAACGCCAGAGACACAACCCGTTACCTGCTAGCTTGGAGCTGGCAACCACCTTCTCCATGAGGGCCTTGTCTCGGCCTAGGTTTTCTGGGTCAAGGGCGGCCTGGCTCATACTGGCACGGCGAGATTTCAACTCCTCCTAGAAAGAGACGGGGTGCAGGTGTGCGTGTGTGCATGAGCGTGCGAATGTGTTTGTGTGCGAGCATGGATGTTTGTGTGCGCGTGGGTGTACGTGGGAGTGAGCTGCAACTACGAGCAGAAAACAGAAGGCACAAATATAAGTAAATTGTGGTTCAAATAAGTAGGAAACAGTACCCTACTTCTCTGCCTGCTCCCATTAGAATAAGGTAGCCATTTTCCTGAACACTACGAACTACGACGAACTACGATCCTCACCTGAGTTACAAGAGTGTGCTTGAATAGTTGGGCGTCGCCCTTTCTCAGGTTGTCAAAGGTAACCTTCACCACGACGTGCTTGTTTGCACTTGCCACTGCCTGTTGCATGGACGAGTACGTACACGCGTATGTGAGGGTTGCGTGTGTAAGTGTGTGCGTGTGTGTGTGCGTGTGTGTGTGTGTGTGTGTGTGTGCGTGTGTATGTGTGTGTGTGTGTGTGCGTGCGTGTGTGTGTATGTGTGCATGCGTGCATGCGCAGCTGTGGCACGTTGCTTTGCATGCTTCTTCACCGGGCTTCAGCGTGGTGCCTTATCAGGTCAGGAGGTGTAGGTGGTGGTTGTGTGCACTAGGTTCATTGTCCTGTTACATCACAGCATGCACACACACAGTGTGTGCACACCTGCTGCTCCTTAAAAGTCATCTGCAAACATTTAAACGTAGCACCTCTGACCATTGCAGCACCCACATAGCAAGGTCAAAGAGCAGGACTGTGATCTGGACCTTTTTGTCATTTTAAGGCCTGCTGTGACTTACAAACACCCCCTGCGTACTCCCACTGACTAGTATTCTGTGCCTGCTCCCATTAGCACCCTCTGCCTGCTCCTACTAACTCTCTCTGCATGCTAACAGTCATAAACACTCTTTATGCTCCCACTCATCCACAACCTCTGCATGCTCCCACTCGTCAGTACCCTTTACTTCCTCTCACTTTTCAGCACCCTCTGCCTGTTTCCTCTAGTGAACACCCTCGTCGAGGTACCTGCTCCCAATCACGAAAGAAAGCACACTTCACTCAGCACTACAGTAGCCCTTGCTGTGTGGTGCCTCAACACAAAACACGACTGCGTTCCCCTCAGCCGCTGCGAAGCATCCACCAGCACCACAGGTTTCAGGCTGCACAGACTGAGACGTACACACGGTAGAAACCTATCCTCTTAGGTTTCACGCGTACAGCATCCACAGGTACCCTTGCTTCCTGATAATCATGAGCTGTCTATTCATGTTCTAGCTCTGTGTCCTTAGCAAACAAGGGTTTTCACGCTTCCCTATCAAAGCGACCATTCCCTTATTGTGTGGCCTCAAGCACTCACCAGCACTTTGAGCTCCAGCGGGGAGTTGTCGACGTGGAACCCATTCATCATCTTCAGAGGCCCGACCTTGCGGCCAGTGGTGCCACTCTTCATGGCACCCTTCTTCGCCTGTGTGTCATAAGAAAGGAGGAAGGATTCGTTTGTGTCTGTGTGTCTGTGTTTAGCGTTAAGGGCATGCTTTGTGGCCATTGATGCAACTCTTCATGGCAACCTCCTTTGCCTGTGTGTTGTGAGGAAGGGAGAAAGAGGGTCTGAGGGCACATTCTGTATCCAGTGGCGCTGCTCATTATGAAGCCCTTCCTTGCCTGTGTGTAGTGAGGAAGGGAGAAGGAGAGGAAAGAGGCATGAACACTGTAGGGACCAGTATACCAATATTTCTCCCTTGCTATGAATACACATGAAGTTGAAATTGAGAGCCTTCTTTGCAGAATCCGAAACCTTGACCGACACACCCTACTCTGCCTCTGGCAAGGGAAAAAGGAAAGAAATGCGCTAGCAGCAGGGGCAGGCCTCACCTTGTCGTCATAAAGTAGGGTGTCAGGGGTGCGCGTGGGCAGCTGCAGGTAGTTGCGCAACGGGCGTCGAGCCATACTGCGTTCGCTGCAACCAAAGATGAGGCCACTGGGGTCCAGCTGAGACACTGTGCACGCGTTGTGAGGAACGTGTGTATGTGTGCATGTGAGTGTGTGTGTGTGTTTTGTGTGTGGTGTGTGTAAGTAATTCTGAAGTATGTGTGTAACCCAGCTGTGTTAACGCAAACTCAGCAGAACTGTGTGCCTCATCCCTCCTTACCTGTGGGCCGTGTAATCATGCCGTGAACATCGCAGTCAATGATGGCACTGACCATGTCAGCCTTGTACAGCAGCATGCAGATCTCTGGCAGCTCTCTGTCCTCGTGGTGGATGAGTTGGAACTGTGGGGTGCAAGGACATCACAGTATGCGACAGTGGTTTGTGAACTCATGTGCTAAATGGGCTGCTTTGTACAGCAGCATGCAGATATTGGGCAGCTCTCTGTCCTCGTGGTGGATGAGTTGGAACTGTGGGGTGCAAGGACATCACAGCAAGCGACAGTGGTTTGTGACCTCAGGTGTTAAATGGGCTGCTTTGTACAGCAGCATGCAGATCTCAGGCAGCTTGTATTCTTTGAGGTGGATGATTTGAATCCATGGGATGCAAAGACGTGTCGGCATGCAAAAGGTGGACTATTAGGGCACGTACAGCAGCGCGTACAAGGGTCATGTGAGTTAACGCGTGCAGCTAAAGACACGGCAATGGGTCATGGCACAATTAGGTGTTATAGCTGCATGTGAGGAAAGAGCTACTTTGTATGGCTGCAGCATATGGTTTTGGGTCGGTTTGCGGACTTGGTTGTGGGTCAGGTGGAACCGTGGGTGCAAGGTGCAGGCTTATTTTATTCTGCCTGGAAACATTAGATACAGCCATCACCCGAACACAATCGGACCTACTCATATCCAACCGCAAGCACCTGCACCAGAACAGGTTCCTTTTTAGATGCACCCAACAAACAAGCACAAAACATAGGGTGGATTAAAACTTTAATTACTATTTGAAAAACCGTGTATACTGTATGCATACAGGTGTATATGTGAAAACTGTTTTCTGTTTATACAGAGTAATTGAAACCTCTCAGAACAAAATCATGATAGGCTCATTCTGTGGCTCCTAAAGAGCTGCACACCTGTATCCAATTCTAGCGCCCCAAAGAATCAAAGTTTGGAGAGCTAGGCCTGTCCAAAGCCTAAAAGACCATATAATGGCCATTTCTAGTTCAGAAAGCAGCTCGACTACATTCATCACCAACACAACTTTGTTCTTCATGCAAATGCATGCATTAATTGTATGTGGAAAGCAAAGGAAATGCTTAGTGAAGAGAGGGGCAAAGAAAAAACATTGGCGAAAAAAGCAGAAAGGACTGTTGTTGCTGGGATTCCAACTGAGTCCGGGGTGTACCACCTGATGTACGGGTTTACACCAAATCCACGTAGAAAATTACGACTGATATCTACAAAATCAAGGCGTTCATCCCAAACAATTTATAACATGGAAAACTACGAATACGGTCCCCCTTTCCCTGTGTTGTATGGCGTATATCCTGTACTGTATAATACCTGTTATTACATTAATACAGTATCGGTCCACCCTTACAAAACACTGTAATTTGCACCTCTGCTTACAGAGGCTTTCTGCTAGCCTCCCTCACAGAGGCACCTACCAAAAAAGACACATGCACATGCACACACACATGCACGCAAAACACTTGCAAAATACACTGCCGCCCGCACCTGCATCAGAGCAGGCTTGGTGCTCTTCTCCCTCACGAGGCGTTTAAGGGAGCCCATCGTGCTGGTATCCTCTCCATCTGGAGGGAACACACCCACACGCCAGCTGTAACCGGGCTTGATGGTGATCTGCGTGCAAGTTTACGGTGCAAACAAACTGACAAACCCTCGTATGTACAAGTGATGCATGTTTTGAAGGGGGGAGCACGCCCACGCGTCAGCTGTAGCCGGGCTTGATGGTAACTTGTGCGCAAGTTGACAGTGCAAACAAGAGTGGCAACCCTCATATGCTCATATGTATACATGCGATGTGTGTTTGGGGGGGAAACGCCCGTGCACCAAGCTTGACCTGCAACAGGGCTCAAGCAATCAGGTGCCTAATTAGAGTGTGACAATAGCAGGCACTTACAACAAAAGCACATACGTACTGCTAGCTTATAGTGGGGGTAGCACGTCGCATGTTTGTTCATGCACTTACATATTTGTATTGAAGCACGTCTTGCTCGTAGGTGTGCGATTACAGTGTGCAGTTACTTGTTTGGTCACCCCTTATACATTCATATCCTTGAGTGCCAGTTCCCCCTAAGAATACAACTTATCGTAGTCTGAACAGCTCATCCCTCCAAGGTCGTGCATGGGCCAGACACGCACACAACAAAAAGGGGCGGTGCAAGCACAATCGGCATAATCCCACACGTACAGACAGACAGACAGACAAGCAAACATGCCCCCACACACAAAACCACGTATGCACGTCTACAGTCACTCACACACACACGAACACGCTGGTACTTTTTGTGCCATCTTGGACAGCACGGACGGCAGCTCTGCTTGTAAATCAGCAAGCACATCCACGATGGTGGCCACGCTTTGGCCCACCAGCTCAGGGGGCCTGCATATGCGTGTACGTGTTTGGGCATGCATGTGCGTGTGGGTGTGTGTGTGCGTGTGGGAGCAAATATGTGTGTATGCATGTGTGTGCGTGTGGGTGTGAGCGTGTGGGTGTATGTGCTTGTTCGTGTGTGTGTGTGTGTGTGTATTCGTGTGGGAGTAAGCAAGACACAGCCCACATGAAGCAGGCGCTCAAGGAGTACAAGGTAGAGGGCCGATACAATAATTCTAAGCAAACTAGGTATTCAACCAAACGTGAACTGAAGCACCCTCCCTTCCCCTCTCCCCCCAACACATATGCACAAAACAAACTAAGCACACCCTCCTCTGCCCCCAGCCCCTCAACACAAACACACTCGCCTGAAGCCGAACAGCGAGCTGGGTGCATTGGATGTAGACAGCACTTTGCCTTCGGTGTCCAAGGTAAGCACCAGCCGCCTCTCGTCCAGGCCCTGCTCCCAGCTGGAGGGATACACGTGCACAACGTGCTGCACTGTATCCTCCACCTGTGTTTTGACGAAATAGTTAAATATGTGGTGTGTGTAAGAGTGTGTACGAGAGTGTGTGCGAGCGAGAGTGTGTGTGTGCACGTGCGTGTGTGCCCTTGTCAGTGTGAAGAGACTCAAAAGTCTGACCTGCGCCCAGTAAGGGGGCTAGAAGCACCAGCACCACAACAAAAGCATGACTGAAAGAGCATCACACGAAAAGAACACTCCACGGGGGAGATTATGTGGGGCTGCTGGTGTTTGTTGCCTCTTGAGCAAGTCGAAACAACTGAGTGTTAAACAGTGTGCACGGGTGGGCCAGAACCGAATACATAAACCGTGTCTGACCGTGCATTCGCAGGTTTTCCCACCAAGAAATGTCCGAACATGCATGCATACATATACAACGGTCATGGTCTGTCCCTACTCGTTCATTCATTCATTCCTTCTCATCCCTGATTAACAGGCCCTGACCTCTCGAGTCGAGATGGCTGGTCGGATGGGAATGCTCTGCCCGCTCGAGTCCATGATGACCACCGTGGCCGAGCTCCTGAGTCGGGAGGGAGGGCGTAGGGAAACTTGAGTTACGTATGTGTGGTGCGTAGGGAGGGAGCGGGGAAATGCACACAGTAAGCCACGTGGATGTATGCGTGGTAGCGAGTGGCACAGCACTTGAAATAAAAGAGGAAAGACACATGGATAGGAGGACATGTGTGGTAGCAAGGGACACCACACGGCACGAGGTCTAATGCATGGCCCGCATCCATATGATGGCTGCTGGCAGGGCCTCCCAAAGGAGTGCATCAAGGTAAGAGCAGGAAGGTAGAGAGATGGAGAGAGTTAGGCTAGACGTACGATGGGTTATGCGCTTGATACCAAGAAGCAAAAACACACAGCAGGCGGTGAAGGCACTTTACGACATCTTTCCACTTGCATTCTTTCCAAATGTGCTTCGCCCTCACCCCGTTTGTTTCTTTAAAACAGGAAGTGAAATTTTTGAAGCCTTCAAAATGTAGTATTCTGCTGACGCCACATAAATGTTATACTGTACCTTTTCGATATCATCCCGGGTAAATAACGTTTTTTGCCCTCCGGGGTGGTTCCGGTATCGTTTAACATATATTTATGTTGAGGCTCCGGGGTTGCCCGGGGTTGGCGAAAATAATGTTTTGTGGGTGGGTGAACAGAGCGGAGATGGCCCCGCCCCCACCCCCGCCCCAGCCCCAGCACCTGCAGCACGACACACATGCGCCCCAGCACCTGGAGCACAACACTCCTGGACAACACCTGGAGCACGACACACATGCGCCCCAGCACCTGGAGCACGACACTCCTGGACA
>Ga0307951_1001388_pt1 | contig 14719 bp, 15 predicted proteins | sample OrgLakmetagen374_FD_201842 | JGI IMG/M metagenome (GOLD analysis project Ga0307951, IMG submission 201842) | Saline water microbial communities from Organic Lake, Antarctica - #374 | ecosystem: Environmental > Aquatic > Non-marine Saline and Alkaline > Saline | place: Antarctica: Organic Lake... | reverse complement strand
ACACTCTTTTCCTACCACTCCCCCTGCCTGTCTCCCTATCCTCCTATGGGGCCTGGTCACAAGAGGGTAGGGAGACAGGCAGGGGGAGTGGTTGCATGCAGGGGAGGAGCCTCCCTGTGATTTGGGTGCTGGTGGTGTTTGATGCTGCTGGCCATTCTGGAAGTTGGTGGTGCCATGAGGGGATTGAGAGTGTATGTGTGTGTATGTGTGTGCATTTGATGCCATGTGTGCATGGAAAAGGCGCCCAAACAATACTATTGTGTTGGAGAAACGCATATCAAAACGAACTCAGGTGGCACTAGTCTATTAATGACAGGGCTGTGCTTATACGCCGTATCTCCATTTTCAGACCGTATATACGGTACGGTTACGGTACGGTACGGTCCGAAACCGTATAATACGGTCAATATAAAAATACGGTACGGTTCTGGTACGGTACGGGAAACCGGTAGACCGTACAAGCTTGCATGGCCACCCGTTTTGAGGCGCGTGCCTGCCCGCCACTCGAAATTTCCGTCCCAACGACTATCATTATATTATACTTATAATTAAGGAATGAAACAAACATAATTAGAGGCCCAACACAAAAGAGGCAAAAGGCAGGCTTTGGGGGAGGCCAGCCTGCCTGACCCCCAAAACATGCTGAGGGCCCCTGCATACCCCCCTGCAGCAGGCCTTTAAGTGGGCCAGATTCAGAAGCAGGCAAGGGTTAGGAAGAATGCCTGGGTGTGGGAGCAGTTTGACAAGCGTCCAGTTCCAGCAGCAGGAGCAGCAGCAGCTGGGGGTGACCAGGAAATGGCAGAGGGGGAAGAGGCTGCAGCAGCCTCAGCTCCAGCGGCAGCACCAGCAGCAGCAGCAATAACAGCGGCAGCAGCGATGGAGGTTAAGTGTGCATGCAAGCACTGCCCCAACGTGAGGTCAGCGCACGAGGCCCGCATGAAGGAGCACCTGCTAAACATGATGATGCCTGTTATGGACCTTCTTGGTCCTTTTTAGAACCTTCGAAACAGTGTGGGCTTACTTAGCCATTTACAGAGCTGAAACAAAGCTCATTTAAATTTTTTGACTGAGGCTTTCAAAGGTTGGACCGTACCGTACGCCGTACCGTATTTTACCGTATATACGGTCTGAAACCGTATAAATACGGCTGTAAGCCATATTTTAGTACCGTACCGTATAACCGTACACCGTACCGTACACCGTAGTGGCACAGCCCTGATTAATGAGCATTGATTGTAAAGTGTGTGTGTGTTAGTGGGTGGATGTAAATTTCACGTCCATGCATACTCTTTGCTTTGATGACAGCTTGTCTTATTGCAGATCAAAGCAATGTACAGCTTGTCTTAATGCAGAACAAAGCAATGTACAGCTTGTCTTGACTGGTGGATGTAGCTCCTCATGGAAGAATGTCAATTTGTGTCCTGCACCACCCAATGGATGCAGAGACACACAACATCCCACCTGGAAAATAAAAAGAGGAGAGGTTTTCAATTGTGAGATAAGATGGTTGGAGTTTAAGCCTAACCCTGAACCCTAAGCCCTAGTCCGTCTATGCCTAGGCTGTGCTTTGCTGACAATGTGATTTAATGTTGACAATGTGACGCAGTCCAAGCAACACATGGACTGTTGCTAATGAGGATCCATTGCTACCCTTCACCACACAAGGCCCCAATGTGTATGCACCCTTCCTTCCACAGTCGTTGCTCACCCTGCACCTGTGCATTTTGCCACTCAGGAGAAAAGCCCGAAGGACGACGCAAACCAAAGTTACGGAAACGGCACAGCATGATTGTCCATCTTCAGCCGCCAGAGGGCCTGCAGCAGCTCTTCAGGTCACCCTCAGACCAAGTGCTGGCTGCGCTGGCTAAGGTGTGTGTTGTGGCTGTATGTGTGTGTCCTGTACGCGTGAGTGCGTGCATGTGTGGGTGTGGGTGTGCCTGGTTGTGCGTGTATGTATGAAAAGTGTGTGTGTGCATGTGTGGCTTGCGTGTTTGGGGGGGGGTGGAGGTACATGTGGTGTCTGTGCGTCTGACATGGTTAAAATCTCACTCTGCTGCCTGATGCACACTGTTTGGCAGAAGGTATGAGGCACAGCGTGTGTGAGGGCTCAAATTGAGTGGTTATGGCTTTGTCGCCCTAGATGCGTCGATGTTGTGCACAACAGTGGGTTTCTGTCAGTTTGTTTTTGAAGCTAGCTTCCGTCACGCGCGCAACTTGCAAGTTGACGAGTATAGCTGCACACACGCACGCGCACGCACACACACACACACACACACACACACTCCCACTCACACACACACAAATCATCCATGCTTTACGTGGGATCCTCCATCACGCACGCATGGCCTTGCTCAAAGGTTACATCTGCGAAAGTAACTGTGGTCGTGCTTGGACTACATATGCCATAGTCCTGGTCGCCCCTACTTGTGTGCAATAAGCTTCCTGACAAGACGCTATTGAGATCGTTGGCTGCTTCCTGAATTGTATGGGCAGATTCCTGAATAGTATGGGCTGCTTCCTAGATAGTATGGGCAGCTTTCTGACAAAGACACTGATCGATGTCATTGGCAGCATTGGCAGCCTTCTGACAAGACATTGATTGAGGGCGTTGACTGCATCTTGACGAGACACTAATCGAGGTCATTGGCCCCTAAGTTTGACTTATTGGGCCCTTCAGCTTAAAGCTTGTGGACCCTATTACAACCTTACACAGTACACAATACTATACACAGTACACATTATTATAACCATACACAGTACACAGTACAGAATGGAACATGTTATCGTGGACCATATTTTATTTGTACACAGTACGCAGTACAGAATAGAACTTGTCATTGTAATTGTCTTTTAGAGAGGAGCAATGAGTGCCTACACGTACGGTAAATAGGGTTGGCCAAGATTGTATATTTGCTGGAAAATGCAAAAACACACTCAGGTGAAAATGTGAACTTTGCTGCTAAACTTGTCCGTACCAGACGTGCCCTTTCCAGTACTGTTATCAACTCTCATCAGGAGCCGGTTTCGGGCCAAGCCTGCAACCCTCCTGATCCCCATTGAAAATTTCTTTCCTTTTTGCGGTGGAGGAGCTTTACGGTACTCGATACCAAAGTGGCTCCTTTTCCTTAATTAATGTGGGGAGTGGTTTTCACTGCCTGCGTTCTTTTTTTTGAAATTGCACACACACACACACACACACACACACACACACACACACACACACACACACACACACACACACTCAGGTGAAAATGCAAAAACACACACTCAGGTATAATAGTGGGCAACGTGGTGTCCCATATGTTCACAAACACTACAGGGCTGACGTACATGTGTGCATAGGCAGAAGACGTGGTGTCCCATATGTTCACAAATACTACAGGACTGACGTACATGTGTGCATAGGCAGAAGACGTGATGTCATGCAGCCCACTTTCGCCTCCGACACAAATCACACACACACACAGGTGGATGATTGGGAGTTTGATGTGTTCCAACTTACAGAGGCCACTGCAGGCAGGCCCCTATCCACCCTGGCTTTCGCGCTCTTTTCTCGAAGCAATCTTCTGCCCCGCTTCAACATTTCAGATGTCAAGCTGGCTCGGTACGTGTTCCTACACTCAATATGATGTTTGTGAGAGGTCAGGGTTGTAATTGGTAAAGCTTCCGCGTACTCTTTCCTTCTTAATCTCCTATTTTCCAGCATCACACCCTGCTACAATATTTTCAACGCCAAGCTGGTCCAGCACGTACACCTTAGATGCACTCCATATTGTTCCTTTATGTGGAGGATCGCAGATCTTGGTTTTGGAGGCTTTTGCGCTTTTGTTCCTGAAGCAGCTACACACCACGTCTGACCATCGTCTGACTAGTCGTCAAGCTGGCTCATAACTCTTGTTCAGATAGTCAGCGCTGGTACAATTTTCCAGTGCATTGTGTTCAATTCAGTTAGACTGTGTTCTATGGGGCTTGTGGAGGACAAGGGCATTGGTTTTAGGACTGTGTTCTATGAGGCTTGTGTTCTGAGAGACTGTTCTATGAGGCTTGTGGAGGACAAGGGCTTTGGTTTAGGAGCTGAGAGACTGTGTTCTATGAGGCGTGTGGAGGACTAGGGCCTTGGTCTGAGGAGCTTTCGTGCCACTGCTTCTGCAGCAGCTTCCTGCCCTGCTTCAGCAGTTCAGACCTCAAGCTGGCTCAATATATGTATCTAATTCTCGTGTGGTCGTCCTTCGTCGCGTTTCATTGCCAGAGCTGATTTTGTGCTTGCACTCCTTTGTGTGATAATGCACCCCTGAAAGCTGTTGGGCAAAATAAGGCTGGCTCTGGTGCCCTCTTTAATCGTGTAGCATGAATCAAACTATGACTGAAATGTTGAACTGTGTATATTATGTCCAGACTTCCAGAGTTTTTAAGGAGGTGGTGCTGTCAATGTGTCACCTTAAAAGGAAAAAGAGCCTGCATCACATACGAATGAAGAGGCTGCCTTGAGAGGGCTTGTTTTTGATGACGGTCTTCCAAACAAGAATCATGATGAAAACCGCATCTTGCAAAGTCTTTTAAATACAGCAACCCAAGCAAAACATGCGTAGGAACTTGCACACAATGATGCACCTGAGCAGGCACCCAGAAACGCAGCCATGTGCCCCTGCACTTAACGACGATCTTGCCTCAGCAAGTACACGTCCATGCACACATTTGGTTGCAATTCATATGCCCACACTCATTACATGAACTCTTCCCCATGCTGTGCCATGCAGGTTCTTGGTTGCCTTAGAGGACAACTACAGCTACAATCCTTACCACAATCGGATGCATGCAGCTGATGTGTTGCGCACTCTCCACGTCATCATGACTCGTGGGGGTGTACGCCAGGTGCGTACACAAGCGACAAATTGCGCACGCATCAATCTGTTGAAGTGTACACGAGTGTGTTACAAATATCATGCATGTGGTCTTTTGTGTGATGATGCACGCGTGCAGGGGTGCTATGAGAAATGTACACTTGACGAATCTGTGAGAGCCTTTCAACTTGTTACCGTGCTAGTTAGGGTTGCAGGGGTTGCAGGGTATGTAATTCATATGGACGGACGCACATGTAAGGGCATGGTGCTTGTTAGCATCGTAGTCTGTCAAGAGAATTATACTTGCATCACACAATGCACATTCAGGCGCACACAAGTTTTTATGATGCGTGTAGGGTGCGCAGGTTGGACAGCACCATATTGCCATGAAGACAGACAATTTGGCAGGACTATTGCGTAAATCAGTGTACATCTAATGATGCGTGTAGGGTGCGCAGGTTGAACTGCACCATATAGCCATGAAGACAGACAATTTGGCAGGACTATTGCGTAAATCAGTATACCTCTAACTTTCGTGTTGTGATATGACCATCACTAGTCTGTGCTCCAGCGCAAACCTTTCTGTTGGTACAGCTGAAGCTGTCAATGTTGGAGTTCCCTGCCCAAATGGATTGCACACAAGTCTCAGAACTCGGCGCATTGGATTTTTGTCCGCCCATTTTGCCTCTGACCTTATCTCTGCATCAGGCATTACACTAGGATCGACAGGAAAGCACAAATAACTAGGGTTGGCCAAAACTATGCGTATACATGCGGCGTGTATACGGTAATTTTGACAGGGAGTTCAACAAATATATGGTCATATACAGTGTAGATATACGGTTCTGGCCAACCCTACAAACAACACACCCAAAGCAGGCTTTAAGTGGTACAAATTACCTTGCCACTAATAATCTTACATCGGATCGCTCATCACTTCCAGGCACTTCATAAGACCCAGGACATCGCACTCCTTGCGACCTACTTGGCCGCAATAATTCACGACTATGAGCACAGAGGTGTGTGTATTTGCTGCGTGCTGAGCACAAAGCTGATATTTATACTGCGTGCTCTGTCGCCGCCTACCCTGCTGTTATGGTCCATGGATTGTTGTAAAATGGTGCGTGTGTATCTGCGTGGAGTGGGCCAAGGGGGGTTCTACATGCACTGTCTCGATATGTGCGACATGCATGTGACATGCGTGTGTATGCGTGTGTGTATGTATGTGTGTTTGTGTGTGTGTGTGTGTGTGTGTATGTGTGTGTGTGTGTGTGTGCGTGTGTATGCGTGTGTGCGTGTGTGTGTATGTGTGTGTATGTGTGTGTGTGTGTATGTGTGTGTGTGACTGTGACTGTGACTGTGTGTGTGACTGTGTGGAATGAGGCAAGGGGTATTCTACATGCACTGTCTCAAATGATGCGCCAATTGGATTTTGCAGAGCTTGCGCTGGGTGTGGGTATTTGTCTGCTTGCGTGTGTGTATGTGTGTTGTACAATGCCTTTGATGAATCCATTGATTAAATAAAAATACCGACAGTGTTCCTGAGTACTTGTCACCACCGCTGCCATCATCCTGGTGCTGTGCATTGCTGGAATGGCAATGTCCACAGATTCAATACAACGCGTCATTTCTTTGCAAGCAAGCTTTTTGGACACTAGCTCAAAAATTGAAGCCCTTGCTTTTCGAGTTTGTTAGTCAACCAAGGCCGTTCTAGAAATTAAATGTGGGCACGAGTTCAAATAATGGACGAGAGGTCCGGAAGCATGTTGCTTACGCAGAAGCCTGAACAATTCATGTGTGTGATTTCATGTGTGAACACTTAATGCAACACAGGTGTCAACGACGATTTCCTGATCAAGACCAATGACCCGTTGGCCATCACGTACAACGACAGGTCCCCTATGGTAAGTGAATGAGGCTGTGTGTGAGCGCTGTGTGTGTGTATGTGTGTGTGTGTGCGTGAACGCTGTGTGTGTATGTGTGTGTGTGCACGCGCACGTGCGTAAATTGGAGAGCCTAGCCACCTAAACTGCACCTGCGTTTCCCGCACCTTGCCACACCTTGCCACTCCTGCACCTGCATGTAGTGAGTAGGAGGGGATATAATTGAGTAGGTTACAGTGCAGAAAAGTGATAGGCTGCACTGATATGGGCCAGTGTGCATGTTAGACCACAGAGTGTGCGCATTGGTATATTATACTAGAAAGACTTGTATGCCGCCAGCCTTCTCTGAATGCCCCCTCGCTAATGCCGATTACCAACCGAAAAGGTTAGATGCTAGAATACGCTGATGTGGGTCAGCATGTATGGAAGAACGCATCAACCGAGCTGCTTTTCCTGACTAGGGCCTTGATGCCCCACATGTAAATACACCATTCGTATGAGGGCTCCATGCCTGTTCACCCCATTGTGTGCACTGTGCACTGTAAACACATGTGTCTGGTCAGCTGACAAGACGCATGTTGAGCCCTATAGCCATTCAACTGGGGTTTAGGATTGCAATGATCACGGCTCCCGTGATAAGGAAGGAAAAGAACAAGAACACTTAGTCAGTGACCACCCTCAACGTACGACGTGGGGGTGATCAAGTACTACATCCCATCAATTGCACAAGAAGAGTTCCTCAAGATTAAGTCTTTTAAGTGGGGAAAGATACAACCGCCTCGGGCATGTTCAGCCAAACCCGTACTTATATTCCACTTGGTGCGTGCCTAGCAGTGAGATTGAAAAATCGACTCATACAGTACAGTGTTTTACAACTGTGTCTTGCACATACACACACACACATGCACACACAGAGACACACACACAGACACACACACATACACATACGCTCGCACACACACACAGGAGAATCACCATGTGGCAGCAGCATTTCACATGCTTCTAGGAGAGGAGCAGTACTCAGCCTTTGCCAACACAAACCCTAAGGTACGAAAAAGTACCAGACATCAGACGCAGACTTAACATGGGAGATAGTTGGTAGAGTGAGTGGGCGTGCGCATCTCTTGTGGTGTTTGCTTGAGGTGTTTGCAATCTAGTTGGGTGTGGTGTTCCCCCCTACCGGGCGTCGCTGTGTCTAACCCAAAATGGCCAGTGTGGCACAGTAGACACGTGTCGCGTTCAATCGAAACATTGTCACAAATCTTAGGGTTTAGGGTTAGGTTTATGGTCACACGTGATATACAATGTTTATTATCACAGCTGCTGAGCAGCTCAGCTGTAAAAGGCAATTCTGTTACACCTGCACTTGTGAGCAGCCATTACATCCTTGTGTGTGAGTGTGTGTGAGTGTGTGTGTGTGTGTGTGTGTGTGTGTGATCGCGTGCGCTTTCCTCTAGGAGCTTGTGCATAAACCTGTTCGCAGCTCCTATGCGTGCTACAGTGAGGCAGGTTTGATTCCGCACGATGACTTGCGTAACCCGCTGTCCAACATCAACGTCTTTGTTCAAATTTAATTGATCATTGCTTGGGGGGGTTTGTTGTTCATTGCTTGGGGGGTTTTACCTTCGCTTGCTCTATACATTGCTACTGTGAGGCATTACTACGGCAAAGGACCCGCTGTTCTTTGCCAGGGATTCTTGACTCGGCCCTTGTTGTAAGCATTTGTAGGGTGTGACTAACACAGGCAATTGTAGGGTGTGACTTGTTGTAGGCAAGGTTGTAGGGTGTGACTAACACAGGCAATTGTAGGGTGTGACTTGTTGTAGGCAAGGTTGTAGGGTGTGACTGACACAGGCAATTGTAGGGTGTGACTTGTTGTAGGCAAGGTTGTAGGGTGTGACTGACACAGGCAATTGTAGGGTGTGACTTGTTGTAGGCAAGGTTGTAGGGTGTGACTAACACACAGGCGCACCTGCAACTTGGCATTTTGGGTACTAGGCTGCATGAACACTTGTAATAGACCACCAAACTTATAATAGACCACCAAACTTAGAATAGACCACCAAACTTATAATAGACCACCAAACTTGTAATAGACCACCAAACTTGTAATAGACCACCAAACTTGTAATAGACCACCAAACTTGTAATAGACCACCAAACTTGTAATAGACCACCAAACTTGTAATAGACCACCAAACATGTAATAGACCACCAAACTTGTAATAGACCACCAGCATGAATACTTGTAATAGACCAGTCCTGGGTCCATCATAAAACCTGCTCGACGCCGGCACCCACCTCTGCCCCCTCAGCCGTGAGATGTGCAGATTCCTTCAACACATCTTTTCAAAATGTTTTCGCCTTTTCAGTGCATGTTCACTTCTCTGCCTTCTCAGCCTTCCGCTCCTCCCTTGTTGCGGGTGATGTGACTGTTGGGGTACTAGTTCCGTGGCTAGGACCTTGTATCGAACATGTTTTTGCTCCCATGCCTTGGGTTTATTCCATTCACGTCTATGCCTTCGCACCTTCCGCTCCTCCTTTGTTGCGGGTGGCGTGACTGTTGGGGCACTAGTTCCGTGGCTAGCGCCTTGTCTCAAACACGTTATGCTCTCATGCTTTTGGTTATTCTGAACGTCTCAGACACGATTTGCTCCCATGCCCCTGGTTCATTCTGAACGTCCTTGCCTGTCTCACTCTGTTTACGTCTGCTTCACACGCGCTGCTCCCTCCTTCCCCTTTTTTAGGGGAGAATCAACATTTTTTGCGTGCGTGCCCTAGCACTCGATGCTGCTACTTCCGTACCCTTCCTGCAGGTACTGGACTTGCTGCGGAAGATGGTGGTTGATCTAGTCCTCGCCACGGACATGAAGCAGGTGAGAAGTGCGCGCTTGTGAGTATTGCATGACAGCATGCGTTGCTCAGCCTCTGTTTGTTGCAGATTGTGTGTGGTGGTTGACATAGTCCTCGCCACGGACATGAAGCAGGTGAGAAGTGCGCGCATGTGAGTATTGCATGACAGCATGCGTTGCTCAGCCTCTGCTTGTTGCAGATTGTGTGTGGTGGTTGATCTAGTCCTCGCCACGGACATGAAGCAGGTGAGAAGTGCGCACTTGTGAGTATTACATGACATGCGTTGCTCAGCCTCTGTTTGTTGCAGATTGTGTGTGGTGGTTGATCTAGTCCTCGCCACGGACATGAAGCAGGTGAGAAGTGCGCACTTGTGAGTATTGCATGACAGCATGCGTTGCTCAGCCTCTGTTTGTTGCAGATTGTGTGTGGTGGTTGATCTAGTCCTCGCCACGGACATGAAGCAGGTGAGAAGTGCGCGCATGTGAGTATTGCATGACAGCATGCGTGTGGTGCATGACGTGCGCTGCACAGCTTGTGCTTTGTGTACGAATCAAGGCTGTACACACCGGACAGTGCAAAATGTTTGTGCGTGTGTGTCAGAATGTGTTGCATCACACATTACAGGGCTGGTCCTTGGTGTAAAAAACGGTCAGCAGCAACAAAGTTTTGCAAGCTTTTACATCACAGCATGTCCATGCGCACACAACTCCTCAATCACACAAACACACACATTTGTATGCGCACTTTGAAATGGTAAGTAGCCCATTCGTTTTCTGCCCATGTACCTAACGCAGCTGCATTTCATGTGTCCGCCCATGTGCCCCACGTACAAAGTTTAGACCTGCCTTATTGCATTGATGCAGTGTCTGTTGATGTCCTTGAGGCAGTGTGTACGCTGCACGCTTTTTGCTGTGCAACCTGCTGTCACTATTTAACACTGCTGCTCATCCTCCACTCACTGCTGCAGAAGTATGTGTGTGTGTGTGTGTTTGTGTGTGTGTGTGTGTGTGTGAAATGCAATTGTCACACTCACCTCTCAAAAATGGCTTACACAAACGCGCGCACAGCAATAACAACCTGCCGATCTCGCTATATAGTGCCATTAGGATTTTCCCTTATTAATTGTGGGGAGTGGAAGATCAGTGCCTGCGTAGGGTTTTTTGTTGTTATGCCAGTGGGTCTTCCTGCACATGAATACGGCTCTGTGCCCTGCTGCATGACTTCTTTCCTACACTCACACCTCCACCCATTGCACCTTGCACCTGCACCTGCCTGCACCTGCAACTGCAACTGCACTAGGGCGGCCCAATGTGCAACGTATGAGTCAAGAATGTGCTGCTCTATGAGTCTACTGTTTGGTGTGTATGCTTCCCCGAGCGACACAAGTAATCAGCAAAGTGGTCTTTAAACCTAATCAAAATAGCAGGATACAGCACCAGCAACTGCATCTGCACCCGCAGCAGCTTGACTTCTTCACACCCGCAACTGCACTTCTGTCACCCGCAGCACTTCTCTCACACCTCGCTGTTCAACGCCAAGATCCCTCTGCTCCTCAGGGGATTCTCAAACCTGGTCCCAGGTTCAAACAGGAATGCTGGTGCGTTGTATGAACAAATGCCACTTGCTGACTCAGTAACAGAAAATGCAAATGTAGTTATATTTCGCTTGCATCGTGAGGTGCATAGGGCTCTGTTATTAATACCAAGGAGGAACAGAACAACTCAGAGAAACCGGAGGAAACGGGAGAAAACTAAGGAATAAAATTTAGAAAAGAGGTGAGGGAGGGGGGGGAGTATGCTAAAGAGAGAGTTGTGTTCTCCAAGGAATAAAAAGAGTGGAGAAGGGAAGCAGAAACCGGAGAAAACCAGAAAGTGAGGACATCTCACTTTATGCTACACTACAAGAACCTGAGTTCAGGTGTTTCACACTGTTATATTTTGCTTGCATCGTGAGATGCATAGGGCTCTGTCGTTATTTCCAAGGCAGACTACAGTCGTGATTTAGTAGTGCATGGCCCTGGTTGGAAGCAATTTATTGGCAATGGGCCTCTCAATGTATGCGTGCATGGCCTGGCAGGAAAACCTAGATCTCCAGGCTCCATGAGCCTGGAAAATATGATCAGGAACACCCTCCTTGGCAACAAGGGTAGCACCCCCAGAGCGAAGGGAATGCAGGCCGTATCTGTCAGTAAAATCTGCGAAGGACTTGTGAGCAGAACCAGCCAAAGCTTGCAGAACGCAAGCTCGAGCAAAGGAGTAAGACCAGGGCTGATTTTAGGGGCAAAACCTTTCAGAAGAACCCTTCTCGAAGGAGCAAAAAACGGGAACGTGCTTGCCCAGGGATTCTGCCTTCTCCAACAAGAATTTTAAGAGAGGGACTGGGCAGGAAAGGGACTTGCCCCGAGCATTACATACTACTGAGCCTGAGCGAAATTGGTCGTTCTTCCTTTTGGCCAAGAATTTTTCCATGTGAGAAGAGTAGAACCTGACTTCATCTGCAAAAATCTGGCAAGCGCAGTCATATCTCAGAAAACCAGAGAAGCAAACCATAATAAACGTTGCAATTTGGAGGTTGAGTAGGGTGGACTGGCCTGACTGAAGCAGGAAAGAGAATGTTATTATACAGAGGTCAAGGGACAAGGGAGTTTGTCTGAGTTGGCCTCCAGAGGAAAGTGACCTCTGTGCGCAGGAACGAACTGCTTGAACAAAGGAGTGGCTGGTCACATCATTCAAACCAGCCATGTTGTGCGCGATAAAGATGGCTGCGCTAGCTGCTTTGATAGTAGAGAAAGTCAAACCTCGGCTGAGAGCAAAAAGCAGAGACTTCGACAGAAACATAGCAACGTGCATTGGATCAGCTGGCAAGACAGAAAGCTTGTTTTGTTGACACCAACTTCTGAAACGGAATCAGTGAGCGATATGTCTGAGCAACGTTTTCTGACAACGTGATTGAGAATTGCAGCTCAAAGTGTACGTGTATTCAGCTTTCAAGGTAGGTGTAGGGCATTTACCAAACAATAACTTATATCAACAACAACCTTGCTACGATTAAGTTGTACACCACCACGACCACCACCACGACCACGACTGCTCCTCCCTGACATGAACAAAATTGATTGCTACAGCAGTGATAGAGGGGAAAGCGTCAAAGAAATATCAGTTGTATGAGTCATTTTTGCTAAGAAGGATAGCCCAGAACATAACCAGCATCACCGAAGCGAGAAAGTACGTGGGGCTCATCACAAAATCTGACAAAAATTGTCGTAAGGTAGTAGGGTCCCAAAAATCAGGCGCAAAAAGGCGCGTGCCAAACGTAAGCCCAGAATCAATGACAGCTGCCCCGACAACGAGTCCCCAAGCCAGAGATACGACGTGCGCTCTCATGAAACTCAACAGGGTCAATGAAAAGGTCAGCGTGGTGTGGACAAAGGTACGGGAGAGGAGGAAGTAAGTGTCAGCGGCAAGAACAAAAGCAAGTGCCCCGCCGTGTACAAGCCAGGTTGCAGCCTCCTCCATCAGGGCTGCAGCGAGCCCACCAGCGAACATTGCGACAGAGTCAAGAGTCTCAAGCATCAGGAGCGAGAAAAGCCATGAGACAAGGGCCCACAGGGCCGTGGGTCGAGAATTGGGGCGCATAGCGCCTTGCAGGAAGCGACCTAGAATATAAGTATGCTAAAGAGAGAGTTGTGTTCTCAAAGGAATAAAAAGAATGGAGAAGGGATGCAGAAACCGGAGAAAATTAGAAAGTGAGGACATCTCACTTTATGCTATACTACAAGAACCTGAGTTCAGGTGTTCCACACTGAGCTCATAAGTTCTTTTTTGTTTGCAAGCAGAGCATATGCTCAGATTAAGTTTAGTCACTCTGTGTATAGATTGACAGGACTAAACGCACACGTAGGGGACCCTAGGGTGCTTATGATGAAAGATCGCACTGATTTGCATACCTCACCAACCACTTGGCATTTTCACTACAAATATTTTGCAATGACTCTAAAACACCAAATATAACTGAATTCGGTTTCGTTGCAGAAGATTTGTTATGAAGTTCGGCAGCAAATGGTTGGGTTCACGCCGCAGCAAATGGAGCATGTCACCCCAACTTGGCAAGCTTAAAAATACACCCACAGATAGATTCATATTTCATAAAATATAAAGGTTGGAGCTTGCCCATTTTTGGGCCTTGGTTGCCCCCCTCTGGAAAACTTGTGTGCCTGTGCCTTTGACAGACTTTTAAGTGCTTGCATGCACACAACAGGCTCGATTAGCTTAAACAAGGACCTAAAATAACTGCAACTAATTGTGTGAATTTGGTGCCTCCTGTGTGACTTTAATTTGTATGCGGCTTTTATGTTCAGGCACAAGCGTATTCCTTGCACACACACACACACACACACACATATACACACACACATACATACACACACAAGCACAGGCACGCAATTAAACGCACATGTACACAAGCACTCAAGTACACACACACTTACGGATGCACATCCATTGTGGCCCCTGTTCACACACACACACACACACACACACACATACACACACACACACATACACACACACAGATGTGCATAGCGTACGCAAGGGCTCGGCCAAGGCTTCAGCCCCTTTGAATCAACCCAACTCTCGTCCTGTTTCTGCATACCGCCCCCCCCAACGTCCAACCTCTGCGTACCATCCTGCCACTGCTCAGCAAGCTGGAGGTGGGTGTGTGTGTTTGTGCACGTGTGTGTGTACGAGTGTGTGCGTGTGCGGGTGTGTGTTTGTGTGTGTACAAGTATGTGTGTATGTGTGTGTGTGTGGCAAAGTGTGTGTATGTGTGTGTGTTTGTGTGTATGTATGTGTGTGTGGGGGGGGGAGGGGGGGGCGTGGGCTTGTCCTCCTTCAGGGAACAAACTTCAGAATTTTGCCAATTTTAAACGTGGACTCGTCTTCCTTGAGGGAACAAACTTCAGGTTTTTGCTGGTTTTAAAAAAAATAGGAACAAAGAGCAACTCAGCTTCTTGTTTGCTGCAAAACACATCGTGGCCAAGCTGTGGCCTTGTTTGCCAAATTGACCGTCATAATGTCCGTTTGAGGCGGGACTGATCGTTGATTAGCTGTTTGCCTACTTTCCCAGATCTAGGTTGCGAGCACT
>Ga0307951_1001384_pt1 | contig 14735 bp, 22 predicted proteins | sample OrgLakmetagen374_FD_201842 | JGI IMG/M metagenome (GOLD analysis project Ga0307951, IMG submission 201842) | Saline water microbial communities from Organic Lake, Antarctica - #374 | ecosystem: Environmental > Aquatic > Non-marine Saline and Alkaline > Saline | place: Antarctica: Organic Lake... | reverse complement strand
ACTGGCAACAATCAAGCTCAGTTCCCAGAGGTATCTGCTGATAGCACCTGAGCTTGAATGTTGCCAGTCCCGGCAAAAATGTCTGATTGCCTGCGGCATGAACCCTATTTTTCACCACAAAATCTCCATAGCAGACCACCCACATTACCAAATCACATGATTTTTGGTGTTATAGAGTCCTTATAATAAACAAACATCATGGCAAGAAATGGAGTGAAACGGTCAACTAGTTGGGGATGAAAGCCAACAATATATGCTGTTTTCCCATGCAAAACCACCGTCCTAAAGTTTTGTTGGTCACTGTGGGCTTTCAGCCCTGCCGATTTGCACACAGAGTTACCCACATGAATTTAAGCACATCCTCGTGTGACTCATAATTCCAGATTCAATCTAAAGCAAAAATGGTACCAATCGGATAAAAGGGCAGTGGATGGCTGGCTTCCGAGTGCAAATAGGGCACATATTTGGACATTTCCCCAGTTGACCACCCATGGTAAATTGAACCCTGCTTGTTAACCAGCATGACCCACTCTTATAATTGTTCACGAGTTTGCTTTCACAATATGTGCTGTCCACTGCAACTTTTGGCTTTCCTTGCGCACAAAGGCATGCCGACGGTTTCCATGCCTCCGGCCAGCGGACCTCCCTACGGCTGTTTTCCTCTGCCACCCCATCCTCAGCAGCAGCAAGACGGCTTCCTCAATGCTGAGGGGGCTGCAGCACCTTCTGCTGCGGACGCTGCTGCTGCTGCTGCAGCAGCTGCAGCAGCTGTTTTTGGAGATGGTGCGGTAGAGGGTGCAGCAGGTGAGACAGCACGGATGTGGCAGTCTTGATAACAAGGGGTACTTGAGCTGGCGCTGGTGCTGGTGGTGATGCCATGATGGGATGGTTTATGCTGTCCAAGTCGTGGTGTCTGCCAAATCTCAATCCTGGCTGTGCCATATCAACGGCACAGTGTTTGGTTCTAGATCCTGCCGGGGCATATCGTATGACCAAGACATAGTATAACCCTTAGGGGGTTGGGGTTGATCTAAAAGAGGTTTGGTGAAGCTGCAAGAGGATCCTGTCTGAACCGCGCTGCTGGCATTGGGAAGCTGTCGCACAGCTCTTTAAGCCAGGAAATTATGGTGCACAGATTTGAATGTGGTAGAGCAGTCGTCTGCAGGGGCCCTTTCCAGGCCATGGCGTCGAATAGTGGGTCCAGTTGGGAAAGTGAGGTTTAGATGGGAATACTTAGGGTGTTGTTTGCCCCTCAAAGGCAATCAAAAAGAACGTGTGCTTGCACAGTTACAATGACAGACTTCTTGCAGTATCAAGAGTGTTTATTGCACGGGTTGAGGTCACAATGATGACCCAATATTTCTTTTGATCCACATCTTGTGTGTAAGGTATGAAAGAGTTCCATGCGACTGCCCTATGATAGTGTTTTATTTTCTGGAAAGGTCGTTCGCTCTAATGAACATCCGATCGTTGCTATAAAAGCACAGCAGAACGAAAATGCATGTACAGAGGTGATGACGATTTGCAAGCGCGTTTGGAAGGAAGAAGACCTCTGATATGCAGGCCTTATAATGGAAACGTTTGTTTGTTACATTGCAGGCAGTTGCTAAGACAGGATGGCAGTTGCAGATTACAAGGTTGTAAAGAGGAGTGTTGCTGGCGATTAAATAAAGTCCAACGCTTGATACTCGTAACTCTGCGTTTCACAGATGCAAGGCTTTTCATTTTTATTGTGTTCGTGCTTAATTATGTTTCGGTTGCTTATTCCTGCATGTGCTCCTATTTTGTGTGATCTGCTTGCATTTTTCTGTATTTGTCCATTTACATGCATGTACATAAGAGCATATGCATGCGCTTTTGATGTGTGAACCTTTCCCTGCTAGCCTGGCTGACCGCGGTGTACTGTAAACTAAGAGGTGAAGTCTGGGTCAGAATTTCTTGAGCATGTTGTTTTTTTGTAAGGATGGTGATGCTCTAGATGTCTGCACGCAGCTCTCTAATCCAGACATGACAAAGTCCCAGAAAGTATTTCAAGCAAAATGCTCATTGCTTCACATTAGTAAAGGCCAAATCATATACATAGTTAGCAAGAGGTCAACCAGAAACATTTGCAAAAAAACTAGGGCCTTTCACATGTATTTAATGGCACATTGAGGCTATGAGCCACACACTTTGTCCAGAAGGTCTACGAGAGCATGAAAAAGGAGGGGTAGATAAGATCTGGGTAGATCCAAAGATGCTGCGTTGTATGTATGTCGTCTAAGTCTTGGCGAACATGTAATTAGACAGTCAGCACTGAGCAAGTACTTTGCTTTTAGTTCAATACAACCTACCTTATTTTTAGGCTGCTTTAAAAATGGCATTAAAGCACAGGACAGGACTTTTGTGGACTAAAAGACTCACACTCTAAATGTTGAGCACATGCACTGGATGCTTTCATATAACATTCCCATTAGAAACGAAGCATAACATAGTCCCCAATCTTGGCGCGGTTGTCAGTTAACTGCTGAACAACTTCGTTGCCCTTCTTCCCCCCAAATAATGATTGAAACACTCCTTTTATTTCTTAGACAATGAGCACACATTTAGAAACGCCTAAAAGTCAGTTTTCCAGAGCAATACATCTTTAGAATTGCACTACGATATACAAAATCCAGTATGTATACAAAACCAGCTGGCTCTGCAGAGAGCTTAGACGCGTCGACGCAAACGTCTGCTTGATTGGAGGGCCCTCCCTACCTGCCGGCCGGCACCCCGCCGCCGCCCGTAGGGTGCACGACAAGCTAGCTAGCACCAGGTCCAGAATCCGAGCTTTCGGCAGCAACAGACAACATCTCGTTTGCTTATCAATCAATTGGCTCATCCATTGATGCAGAATGTCGGGCCGCCCGCTAGAGCCCCAAAGTGAACTCTTAAGCCGGGGAAAATGGTCCAAGCAAGTTTTTCCCCGTTGCACACACAGACATACGAAGGTATTTTTCTATCTGAACCAGTTCCGAGTTTGTCCTCCCTGCAATTGACCTTCAATTTCCACCCAAAATCCCCCCATTTTATACCTCTCTTCTCTCCCCTTGCCCTCTCCTGCTCGGGAAGCTCATTTCCAACCTTGCATGCATGCATACGTCCCTCCCAGGCATCCCCATGAACTTAGGAGCAAAGAACAGTACAGAGCAACATCCTGGACCAAGAGCCCTCCATGCCCATAGTTTGTTTGATAGTCTGTCACTGGTCAAACCGACTGTTTAATTACCACAATTCGGAACAATTTGGCACGGGTAAAAAATATGTTTAGTTCCGAACTCAATCCAATCTTCTGCAACAATAAGCTACATCTTCTTTCTACTGACTATGGTCTTTGGCCAATTTTGTTATTACATGTTATAACTAGCCGGAGAACTGTGTGATGTGCAGTGTGAAAGCTAAAGGAAACAACCATTAATACCCAACACACAAAGTATCAAGAATGTGTGGAGTGCAAACTTTTGGCCATTTAGGGTACTTTTCAAGGGCCCAGGACAGGCAGCTCAGCCTGCAAAACACCAGTAGGACCCAATTACTTAAATCCGAGCTTGCAGATGATCTTAAATTACCCCTAATACCCAACACACAAAGTTTTAAAAATGTGTGGAGTGCAAACTTTTGGCCATTCAGGGTGCTTTTTAAGGGCCCAGAACAGGCAGCTTGGCCTGCAAAACACCAGTAGGACCAAATTACATAAATCTGAGCTTGCAGATGATCTTAAAACACTCCTAATACATAAAACCCAATACACAAAGTTTCGAGTGCACACTTTTGGCCATTTAGGGTGCTTTTCAAGGGCCCAGAACAGGCAGCTCAGCCTGCACAACACCAATTTACTCCAACATACATAAATCTGAGCTTGCAGATGTTCTCAAAATACCCTTATTTCCCAACACACAAAATTTTAGATAAATCTATGAAGTTAAAATTTGGGCCTGGGAGCTCAATTTTTGCAATTTTTGTTAGTGCTGAGCCAGTAACCGCCGGGCGGGTGTGTTCGGGACAACCCCCCGCTTTAAGAATGTCAATCGAATCAGTGAAATCTACCGATTCAAACAAAAAAACAATTAGAAGTTGAAGTGCCCTTAAGGGTGAATTTGGCCATCACCCGGAACCAAAAGGTTTAGACAGTAAGAGAAGAAATTAGAAAATGTCAAGACGGAAGCAGAAGGCACCTAAAAAATCAGCCAACGATGACTTTGTCCCCCTATCAGACCCTGAGCAGCAGCAGGACAAGGTGTCACTGAAGAGAAAAACCAGGCAAGTTTTATCCTCACTTTCGTGTTGTCCCAACCAACGCTGTAAACATCACCTTGCACTTCTCTCGCCCACGCAACACGTGCGCACAGGTCACAAAACACGCAGCAGGTGAGATGCGTCTTTTAGTGCATGTTTGCTTCAGCAATTGATTTGATTCCCACAAACCGGATGTTCGGTTGTTGTGCACGTGCAGCATGGCACACGTAGCGCGAAAGAGGACCAGCCTGATGCTAAGAGGGCTCGTAAAGGCGTCATAGAAGGTAAGGAACCAAGCACGGAGGAAGGGACGGAAGTACCAAAGACTGGCCTCGCCACGACAAGCAAACAGACAAAAACAGTTGAGTCCTTACCCCAAATAATTCCAATCCTGTGTCCTTTCGCTCACAAGCCAAGCCAAGGCTCTGGTCATACACATGCAAGTACCTGCATGTTGGCTAAGGCCACATGCTTTAAAGGGCATGGTTTGGCAATAAGGACAGAGCAAGCCACCACAAAGGAAACTGCTGATGTCCTGCTGACCTTTTCAGGTGTAAGGAAAAAGAAGAAAAAGCTCAGGAACCCGGCAGTAGGAAGGCGCAAGCGCAATGCAAGTAGCAGCAGCAGCAGCAGCAGCAGTGCCAGTAGCAGCAACAGCAGCAGCAGCGGTGATCCAGACTTTGTTCAAGAAGAGGATGGGGAGAGCTCAGGGGCCTCAGGGCTGTTAGGAGAGGAGGAAGAGGAAGCGGGAGAGGGGAGTGAAGAAAATAATGAGGCCAGGTATAACTTGCATATTGTGAAAGCATCTCTTTTCTTTCTCCATTTGCCTCTAAAGTTTGGCTAGCTCATCCATTTATGCAACTTTGTTCAGGTGTTTGTTGCCTGATATTCCTTATTAGGTTTACCTATACATTCAATTGCTAAGGCAAACGGACCAGGTCGGCTGTAATAATGTCTTTTGGAATGCACTCGCACTCCTGGGAGTAGGGCCTTACACACATGACATGTGCAGATATGCATGCACGCTATGCATTCACAATTTTCACATACATGCAAATACAAGCACATCAACTCACACTCACTCAAATACACACTGCACACTCTCTCACGCACACACAGACACACACAGACGCACACACACGCGCCCACACGCAAACACGCTCACACACATACACACACGCGCACACACATACACACACACTGACAAGCATATGCCTTGACACACGCGTGCAGGTCTTTGGGTGCAAGGGGAGGGAGGGGAAGCAACAGAGGAGGTCGTGGGACAGGTACGCGCACTTGTTTACTATAACGTCCACTGCGTTTTTGCAGTGAGTGGGCACACCATCGTGTGGTTTTCTGAAAGCACAGGTGCAGCAAAACATGGGATGGTAATGATTAAATGTAAATTCACTCCAGAAGAGAGTGGCAGCTCTGCTCGCTGCAGTGTGGAGGGTCTGGAATGCTGGAATTCCTGCTTTGAGGGACGGCCAGAATTGTAGATCAGGTCAAGAGGTAAAGGAATGACAACAATTAAAAGGAAGGAAAAAATGCGCATGCAGTGCGAACCACTCCCCACTTTGATGATCAATGATCAGGAGCTGCTTTGACTTAGTCAAACCGTGACCATATTCACACCTGTTGATCGTGCGCCACGTAGTTTCTGTTGGAAATGATTTTATATTTACTTGTTTTCATGATTCTACTCCGGCTAGGTTCCACCGAATGTTAGAGGGGAATTTACACTTGGTCAACCATCTGCATGCTGCAGAGTAATCTGCAGTTCTGGCCAACCCAAAAAGTACTCTGCAGTTCTGGCCAATGTACTCTGCAGTTCTGGCCAACCCAAAAATTACTCTGCAGTTCTGGCCAACCCAAAGTACTCTGCAGTTCTGGCCAACCCAAAATTTCTGCAGTTCTAGCCAGCCTAAAAAGTACTCTGCAATTCTGGCCAACCTAGAGTACTCTGCAGTTCTGGCTAGCCCAAAAAGTACTCTGCAGTTCTGCCCAATGTACTCTGCAGTTCTGGTTAACCCAAAGTACTCTGCAGTTCTGACCAACCCAAAATACTCTGCAGTTCTGACCAACCCAAAGTTTCTGCAGTTCTGGCCAATCCAAAAACTACTCTGCAGTTCTGGCCAACCTAGAATACTCTGCAGTTCTGGCCAACCCAAAAAGTACTCTGCAGTTCTGGCCAATTCAAAGTACTCTGCAGTTCTGACCAACCCAAAGTGCTCTGCATATCTGGCCAACCCAAAAAGTACTCTGCAGTTCTGGTTAACCTAGAGTACTCTGAGTTCTGGCTAGCCCAAAAAGTACTCTGCAGTTCTGCCCAATGTACTCTGCAGTTCTGGTTAACCCAAAGTACTCTGCAGTTCTGGCCAACCCAAAGTCCTCTGCAGTTTTGGCCAACCCAAAGTCCTCTGCAGTTCTAGCCAACCTAAAAAGCACTCTGCAATTCTGGCCAACCTAGAGTACTCTGCAGTTCTGGCTAGCCCAAAAAGTACTCTGCAGTTCTGCCCAATGTACTCTGCAGTTCTGGTTAACCCAAAGTACTCTGCAGTTCTGGCCAACCCAAAGTCCTCTGCAGTTTTGGCCAACCCAAAGTCCTCTGCAGTTCTAGCCAACCTAAAAAGCACTCTGCAATTCTGGCCAACCTAGAGTACTCTGCAGTTCTGGCTAGCCTAAAAAGTGCTCTGCAGTTCTGCCCAATGTACTCTGCAGTTCTGGCCAACCCAAAACGTGTACGATTTAGACATACAGGCTTGCTGGCCGTCAAGGGATGTGGCTGGTAGTGTGCACTGGCAGTGATGACCACTCCCCATTTTAAGGAAGAGGAGCCGCTTTGCAACCGGCTCCGTAAAGCAGCTGTGCATTTTGCGTTTCTAGGCTGGGGGTGAGGAGGGGGAACAAGGGTGGGTTGATGAGGGGATGTCTCCATGAGCAGATCGCATTGGTATTGTTTTTGTGCGTATTGTTTAGGATTTTTCCTATACATGTGTATGTACGTGAGTGTGTGTGTGTGTGTGCGTGTGTCTGTTTGTGTGTGTCAGTGTAATTCAGGTGGGAGCAAAGGGCTCCCTGGCCAGATTGCAGAGGCACATCACTTGAAAGCCCCGCTCACAGAGGGTGGCAGGGGACGGCATCCTGGCCAGATTGCAGAGGCACATCACATGGAAGCCCCGCTCACAGAGGGTGGCAGGGGACGGCATCCTGGCCAGATTGCAGAGGCACATCACTTGGAAGCCCCGCTCACAGAGGGTGGCAGGGGACGGCATCCTGGCCAGGAACTCAAGGCACGACATCCCTTTACATCTGCTGGGAGGTTTGTTGGGTCATTTCCCCCCCTTTCCACACTTCTCCAGGGCGCGGCAGGGGACGGCCTCCCAGCTTGAAAGGAATCACTGTCAATACAGAAGAGTTGAAGACACATCGACGCTTGCAAGAAGGCATGGAGAGAATTCTTGACGTGCAAGAGGTGCGGGGGATCGATGTCTCGTCAAGTGTGTGTGTTGGAGCATGTATGCAACGAGAGTTGGGCACGTAAGTGTCTGTGTGAGGATGATTGGGAGAGGGTTTTAAACGTGCGGAAGGTGCGGTGTCCAGAGAGAGTGGCTCCTGTGGATGTGCAAGGTGGCAGAGATGCTTGTGTTTGCACATGTGTGCATGCTTGCATGTGTGCATACGCGTTTGAGTTTGTGGTTGCTGTGTGTACGTGCTTTCAACATGTGTGTGTGCGTGTGTGTGTGCGCATGTTTGCCTGCTGAGACAGTGTGACGCTCAGTAAGACCACGACCAGAGAAAGGAATATCAGCTCAGGCCTCTTCATTAAACCACTTTTGTCTGACTGCTGCTTTTTTTGTGCACCAGATCCCTGTGACTTTCCCATAACTACACACCACAACACGCAGGTGGACCAATCTCACCCCCAGCACGAGCTGCTCGTCGACACCCTCAAGAGGGAGCAAGCCCAGGGCCTTGCACGCATGCAGACCCTCTTTGCAAAGGCTGATGCGGTTGGGGGAGCACAGCCAAGCGTGCTGCCACCTTCGCAGCAGCAGCAGCAGCAGCAGTGCCTCTCTGCCCCAAATCAGCAGGATCAGCAGGACCAGCGGCAGGAATTTCTAGTCAAGTGGCGCAACATGAGCTACCTGCATGCTGAGTGGGTGCCAAGCGCGACAGTCCAGGTGGGAAGCATTTGTAGCAGTGTGTGTGGGTGGGTGTTCGTGTCTGTGAATGAGCATTCATACTTGTGTGTGTGTGTTTGTGTTTGTTTGTGCGCGGGCATGGACATGTCAAAGGGTGTTCATAGTTGCCTTACTGGGGGTGTCCACATTGGACGGTGAACAGGCTAGATCCTAGTTTTTTGCCTAATTGCACAGAAGCTCAGATTGCACCAAATATGAGTAGCCCCCTTCACTCGATCCCCACGGTAATATGGCATCATGTTCAATTACGCGCAGGGTTGGCCAAAACCATACATACATACATATATACGGTGCATATACAGTGTTTTTAGCAGGGAAACTACCATACAGACAATTGTAAACCGTATATGATATACGGTGTACATATACAATTCTGACCAACCCTAGTTCTGCGCCGTCTTTTTTGCTCAGACCTTGTGATAAAAAGTTGCGAGGCATTATATGCCAACATGTTTTCTTATGCGCAGCACCTGGCAGTTTGTTTTAGAAACTTAGCCTGCTTTGCTCAAATGCTGTGCAGGAGGTTGCGAGGAAGCTCTCCAGCTTCAGGCACAAAGTGCAGCGCTTCTGGAGGCTGCGCAAAGAGGTGGCGCAAGGAGGGGATGACCAAGACGATGGAGATGACACAGGTATGTGTGTGTGTGAGTGTGTGCACGTGTGTATGTATGCGTGTGGGAGTGTGTGTGTGTGATTTTGCGTGTGTGTGATTTTGTGTGTGTGCGCATGTGTGTGTGTTTGTAATTTTGCTTGTGTGCGCATGTGTGTGTATGTGTCACGCAGAGCGTGAAAAGATGGCACAAGGAGGGATAGTAAGGAGGAGGGAGAGAACAGGGGTCGCTGCATGTTTGTGATTGTGTGTTGATTGTGTGGAATTTACATAGAGTGCAAATGGGCGGCGCAAATGGGGACAGCTGATCAGGTAGGGGTGTGTGCATTTGTATACGTTTGTGTGTTTGGGTGTAGTACAGAGCGCGTCTGGTAGCTCATTGCGACCTGAGCAAACAAGGTTAATAGGGGGTTTAAAGTACTGCAGCACCTTGTTGTTCACGTAGTTGCCATAGTCCCTGTGCGAACTGACAAGATATGATCATCGGCTCAACGTACGATAGTACCTTGCTGTTCACTAAATTGCTGCAGTACGTTGAGCTGCTGCAAACCCAGTTTTACTCGGGTCGCAATGATCTATTGTGTGCTCTTGAAAAGGTAAGGATGAGAGGTGGTACAAGTGATAAGGGTCATGAGGAGGTGATGAGGAGATAAGGATCTTAAGGATGAGAGGTGGTACAGGCAGGCTTGTGCTCAGGCGTGTACGGTACAGTACTATGAGTACGGTACGGATCGTCATTTTGTCAAAGACGGCGTATTTTCGAATTTTGGTGACCGTGCTTTACCGTCTAGACGATAAAATAGGGTGCGGTGTACGGTACGGTGCCAAGCTGGCACTGCCAGTGCAAAAATGGCCTCAGAAAGGCCTCTCCACCCCCAAGAACCCCATTCCCACCTCCAGCGTACTCCTCTCACGCGTTGACTCCACACAATGCTTCCCTGAACGACCCTGAGGCTGGGTTGGGGCTGCATCAGCTCAGGGTAGGGGCCCAGCAGTGGCTTACATGGAAACTCAAGTCGGACGCAATACTTGATTCCTGGTTAACAATTAGTGTATTATTCATAAGGGTGGGTAAATAGGGTGTCTGTCTACCACCCCCCCTGTTGCACACCCCTTTTAACTCTTTCTGGTGTTATATAATGATAAATAAATATTATTAATGAAGATACTTGGTTAAAAAGATGGGCCTGTCAGCCGATTCAGCCACGAAAAAATCGGATTTGGTAATTTTTGGTAATTTCTGGGGAGATTGGGCTGATTCCGCCCAAAAAGTGGACACCCTTGCTGGCCGACGAGTGTCTTCCACACCGGGAAAGAGGCTTGCTGAGGCTCGGCGAGCCTCACACTTGGCGAGTCGCGGCGAGGTCATGACCCACCCTTAATTATTCACGAACAATTAACTACGGTTAACTACGGTTTTTATTTCGTGCATGTATACGATTCTAGCCAACCCTACATAATATCCGCCTCGTGTTTGAAATCTTCCTGTCTTGTCAGACCACTGCTTCACCTTCTGCGCTTGTAGATGAGCTGCTGCACCTTCTGCATTTGTAGGTGTGCCTCGCCTTCTGCACTTGTAGATGAGCTGATGTCCTCACCTTCTGCACTTGTAGATGAGCTGCACTTGTGCTGGTGTACTTGTGATGATGTACTTGTGATGATTGTGATGTAGATGAGTTTGCACTTGCAGATGAGCTGATGTGCCTCACCTTCTTCACTTGTAGATGAGCTGCTGCATGGGGTGAACCCACTTGTGCTGGTGTACTTGTAATAATGTACTTGGGATGATTGTGATGTAGATGAGTCTGCACTTGTAGATGAGCTGATGTGCCTCACCTTCTGCACTTGTAGATGAGCTGCTGCATGGGGTGAACCCACAATGGCTGCTGGTGGACCGTATCGTAGCAGAACAGCTTCCTGCACACCAAAGCACTTCGGTACAACCAACGCAGCAGCAGCAGCAGCAGCAGCAGCAGCAGCAGCAGCAGCAGCAGGAGGAGCAGCTGCAGGTAAATTACTCGTAACATACGCAAACTGCACACCTAATTCGTAAACATACAAACACGTATGCTCATACTCATATTTATATACACATTTACCGATGCAACAAAGAACATTTGGATTGAAAGCGCACCCTTGCGTATGTGTGCCTGCATGCACGCGTACACGCACACATGCATTTAAACATTCACATACGTGCACATACACACGTGTACAGCAGGGACAAGAGGCTGGCGATAGGGAGAGGGAGCAGCAGCCAATATGCGAGCCCCAATGGGTGACTGCAGGTATGTGCTCGTGAGGACTAAAATGAATAGAAAATGCTACACTGGTGGTGTTGACACATCCAGCATGAGCAAGGGGAGGAGCGCTATGATGCCAGCGCCTTGACTTCTCACCACCGATGTAAGTGGTAGGCCACTTGATGAGATTCAGGGTGTGAGTAGATACGAGTGTGCTTGTTTTAAGGTATGCTCGAGTGTGGATGTGCAATTGTGAGGGAATACAAGTGCGGAATCCGTAAATGCAATTGGGAGGAAATTCAATGGCGGAATCCGTAAATTCGCGTAAGATGGGGTGCTTGCAGGGTTAAACAGTTGCAGGCAGGAACACATGTGGGTGGCAAAACGTGAGCACAGGTGAGGTCAGCGTTAGGTGTGCATGAGTGCGGGTGATTGCTGGTGGTGTGGTGTCGGGAGTGGACAGAATTGGTCGAGGTCCACTTTAGGTACGTGAGAGTGGATGATTGCTGGTGGTGTGATATCAGGAGTGGACAAGATTGGTAGAGGTCACCTTTGGGAACGCATGAGCGTGGATGATTGCTGGTGGTGTGACATCAGGAGTGGACAAGATCAGTAGAGGTCAACTTAAGGTACGTGAGAGTGGATGATTGCTGGTGGTGTGACATCAGGAGTGGACGAGATTGGTAGAGATCAACTTTGGGTACGTATGAGCGTGGATGATTGCTGGTGGTGTGACATCAGGAGTGGACAAGATTGGTAGAGGTCAACTTTGGGTACGCATGAGTGTGTGAATATCAGGAGTGGACAAAACTAGTTGAGGGCAGTGCTGTGCGCGAGGAAGGGTCCAGATTCCTGGGGTGCGAGCCATACACTACAAAAATTATGCAAAAATTATGGTCCCAGAATGCTTCAGATTGTGCTGTGTTTTCTGTTCGGCCGGTGGTCCTGGACAAAGTACTTCATGCTAACACGAGTGGTAACTATTGGCTGGTCCTCTTTGTGCTAGGTAGAGAGGTATAGATAGCGGCGAGGATTAAGATATAGCTAGGTAAGATGAGTCCAAGGGAGGAGAACAAAGGAGAATGAATGCTGAGCGACTGCCAAGAACGCTGGGTTTGTTTTCTCATGTGGGTGGTGGGTCAAAAATGGATGCCGCTGCAAGGCTGCCATGATTGAACATGAGGCTCGTGAAAGTGTACTGTGCTTGCTTGCAAGGGCTGGCGTTAGTTGGTAAGGCCTGTATGTGCCACACCCAATATGCTTGGGGTTGGCCAGAACCATATATATGTATTCATGGTAATTTTGGCAGGGAAATTACCAATTATACGGTCATATACTGTGTAAATATACGGTTCTGGCCAACTTTATATATACTCTTTCTGCGGGCCTACAATCACCGGTTATGACGTCACAACCACCCACCCACGTAAAGAAGGTATGTCTGAGGAGGGTACACAAACACATGCTTGACGAGTCCGGTACAAACAAACACACACTTGACTGCTTCAACAAAGCATACACGCTTGGCTAGCTAATCAAGCAAACACACTTAACTACTTAAAGCAATCAAACTTGACTAGCTTATTAAGCAAACACACTTCCTATTTTGTTGAACTAAGCCTCACATACTGTGCACAAACAGATGAGTAAGCAAGTACTTGCTCCAAACTCTTGGCAGGTGGCTTGCAGAAAAGCAAGGCAGGACGCCCACGGCTGCAACTCCAGCACATGTACCTTGTGAAGTGGAGGGACCTGGGATATGAGTACTGCAGGTGCGTGTGTTGTGTGTTGTGTTTACGGTGCTTGTCTATGTCTGATACACATCTCTGAGTGAGTGTGTGTTTGTGTGTGTGTGTGCGTGCGCGTGTGTGTGTGTGTGTGTGTGTGTGTGTGTGTGTGTGTGTGTGTGTGTGTGTGTGTGTGTGTGTGTGTGTGTGTGTGTGTGTGTGTGTGCGCGTGTGTGTGTGTGTGTGTGTGTGTGTGTGTGTGTGTGTGTGTGTGTGTGTGTGTGTGTGTGTGTGTGTGTGTGTGTGTGTGAACTTATTGAAGTGGAGAGATTGGGGGTTTGAGCGCTGCAGGTGCGTATGTTGTGTGTTGTGTCTTTAATATGTTTAAGCAAGAAAACTGCAAGCAAACCATGTGAAGTGGAGGAGCTGGGGTGTGGGCGCTGTGGGTGCACTGGGTATGGACACTGCACGTGCGTGTGTTGTGTGCCGTGTCTTTGGCACGCTCTTTGATGTGAAACACTTGTGTATTGAGGGGAGCTGGGGTGCCAGATTATCTAGCCTCCTTTCGTTTAAACACACACACACACACACATACACACATCTTATGCTCACGCTATATGCAGGATTGTACCTTTGACGGGTGTACAATAGTGCTCTCTTTTTCTTTTCCTTGGTGCCATTATAAGCCTTTTTCTTAGTCCCCTCCCCCATTAAGTTTAAGCTGGGAGGCCGCGTTGCCGCGCCCTCACTGTAAACAACACCGTAGATACAGCAGATTCAAAGTCTTGCGCTTGTGCACGGTGCCTTTGTGGTCAGGGTCAGAACATTGTCGCATACACCTGCACCCTGACATGCTTTGCTTGTTTACTATGCCTTGGTGCAGTTGGGAGACAGAGGAAGACCTCCTCGCAGGCGGGTTCAAGGCTGAGCTGGAGGCATACGCCAAACGCCGCATGCCTATTATTCAGGCAGCAAGCCAGCAGCAGCAGCAGCAGCAGCAGCAGCAACAACACAGACAACACACGAGTGAACATTTGCAGCAGCAGCAGCAGCAGCAGCAGCAGAATGAGCAGCCCCCCTCTACTGCTGTTATGGGTAGCACTACTGGTGATGAAGACGCTGTTCGTGGTAGTAGTGGTGGTGGTGGTGGTGGTGGTGGTGGCGTCGATGGGGGCGAAGGGGGCGGTAGTGGTGGTGCAACCTGTGTGGGATTAGGCAGTCGCCGCTTCACAAGCACACCTCCGTGGATAGCTAAGAGCGGCAACCTTCATCCGTACCAGTTAGAAGGTTTAAACTGGCTGTTTCACAAGTGGAGCTGCAAAGAAAACGTGATTCTGGCAGATGAGGTGTGTGAGTGAGAGTGAGAGTGTGTGTGTTTGTGTGTGTGTGTGTGAGTGAGAGTTAGTGTGTGTGTGTGTACATGTGTGTGTGTGCACGCTTAAAATTTTGTGGTCGCAGATGTAAAGTTGTGCTTGTTTTGGCTCTCACCTGTGTGCATGTGGCAATCGTGTTTATTCATGTAACAAACGGATTTGAAGTAAAGCTTAAGCAGTCACACACAGGTTGTGCTGCAAGTGGCGACCTGTCATGGTGTGTGTGTGTGTGTGTGTGTGTGTGTGTGTGTGTGTGTGTGTGAATGTGTGTGTCTGCTAGTGTGTGTATTTGTGTGTGTTGGGGGGGGGGCAGGACGGTGTGG
>Ga0307951_1001379_pt1 | contig 14749 bp, 17 predicted proteins | sample OrgLakmetagen374_FD_201842 | JGI IMG/M metagenome (GOLD analysis project Ga0307951, IMG submission 201842) | Saline water microbial communities from Organic Lake, Antarctica - #374 | ecosystem: Environmental > Aquatic > Non-marine Saline and Alkaline > Saline | place: Antarctica: Organic Lake... | reverse complement strand
AGGGGGTTCACACTGGCGCGCTTGGAGCTCTTTTCGATTTTCACCCTCAAAACTACTATAAATAATTAATTTATCACTTCGAAGTCAGTTCGGAGAGGCCTCCAAGAATTAATAAAAATTTTCGTTTCCTGGCCAAATAAATAATTAATTTCCGAAGTGATCGTAAACAAACGGTATATGGACTACCTAAAGGTGGAACCACAGGCCAAAATTGCTAATACCGTACGTAAAGTATATCACCGCCCCTAATTATTGTTTTTTGGTGGGGGCGGTGACAGATTACTGACGAAACGGTGGTGAAATATATATATTTTTAGGGGGGGCGGTTCAGGTTTTTAGGGGGGCGGTAGCAAAAAATAATTATTGCTTGAAGTGGCGAGCGGAGAGGATGCCCCCCCCACTCCGCCTGCAGCAGGCAAGAGTGGACCGGGCTGAGGCAGAGGAGCGCAAGAAGAAGGACTCACAGCCAAGCAGAACTCGCAAACCTTGGTTTGACCCCACAGGATTGTACAGTTGGCACTGCATTGGCATTATGTGGTTATGCAACTAATGAAGTTGACAGGGGTGCAAGCATGCAGCAGCAATTGCACAGGCGCACAACGTGCACACACATGCACACACAAACACACACGCACACACATGCACAGACGCACACACTCACACAGGCCCACACACACACGCACAGACACACATGCACATGCGCGCGCACACACACACATATACACACACACGCACGCACACGCACACACACACTCTCTCTAGCTCTCAAGCAGCACGCAAAGCTAGCACACGCATGCTAGCAGTAGCAGCAGTGACAGCAACAACAGCAAAAGTGGCTCACTCCTTTGAGAGGGGGTGGATGCTGTTTTTCTGTAAAATAAAACTTTTTCCAAGGGGGGTGGTGAGTACATGTACGTACGGTAGCAAATTCTGTGTTTGGGGGCACGGGCTACAAACTGGTGGTATGATACACCCTTACGCCCCTACGTACAAGGTATTACAGACATGACTTATTTAGTATCAGGGATATCCTGGGTTTATATATTGTACTAGGACCTATAACCTTTCATATGGTGTAAGAACGTGCAGGAGGACGGACTGGATAGGATGCTTTGCACATTACGCACAGAGCACCCATGCTGAGAAAGGGCAAAGTAATTTACTTTGAATTATTTCCTGTTGCACTGCCCATTCTCAGGATGCAGAAGCAGTTGCACCCAGGATGGGTGGCCTCCCGTCAGCACAAGCCAGACCTAAGGTACGAGTCGGTGGAATTTGCCAGGAACAACAAGGAGGAGTGCCATACTCTCAAAAGGATGCCACAATCCTCAATCGTCGGTTGCACTCAGTCTTCAGCCAAGGCAACAATACGTGCGACAGATGAATGGTTGCCTGAGTTTGTGTAAACAATTCTGAATCCTTCATCCGTTGTGTGACCTGACCTTTGCTTGACTGTTGTAAACGCCACCCCCGCAGCTCTTGTCCATTGTTTCTTTGCAAGCAGGTCACTTTGGAAGCAAGAAGAGCAGCAGCCAGAAGTCTGTAACACTCGTGGCGTTGCTTTGTACTCCAGGCCCAGCGCTCAGGCAGTGGCCTCTCAAATATGTGACACATAGGTCATGTTGTAAATTAGAGCATTGTGTCTTTCGCTTTTCAATCCCCGCCATCGATTTGAACAATGAGCAGTGCAATGCGTTAAGTAAAACTCCAGTTTTGGTGCAAATCTTTCAGTCATGCTTAGTGAACACCATCATGTACGTCCGCCTGGTCAGCAAGAAAGAACGCTTTGCAAAATGAAAACGATCACAAATAGTTTAAGGGGCATTGGCCTCTGCACATAACCCCCGATCACTTGATTGACATACAACTCAATTTTGGCAACGAGGACTTACTTGAGGTGGCATGTAAGTACTCCTTACCTTACAAGCGGTGGATGTTAAGCCCAGCGTAGCGTTTTATGTTCTATTCTTGCACAGATTCTTGCACAGTCAATGTTATGCCAGATCTTCTGATTCAAGGATTGCAGATTGAAAGGATTACAATGGAAAACGACCTTCTCTAGGCATTTGTCTCACTGCTAGTATTTCAATAACCAACTAGTTTGCTGCATCCCACAGGTGCCCATATTTGTGTCTATTCTACAATGTTAGCAGTCTTTTATCATCACAGCAACAAACATTTTCCCAACCCTGGGTTGGTTCTTGTGTTGAACGAAGAGGCTAGCAGGCAAACGCATTAATGACAAGCATTCAACAAAGCTTGCAATGGTACTCTTGCCGTAACAATTATCTGACAAAGTGAGGGGAATAGCAATACAGGCACATACATCATACATGATACATTATGCAAGAAAAAAAATAGAAGCAGAAAAAGGTAAAATACCCCCCGTGATTATTGGGGGGTGCTACAACATCATGCTGCCTGTTGTCTACCTTACATTTAAATGGAATTATCATTCCTTCATGTTTCAGGGACTGTTGACTAAGGGTAAATATCACATGAGAAAAGCGGAGAAAGATCGGTTTTGTTTTTTAAGTTCGACTTGTCTTCTAATGAAAAGAATCAGAGCATGTATTCATTTGCAGCTACGCCTTTGGACTTCAAAGACCTTGGTGACAAAAGTGCCTTACTTCCGTGCCTCAATGAACCTGCATTGTATGGATTGCACACAAGCAGTGAGAGCCTTGACACATGGTGCAAGACCAGCTGCTTATTTGGCCTGCCCTGGTCTGATTCTGGCCAGCAAGCAATATTTACTTTTGCTGCGAGTAGTAGTGCTGCCTTTTATTCCTGCATTATGCTTCAAAATTGGGTCAGCATTGCTGCAGTCACACTAAAAGTGTTTGCACTAATTGAGCTTTCATTACAAATCAGCCGTGCATTTCTGGCCCACCTGAAGAAGGAAGGAAGTTTAGGCCCCTTTGCCTGCTTCTTGCCCTCTGCAATGCTGTGAAGCAGCTCTTGAAGGCCCTCAGCATCGTACATGGATTGCAATTCTAGCTGGTGCTCCTGGAGGATACCTCCTAAGGCGCTCGGCTCCGTAGGCAGGCCACTCAAGAGCTTCTCTCCTTTGTTACGCACGGTCTGCAAGCAACCGCCCATCAAGTCAAGTAAAGCAGCAAAGGCAAGACCAAACTGTCGAGCATACAGTCACTGTATAGAAGACGGTATTCTGACCAAGTGCGACTGACGGTAAGAGGCTGTTCAAGTAACTACCGACAAAAACAGGCACAAAAACAGGCAGGGTTGCTGAAATGCTGAGTCCTGCGAATCTTATACACGTACGTAAACTCACCAAGCTGAGTGTGTGGTATCCACTGGCTTCCTTCAGCCCAGAATGCACGTCACTGTCAAGGGAGTCAAAGCCAACGAAGCTGCCTGCAAAGGGCTCATAAATGAGCACAGACATGTAAAGACCACCTTGACCATTCAATCACAGGAAGTCCTTGCTAGGAAAACAACCCAAGATCCGGATTAGCCTTTTATATCCCCCAGATAGTTTCCATTTTCTTCTTAAGAGCTTTGCGATGCTAGCAAAAAGACCTTGGTTATTTGAGCAGCGCTTTGCTTAGGTTTCATGATGTTCACACCTCAATCAAACCTACCTGGCGCAGCCAGCTGGCTGATACAGGCCAGCAGGTTGTCAACAGCAGGTGGCGGAAGATAGTAGACGAGGCCCTCTGCAACAGAAATATCAGAGTGTGGCTCAATTTGTGACTCATTCCAGCAGTAGGAAGCATCAAGTCCAAATGTAGGGCAAGTTCAAAAATGCTTAAGAGACGATTACTGTAATATTTACCTGTAAAGGCACAACCTGATCACGCACCTGCTGTAAACAAGGTAGGTGCGTTTGGGTTGAACGGCTGCGGCATGCGTAAAGGGGAGGTGCTGCAAGTAGCATGCAGCTGCTGCTGCTGCATGGTGTATTGCTTCCCCACAGAGGAAGAACCTTCAAGGAGCACGTCTGTCAGGCTTGTCACTGACAGGTCTGCACCAATATATGCGACTGGGGGCGGGTTTGGGATGTTCAGCTGCAGGCGTGCAAAAAGTGATGGTAGCTAGTTGGTGCTCTGAATATAGGTCCAATTTTCGACAGGTGCTGCAGGACATGAAGGAGTATGGAAAAGTGTGCATCATAAGGTAAGAATAAGTTAAAACATACAAGGTAAGGAACAAAGATGATCCAGCACACTTAAACTCACAAGTATTTGCGCAACATGCTACTAAGCCGTAAAATGTCGTGCCTAGTAGTTCCTTGACCAAATTGAACAGCCTAGTTATTCAACTGGCATTGCATAATAAAGGGTAAAGAAGGGTAAAACATTACACGTTGTCATATCGTGGACAGACCTTTCGCTGCACTTGGTCCATGAGGTCACGCTTTTGCTGGCTGGCTTTTGGAAGGTCAATCTCGTAGAAGCTGACCTTGCCTGGGGGCAGCATTCCTGAAGAGGCCATCCGTTGCGCGCGGGTGCAAAAGCCAGCCGCAATGACCACCACCTGATAGCATGTAAAATGGGGGATTATTATGTTGGGTTACATGCGCATGCCTCCTGCTCACATGAATTGACCTTGATTCCAGCTTCCTAGATTTTCTAAACTCAAGGAAACATGCACCACAAAATGGTTTTCTATCATCTACACTTTACACAGGCATGCTCAGTCCTCTACACATGCATACACTCTTTGCGGCTGCTTGCCTGTGTACATCCCCCCTCCTGCACTGCTCGGCACAGCAGATTATCTAGCCACAGTGTCCTGGCACCCACAAAATCCTGCAAAGGGAAAAAGGGAGATGGTTTGACCTCTTTCCCCATCAAACTAAGACGATTTAAAATACTGTCCTATTATACAACTCGTGAAGGATATGACTTAAATATTCGGTGGTTGCCAGTACAGAAGCAGGGAAAGCAAGAGCAACAGACAGAATCACCTAGAATAACTTACCACAATGCCAGGGCACCCAAAAAAAGAGCTTTGCAGGAGGCCCTGTGAGAACGAGAGAAGGCCATTATGAGCGATGTATGAGAGAAGAGCTTATGAAAAGAAGCAGAAGAGCTGATATCTCTGCAAAAATTATTGCCCTCAGACTCGGCAATGGTACTTATGGAAAAGAGGTTGGGACACTAACTTGGGCAAGAAGTGAGAATAAGCGGAGATAGTGGCATTCGAGGGAAGAGAGCAGCCGTAGATTTTAAACCCCAACAAGGCAATCGCTCCACAACAGATTTGCTTTAGTTACCCGGTTTGCTCGAAGCAGCCAAAGCATGTGCTTGTGGAAAAGCGCACTCCGCACAGGCATCAGTTTGTCTCTCAGCTGGAATAAGAAGGAAGAAACTCGTCAGGTTTCACTGCTGATCAGCTACTTGTACGCTACAACATGGTTTTGAAGAGAGGTCTTGCCTAAACGAGAGGTTGGGAATAATGAGGGTGCGAACCGTAAATGGGGATAGTTTGCATTTTCCCGATTGATTGTATTTTATGTCTGCCTTGGAGGGGAATGTTTCCTTCAGGAATGTACACCCACCGCCACCGCCACTACGTCCGGCACACACGAGGATGCAAAAGGCAGATGGAGATCATGCATGCAGGTTCTGTAGGTCAACTGTGTTGGTAATTACAGGCAAAAAGTGTGGTTGAAAAGGGCATTAATTTTGGAGAAGGTTATGTGGCACGCAGCAGAAACATAGTGCAGTTTCCACCAACGTGATTTACTGCAGATCGCTGGCCGCCACGGAACAGAGACATTGCGTGCTATAGCGACACAGCATAAAGCACAAAATGAGTGCGCACCATGACTTCATTGGTAGCCATGCTCTGTGTAAAGGGCTTCAGGTAGATGTTTTGTAGGCCGGCCATCTTTCGGACGGAAGACGAAGAGGGGGACACAGGCATCTGTTTGGGTTTCTGTCTGTTGAGCTCCCACCAACGCGAGTTTCTGGAATTATTTATTCATGGTATTGAATTAAATGCGCGTAATTACGTCCTGTTGATGTCTTTGATTGAGCTCTGATGGGGGTGAAAAAAAAAGGTGCCGAGAAAAAGACCTTCCAACCATGTCCCATAAATAATAAAAACAACTTACAAACCATCTCAAACAGCTTACATACCATCTCATCAGCATGAGCGACTCACCCGTTATCATTATCAAGGCAAGATGCAGTTCACCTTCAACCTTGGCTAGTCGACCCATTTATGGGTCTGGTGAATTCCATGTCTGACCATTCGGCCTGTTCGTTCTGGTTTCCGCAGAGCACCGAGGACTGGAACAAGGCCCACACAGAAGCCGGAGACAAGGCCGTGGTCGTTGATTTCTTCGCTGAATGTGGGTGCATAAAATCGCTGCTCTGACACCTCGCCTGCACTTTTGCCCGCGGTGCAATGGTCTAATTCAAGGGCCTTGCCTCACATCTCCTCTCTTCTCCCCCCACAACAGGGTGCGGGCCATGCAAGGTGGGTTTTGGCTTGTTTGGTGCTCTATCTTAACTGCGATGTCTGCAACCCTTCCCCCTCAATCCCCTCCGTTTGGCCCCCTCAGATGATCGCCCCCAAGTTCGTCGACCTCGCCACCGCCAACGCGGGCAAGATTGTGTTCCTCAAGGTCAACGTGGATGATTGTGAGGTGAGGGGGGGGGGACAGCTCAATACGTCTCAATAACACCCTCTCTCTTTCACACACACACACACACACACACACACACACACACTCTCTTCAATCAATCAATCAATCAAACACACATACATACATACACACACAAGCACACATGCATACGTACATGAACATGCACACACACATACACACACACGCACACACACACACACACACATGCACACGCACACACAACACATGCACACGCACATGCACACACACACAAACACACACAAACACACACACACGCATGCGCGCACATGCACATGAATACACACACACAACACACACATACGCACTCTCATACATATACATACACGTGCGCACGTGCGCACACATGCGCACGTGCCAACACATGACACTTAAACAGGCCCATAACGCACACAAACAAGACATCCAAGGACGCATGTACATGTGCGCGCAACACATTTATACCGACGCAAATCGTGTTGCTCTTAGAGGTCGTGGGTTAAATTCTTCGTCATTTTCTTTTGCTCAAAGCCAAGAGTGCCTTTTTCAATTTGGGGCCAGTCAATAAGAATATCAAGTGTTTGCTGATATTAAGAAACGTGCTTTGCTTTCTGCACATTCATGGGATACACTTTCAGCTTTCAGACACCGCATTTAAAAATGCAAGCTTGGTGCAAAAGCTGGGAAAAAACTTGCAGTGAAAACCATTTCCCACGTTTAGAAAGGATGAGGACCCACTTTGGTATCAAGTACCGTTGAACTCCTCCACCACAAAGGAAAAAAAGAGGTATTTAATGAAATCAGGAGGTTTGCAGGCTTGGCCTAAAGAGTTGGCAATGGTCACGGAACCAGGCTTGTTGAGTTGTAAGGTACGGTACAGTTTGTATGGTACAACTGTACTTGTTGTAATACGGCGTAGTATCGAAATTGTCACACCGTATTTTACCGTAATTACAGTAAAATACGGTACAGTGTACGATGCGGTGCCATGCTGACACTGCCAGTGCAAAAATGACCTCAGAAAGGCCTCTCCACCCCAAAACCTCCCATTTTCACTTCCCAGTGTGCTCCTCTTATGTGCTGGCGCACACAATGCTTCCCTGAACGAGCCTGAGGCTGGGTTGGGGCTGCTTCAACTTGGAAAAAGGGCCCAGCAGTGGCTTGCATGGAAACAAAGTCGGACGCAGTGAAAAGTCGTACTTTACGGTGGCACTGTACTTTACGGTCTGACACCGTAATTTTGGCCGACCGTAATTTGCAACGTACTATAAGGGGTAGTTACGATCGGTCTGTTATTACGTCCAGAATTCAACTCTGCGGCGTAAGTGCACAGGCCTGACCGTATTGTACGGCGTTTTACGGTACCGTAATAACGGGCAAGAAAGCCGGAGTACGGCGTATCTCATCAAGCCTGAATGGAACAAACGCTTCCCGGAATATGGACCAGGTTAGCAGCGAAGCTGACGGAATTACATGGATTTCTTGAAGCCATTTGTTTCAAAAACTTTCAGAATTAAGACCCAAAAAGCAGTTCTTGCATGAATTAAATCTGCAGGCTTCATCCAAAATGGGCCGATCAAGGCAACGTTGCAAGGTCCAATTTTGTTCCATTCATTTTTGTAACATACTGTACTGCGCTTTTAGTACTGCGAGGCTTTTGTATTGCGAGGCTCCCTTCACATTTAGAAAAGTTTGCAGAAATTACTATATTGGGGGCAGGGAAGTACAACCCGTCCGGGGCCCGAAATAAATAACGAAATTTTGGGCTGCTCCGGAGGGGTAGCCTAAAGCTGGTCCAAGTACCCCGGAGATTTGCAGGGGCGACGGCCCCTGCGATTCCGGGGTACCCGGTAAAATTTTAAATGTAGTTCCGGGTGATTTGCAGTGAATTTCGGAAATGACAGTGAGAATGACACTGTAAGAATGGGAAGAAGAGGGAAAGGTAAGCCAGCAAGCCTTCCCAGCAACAGGCTCCCCTTCCTGACAAGGCCTCCCTTCGAAGCGAGTGCTGGGCTTGAGTGCTTGCATCTTGCATTGTATATTGCATGGCACCATCTGAACCACACAAGCAAGCACGCGCACACACACACACACACACGCACACACACACACACACACACACGCACACACACACACACACGAGCACGCACACAGGCACACACAAACATGCACACATGCACATACACACACAAGCACACACACATACGCACACATGCACACTCACGCACACACAAACACACAAATACTCACACAAACACGCACAAAGCGTACACACAACTCACACACAACACACAAATGAACGCACACGCTCACAAACTCACGAATCACACATCACACATCACACACACACACATAAACACACACAAATTGCACACACCCACACGTTCGCACACACACGCACACAACACACACGCATACACACACTCACGCGCACACACACACACACACGCAAACAAACACACACACACACGCGCACAGGCACACACCCACACGCACGCACACACGTACGCACACACATACACACTCATACGCACACACACATACACACTCACACGAGCACGCACACAGGCACACACAACCATGCACACATGCACATACAGACACAAGCACACAAACGCACATACGCACATACACACACACGCTCACACACGCTTACACGTATGCACACACACACGCACACACACACACGCACATTCACACACACACACACACACACACACATACACACACACACACGAGCATTACCATAGTGCTTGGGGAAATTTATAACACCCTGAATATTTTTGAAAGTAGCTCCGGGGAACCCTGGAAAATTTTACAGGCTGTTCCGGGCCCCCCTGAATAATTTGGGCACCCAGTGTACTTCCCTAATTGGGGGGTGTCCCCCCTGTATTTTCACTTCTTCTGGGTTTTTCCCTTTGCGTCCTCACTTCTTCTGGGTGCCTCTGGGCTGCTGCTGCTGGCAAAGGATGGCTGCCTCCATGATGCAAGCAAGTGCACCATGCTACCTAGAGCACGGGAGTTAGCACCTGGTGGCCTCACACGTGCTTCCCTTCTGGAGAAGCTCCATTGGAGCTGTGCATGTGCATGAGATTACCCGCTGTGGCAATGGCGCAATGCTGGCAGATTCTGTCCGCTTCTCAGCGTGCAACTCGACCGTAATGATAATGCTTGCCCTTAGCTTAGTTGTTAAGTTTGGATTACAAAGGCCTCCAGCCTGGCATGGCTGCTCAACCTGCAGGTCCCAACAAAAATGGGAAAAAAGATCGACAGCTGCACTAATGAATTTATTAATCTGTTATGTTGAAAATCAAAACCTTTGATATCACCGTCAGAAATATTATCAAATAAATGGTTGAACTGGTGCCGTAACTGTTCGGTGCCCATACAAGAAGAAATAACTTGTTTTTCATCTTGAATATCCCCATTTTCACACAAAAAGCAAACACGTGCACTCCTGTCCAGACTCCTGCCGTATAAAACAGTTTCACACTTCAACCCATGTCCTCGAATCCTGAACCGAGCTACGCTCCTCATGACATTTTTGCTCAGAAGATGCTTGCCCCTTAAAACGATGGGAGTCCGTTGTGGAAACCAGAATTGCCGGGTTTTGTGTGGTCGGGACAGATTAAACAGAGGGGACAAATTTAACAGAGGGGGGTTTTTATATGCTCCTTGGCTCATGTGGGCCCAAATTGCTAAGCTTCAATTTTTACATGAATGTTGTTGAAAAACGACTTGGGCCCACTTACTCAGTTTGCTGTGGCGTGAACCCCACTTTTTACCACAAATTCTTCATACCAGATCACCCACTGCACCAATCTGGCATATTTTTAATAGTATAGAAGCCTTAATAGAAAAGATATCATTGCAACAAAAATAAAACGGCTGAGTGGTTGGTGTTTTATGAGGATTTGAGCCATTTCCCCATGGAAATCACCACTTTGGTGTTTACATGCACCGTGTGCTTAATCCAGTCTATCTCAGCACGCAAAGCGACCCACATAAAACTGGGCACATGCTCGGGTAGCTCTCAATGCCAGCTACACTTAAAATACTAAAATGTGTCGATTGAATGAAGTGGATGTGAGTGGCTGCCTTCTGAATGCAAAAATGCGCAATTTCAGGCATTTCCTCCGTTGACCCCCTCTGCAAATTTATCTTGTTCTTGGCTTGAATTGTTGCGAGGGACCTCAATAATTGATTTTTTGTTTACTCGCAAAAAACCTAGCGCAGTACAGTGTCTCTTAAAAGGTGGAAGTAGCTTTGATTTACATGCATGCCTAACTGCCTGTGCATTCCTTTGCAAGGTCACTTAGCTGTGTTTTTAAAATACATCCTTGGGTGATGGAGCTCACGCTCATGCAGAGTTGCACATTGATGCGTGTACACCACAACATGCATGTGCATGCATTGCTGCTCCAAAATCTGGGTTTGTTCTGGTGCCTTTGTGCAGGAGGTGGCCAAGATTTGCAACATTACTGCCATGCCAACCTTTCAAGTGTGGAAGAACGGAGCCTGTGTAGACACTCTAGTGGGAGCAAATTTGGAGAAGTTGACGGGACTCATTGGCAAGCATAAGTGAGGGAAAGCTGGATGGGAGCCTTTCTTTCGTTGCACAGTTATTTTTTCAGCTAAACCTTTGGTGTAGATACTCTCTTCCTGCCACAAATGTATTGCTGCGCGAGCTTATACTACACTTTTTCCGCTTATTTATCCCTCTCAGACATCTTCCGCGTCGTGCTGTAAATAATTGAATACATGTGTGCGGAACATTGGCTAAGTTTAGTTTAGTTTGGATTACTAAGGCCTCCAGCCTGGCATGGCTGCTCAACTTAAAGGTTCCAACAAATAAATAACTCAAAAAGATCGACAGCTGTACTAATGAATTTGTAAACCTCTAAGTTATGTTGAAAAACAAAACCTTCGATGTCACCGTCAGAAATATTATCAAATAATTGGTTGAACTGGTGCCATAAATGTTCGGTGCCCATACAAGAAGGAATAACGTGCTTCTCATCTTGACGTTTTCACACAAATTGCAAACACGTGCACTCCTGTCTGGACTCCTGCCGTATAAACCACTTTCACACTTCAACCCATGTCCTCAAATCCTGAACCGAGCTACGTTCCTCATGACATTTTTCTCAGAACCATCTTCAAATACTCCGGCAAGACAAATGGATGAATGGCTAAAGGATGTGTAGAGGTGTTTTAACCTGGCAGATTAAGCCATGAGTTCAAAAGGTGACTGCCAGGCTGTTGTCGCAGCTAGTTGCTGACACAGCACACCAATACAAAACTCAGCACATCAAGCAATGCGAGTTATGATGGCTGGGCACTTCTTATATCTTATATTACTACTCAGGTATTTCCATCTGTGTCCAGACACGCACGAAAGTATACTTAAGGGCCATGTGGGCCTTGTAAGCTTATAAGTCATACTTCAGTCCTTGCAATCAAAACAGCACTATAGTCGTCCTAAACCCGCGGCGGGGGGGGGGGGGAAGGGTTGGACTCCTGTAGGTGTCGTCAACTTTGAACAGTCAGTATCAAACTTTGAGCCCAGACACAAATTTTGCAAGTTTAAACATCATCTGTCCACAAGTTTGGATGCAAGCAACGTCACGCCCAATTGTTGGCAGTGACGGTTCGTATGATTTAGTTAATTTTCAGTTGAGGTTATTTTGCCTAGTCTCGTTCAAGCTGGAGAAGCAGTTTATTGAAGAATGGTTTTACCCAGAATCGAGATTGGTTGTTGTGCTGAGTCTTACACTTTGCAGTGACGGTGATTTGCTATGACAGCAAGTTTGAACACAAATTTAAAAATAACGTGAATTTAAATTTTGATTCAGACGCTAATTATATTGCAAGCAAGGACATCATCTGTCCACAAGTTTGGACCCAAGCTTGGACACAAGTTTGGAAACAAACGTGCAAGTTTGCACTCAAAATTTGCTACACCAATCAGAACGCCTGCCAAACATTTGTGTTCTCTCCCCGACCATTGGCTTTTACCAGACAATGTTTAGTAGATTAATGAATAGACCAAACCGTGCATGTTGGGGCCAGCAGGGATGCCGACCTGCAGCGGAAGCTTTTCACGTTTAAGGCAAGTTTGCCCAAACTTCCCTCAAACTTGCCCAAACTTGTTGCCCAAACTTGCCTCAAACTTGCCCGGCCATCCGCACAGTGGCAAAGCCGCGCACAAATTGTGCACATTATAAATATTTCCCAGCAGATAAACACTTTCTTTGCCTACACCTAGCTGCTGCAGGTAAGAACAGCTAGCTGTTGAAGGGGAAGAAGCATGTGCAAGAGGACACTAATTCTCCCCTCAGCCAGGCAAGCGAAATCGCCGGGTACCCAAAGACGGTCAAGAGGCTAATCATGAGTATTTTCTGGAAGGAAGGCTGGAGGGCTTATTGGCCTGGCTTATTGGCCTAGCTTAGCTATTGTGGCTTCTTGGCCTGGTTGTTTGTTGCTTCCTGATCAGGCTTATTACCGCTTATTGTCCTGTCTTATTGCGGCTTGCTGGCCTGATTATTTGCGGCGTACTGGTCAGGCTTATTGGCCTGGCTTATTGTAACACACTGAGCGCTTTTGATCCAGTTCCCACCTGGCTTATCCCAGAGCTTTTTAGGCTTACTAAGCAATTCTTCAACAGGCTTGTTTTGTGCTTACTTGAGAAGCCAAGGCACATGATTACGACGATTACCAATCCTGGGTTACCTGCTTGGCCTTCTAAGGAAGGAGGAAGCATTACCAAGCACCAAGCACTAAGCCATTGATTAAATACACCCTTACTTGCTTGGATTACTGCTGCTTACCTGCCGTCCTGGCTTCTTTGGCTTACCTATTGACTTGTTCAGTAAGTCAAAGAACTTGGTTTCTGGTAAGCACTCAAGAAGCCTAAGAAGTCAACCAGAAGGGCTTTCTAACAATCCGACGTTAAGCTCATCACATGCTTCATCCAGGCAAATGATGTCATCATAAGGATGTCATACCACGTAGCAGATACCCCACAGCAGCGACGGAAATTTAGCAAGCCAAATCAATCATAGTTACTCCGACTCAGCAACCACGCCCCAAACGAAACCAACAAACACGCATCAAACGAGGTCTGCCGATATTGCAAGAAGAGTTGCTCGTGATAACCTAGCAGATGGCGCTGCCAATCCATACCCCCTGGCTGTGAAACCAAGAGACATACAACTAAACAAACGCGATTGATTAAATATTTATCAGAATAAAGTACTGTGTAGACGCTTCCCCGACTCAACAAACAGAAAAGGCACGTGAACAACATAAGCTGCTATTGCCTCACTCACTCAAACACCACACAACCCTTAACAACATCCTGCTAGGAGCAACAGGCACCATTTACAGCAGCCACACAAGGAGCCCACTCCACAGCCTTGGGGCTACTGGTCTGCATGCCACAGCACTCATAAAAATTAAGCCTACACGCAATCAGATCCGCAACAAAAATTATACAACTGAGACGAGACATAAATATAACCCCCACAAATATCTGAGCAATACTCCTGGCGGTGTGCAGGCTTCTGCCTCCCACCACCTGATCCCCATGAAAGACGTCTTTTATTTTTTTCTCCAGGTAGGATTTTGTGTGTCTCTGCATCCATTGGGTGGTGCAGAACACAAAACAACATCCTTTCCTAATCCATGCCGGTGGGGTTTACACTCTGCTTTTTCTTCTTTTCTTCATCTACCATGTAGCGCATTTGTCCAGGATGGATATCGAATTCCCTTTTCTTTTCTGAGCAGTGCATTACACGGCAGGCTGTGTTTGTTGATTTATCAATTGTCAAGACCCAGGTGCTTGCTTTTGTTTATTAATTGTACCGCCAGGGTGTAATTGTGAATTTTGCTTTTGATGGCGTGTGTGACCAAGACGCAAATTCAGACAGACAAGGCATGTTATCTGCTTGATCAATTAACCGGACCAATAACATTCTCATTTTTAACAAAAAATATGTCAAACTGTTGGATTTTCGAAAAAAAGGTAACTAGGAGAGGGTGAATGGTTGGCTTCCTCGCAAAGCCAACTAACGACCACCATGGTGCATTTTTTTAATAATGCACCTACTGCACAAGTGAGCAAGGAAC
>Ga0307951_1001367_pt1 | contig 14840 bp, 14 predicted proteins | sample OrgLakmetagen374_FD_201842 | JGI IMG/M metagenome (GOLD analysis project Ga0307951, IMG submission 201842) | Saline water microbial communities from Organic Lake, Antarctica - #374 | ecosystem: Environmental > Aquatic > Non-marine Saline and Alkaline > Saline | place: Antarctica: Organic Lake... | reverse complement strand
CCCCCCCCACACACGTACAAACACCCACACCCACACCCACACCCACACCCACACCCACGCCCACGCCCACGCCCACGCCCACGCCCACACCCACACCCACACCCACAACGCCGCACCTGCCACAATCACACTTGCACCCACACCCACACCCACACACCCAGGCATCCACCGCTGCACCTGCCACATTCACGATGCGCTGCCTGCGTATTGCCAGTGGAATAAGGTTGGCTCCCCCATCCAGCTGGCGCCACACCTCCAGCGCGTACTGCCGCTCTGCGGCTGTGCAGACGTACACGTCAAACCTGCAAACACAGCGTGTATGCAAAGCTGTATACACAGTGTGTGTGCGTTTATGGGTGTGTTCAATCACCAGCTCGTGCTGCCATTCTGATGCTGTGCAAACGTACACGTCAAAGCTGTAAACATGGCGTGTGTGTGCATTTATGGGTGTGTTCAATCACCAGCTTTTGCTGCCATTCTGATGCTGTGCAAACGTACACGTCAAAGCTGTAAACACGGTGTGTGTGCATGTATGGGTGTGTTCAATCACCAGCATTTGCTGCCATCCTGATGCTGTGCAAACGTACACGTCAAAGCTGTAAACACAGTGTGTGTGAGCGTTTATGGGTGTGATCAATCACCAGCTTGTGCTGCCATCCTGATGCTGTGCAAACGTACACATCAAAGCTGTAAACACAGCGTGTGTGCAATTATGGGTGTGTTCAATCACCAGCTCGTGCTGCCATCCTGATGCTGTGCAAACGTACACATCAAAGCTGTAAACACGGCGTGTGTGTGCGTTTATGGGTGTGTTCAATCACCAGCGCGTGCTGCCATTCCGATGCTGTGCAAACGTACACGTCAAAGCTGTAAATAGGGTGAGTATATGAACACGTACATACTTGTACGTAATTGACTTGAGAGCTTGTACTTCAATTCTGGTGAGCAGACGTTTATGTCAATCTGGTTCATGCCACATGCTGCGGAGGGGTTGGTACATGCTTTTTAGAGGAGGCGGTTTGGTCATCTGAAAGCAGCGGCACACACACACACACACACAATATACACACTACAATTGTACCATCTGGCATTCAGAGCGTGTACGATTCAGAGCGTGCACAATTCAGAGCGTGTACCACCTGAAATTCAGAGCGTGTACGATTCAGAGAGGGTACGATTCAGAGCGTGAACGATTCAGAGCATTCAATGTGTGTACAATTTAGAGCGTGTACCACCTGACATTCAGAGCGTGTACCACCTGACATTTAGAGCGTGTAAGGACGATTCAGAGCGTGCACGATTTAGAGCGTGTACGATTCAGAGCCTTCAGAGCGTGCACGATTCAGAGCGTGTACCACCTGACATTCAGAGCGTGTACGGAAAGCAGAAACAACACCGGGAATTTAAAGGGACACAGGCAAAACACACAGCTACCCTTTTCTATCAGTTGGACAAAATAGAAATAGGACACAGGCAAAACAAACAGCATAGGACACACAGAAATAGACACAGAATAGGACACACAGAAATAATACACAGGCAAAACACACAGCTACCCTGTTTCAATCAGTTGGACAAAATATTTTAACAGGAGTCAGGGTCTTATCCCTACAGACCAGAGCCCTTGTGTATTGCGACAAAACATTGAAACAGGAGTCAGGGTCTTTTCCCTTGAGATCAGAGCCCTTGTGTATTGCGACAAAATATTGAAATAGGAGTCAGGGTCTTTTCTTTAGAGATTAGAGCCCTTTGTATATTGCGACAAAACATTGAGTTAGGAGTCAGGATCTTTTCCCCACAGAGCAGAGCCCTCGTGTATTGCGGCAAAATATTGAAATAGGAGTCAGGGTCTTTTCCCTAGAGATCAAAGGCTTGTGTATTGCGGCAAAACATTGAAATAGGAGTCAGGGTCTTTTTCCTAGAGATCAGAGCCCTTGTTTATTGCAACAAAATATTGAAATAGGAGTCAAGGTCATTTTTTAGAGGTCAGAGCCCTTTGTATATTGCAACAAAAAAGCACAGCATGAACTGCTGAAACCAGACTTCCTATCACAGGAAGGGTGTCAAAGGTGAGTCGCAATGATTTTTGTGGTATTGACTGCCCTATATACATGAAGCGTCCTATATGTATGAGGCATCCTAAATACATATGAGGCATCCTATATACATGAAGCGTCCTATATGTATGAGGCATCCTAAATACATATGAGGCATCCTATATACATATGAGGCATCCTATATACATATGAGGTATCCTATGACATGAGGCATCTTGTATCTCGATTTGGTGAATTCTGATGAGTACCAAGAGGGCACTTAGGGTTTAGGGTTTCAGATTCAACCCTGTCAAGCATGTGTAGAGTTGGCCAGAACCATATATATACGGTATATATACGGTGTTTTTGGCAGGAAAACCACCAAATATACGGTCATATACGGTGTATATATACGGTTCTGGCCAACCCTAAGCATGTGTTATGCAACTTGCAAGTGTCCCCCCCCTGTGCACTGCCCTCCAAAGCCAACAGCACCTGTTGAAAACAGACACCCTCCAAAGCCAACACTACCTGTTGAAAACATATGCCCTCCAAAGCCACCACCACCTGTTGAAAACAGACACCCTCCAAAGCCAACAGCACCTGTTGAAAACAGACACCCTCCAAAGCCAAGACTACCTGTTGAAAACAGACACCCTCCAAAGCCAACAGCACCTGTTGAAAACAGGCACCCTCCAAAGCCACCAGCACCTGTTGAAAACATATGCCCTCCAAAGCCAACACAGTACCTTTGTCTAAAGTCGTGTGAATGCTCCGACAAAAAGCTGTGCAGCTCTTTCCAGCCTGGCCGTATGCGGATTAGAACGCTGCTCCTTCGATCTGCGGGGTTGATGCGAGTGAGGATGACCTGGAAGAAGGCAGATTTGTAGGGTTGGCCAAAACCATATATACACGGTGTATGTACGGTATTTTTGGCAGGGAAATCATCAAATATACGGTCATATACGGGGTGTTTATACGGTTCTTGCCAACCCTACAGAGTTGATGAAGGTGGAAGCATGTGAGAATGATCTAGATGGAACTGTGGTTGACTTAGGTTGGTGCGTGTGAGGATGACCTGACCTGGAAGAGAGCAGATTTGATGAAGGTGCAAGCGTGTGAGAATGATCTCGATGGAACTGTTAATTAAAGTAGGTTGGTGCGTGTGAGGATAACCTGGAAGAGGGAAGATATGATAAAGGTGGAAGCATGTGAGAATGATCTAGATGGAACTGTGGTTTAACAAAGTTGTTGCGCAGATGAGTAAAGACTAAAAGAAGGTACGATTGATGAAGGTGGATGTGTGAGGGGATCAAGCCTGTGCATTCTACAGTGTACAGTACGGTACGCTTTTTACTGTACGTACCATAATTTTGTAAATCACAGAGTAATTACGACTTTGGAGGACCGTAATTTACCGTAATTATGGCAATTTACTGTACGGTGTACGGTACTGTGCCAAGCTGGCACTGCCAGTGCAAAAATGGCCTACGCAGCTGCAGGTACGTGGTATATATTTGAGGTTGGCCAGAACCGTATATCTGCACCGTATATGACTGTATTTATGGTGATTTCCCTGCTAAAAATACAGTATGTACACCGTATATACTTATAAATGTATGGTTCTGGCCAACCTAATATATATAACGAAAAGCGCTCCCAGCCCACTCACTAGGCAAGACCCTGGCGACCCTTTTCCCTTCTATGCTTGCAACTTACTGGTATTCCCAACTACACCTAAGTGGATCTCTTTCCATACTTTCCATGGGAAGCAGCCATCACTGCTTGCTCTGTTCAAATTGGCAACAGGAGAGATAACGACGTCAAGCATGTTGTGTACAGAATGATGTAGCCCAAGTAGAGCCAAAGGGTTGGCCCAAACCGTACACGCACACCATATATGAGCGTATATACGGAGATTTACCTGCGAATGACACCATATATACATCGTAATTACATTCATATGACATATGTCGCATGCTTTTGGCCTACAATTGGACTGCGCACCTGTCCATCTTTGAGTCTTATCACCGGGCGCTGTATCGAGCTGCCATCTTCGAGCACGACCGTCTCAAGCCTGCGTTTTTTAAAGCATGTGTGTGACGCACAAATTTGTTCAGGTGCAGTGTTACCCTGCCATCTTCTAACACGACCGTCTCAAGCCTGCATTTCATATTGCATATGAAGCACAAATTTGTTCAAATGTGGTGTTATACTGGTAGATTCAAACGGTCGTGTTTTAAACACTTGGGCTGACATCAACCGTGCTAACGACTTACCATACAGACTTGGGTTCAGTCCGCAGCCCCAAAACAATACTTTAGTATCACACTCCCGCATCAACCCCGCACCCTGGGAATATTTAATTTACACCAACCCCGCACAGGGATTTTTGTTTGACAGGCTCCAAAATACGCCAAAAAATCCCCGTATTTCAATCCCGCACCCCACAAATAAATAGATATTTTTCGTGCGCGCAGTCACCCCGCAGGGCAAAAAACGATATTTTTGCGCGGTGATATAAAGTCTGTACGGTATTTTACTTTATGAATAGGCAAGCAGTCATACTTCTTGACTGGAGGCCTTTTTTCTTGTAAGGAACAACAATAATGAGCAGGCGAGCAGTCATACTTCTCGACTGAAGGCCTTTTCCTTGTACCTTGCAAACCTTGATAAAAGCCGGTGTCTTGTATGCGTGGAAATGCGTTGTTTGTTTCAGATGAGACCAGTTGAATATTAATATTAAACGTTTGACGCCACACAGAAGCTCTGAGCGTTATGAAATCGCTCAAGACAGTAACAGCACACAGTGGCAATCCTATTCAAATGTATTGTTGCATTGCTCACCACAGATGGAAATTGTTGAGCGTTAAAGCGTGCATTGCTCACCAGAGATGGAAATTGTTGAGCGTTAAAGCGTGCATGGCTCACCACAGATGGAAATTGTTGAGCGTTACAGCGTGCATTGCTCACCACAGATGGAAATTGTTGAGCGTTAAAGCGTGGATTGCTCACCAAAGATGGAAATTTTTGAGCGTTTAAGCGTGCATTGCTCACTACAGATGGAAATTGTTGAGCGTTAAAGCGTGCATTGCTCACCACAGATAAAAAAGTGTTGAGCGTTAAAGCATGCATTGCTCACCACAGATGGAAATTGTTGAGCGTTAAAGCATGCATTGCTCACCACAGATAAAAAATGTTGAGCGTTAAAGCGTAGATGTTGCGAATTGATTATATCACAAAACATTAAGAGCAAACCGTAGTTTTCATGTGCACACCATAGCTTGGCATAAACAGCCTGGCCTGGAAACATACATATAGAGCAAACCGTGGTTTTCATGTGCACACCGTACCTTGGCGTAAACAGCCTGGCCTGGATGCGAACGTTGTTGTTGAGAGAAAACTGCGACAGCAGCTCGGCATCAAAGGACAGCAGCTCTGCCTCCTTCTGGATGCAGCTCAGGGATTGCTCCAGGTGCTGCCTGTGCGTCGAATGCAATTTCACGCCACACGAGTAACGTTAGTTCTGCCTCCTTCTGGATGCAGCTCAGAGATTGCTCCAGGTGCTGCCTGCGTGTTGAATGCAATTTCATGCCACAAAAGTAACGTTAATTCTGCCTCCTTCTGGATGCAGCTCAGGGATTGCTCCAGGTGCTGCCTGCGTACTGAGTGCATGTTTAGGGTTGGCCAGAACCGCATATATACGGTGTATACACGTAATTTTTGGCAGGGAAACCACCAAGTATACGGTGCACGTATGCGGTTCTGGCCAACACTACACGTATAAGCGTTGTGTTATAAACATGTGTGTAGGGTTGGCCACAACTATATGTATATATACGGTGTATATACGGAATTTTTGGCAGGGAAATCACCAAATACACGGCCATATACAGTGCACATATGCGGTTGTGGCCAACTCTATAACTTTAGGCTGTGAGTGCGATTAACAAATGGACTCCTTCGTTAGTCTGTATGGACTCCTTTATATCCAGTTTGATAATGTCAAGAGATCAGCTTATTCTGGATCCAGTTTTGAAATGTGCACAGACGCAGCAGTAAACACACGCAAACTGGTCGATGCTGGCAGAGAATCAAAAGGTCAATGTGTGCAATACATTGAGAGTGTTGCGTCCTTTGTTCATGCAGCCCAGGAATACATTGAGAGTGCAATACATTGAGAGTGCAATACATTGAGAGTGTCGTGTCCTTTGTTCATGCAGCCCAGGAATACATTGAGAGTGCAATACATTGAGAGTGTTGCGTCCTTTGCTCATGCAGCCCAGGAATACATTGAGAGTGCAATACATTGAGAGTGTTGCGTCCTTTGTTCATGCAGCCTAGGAGCAGCTTCATCCGTGCTTCTTTCGTAAACAAACAAATGTCAACAGCAGCGTGCACTAGGCCACCTGCAATACAGATTCACCATCCAGGCCTCATCATGCAGGCCTTGGTCCAAGCTGTTGTATCCAGATCTGCCTTTGCCTCAGCTCACTTTGTACGTCTCTGTGAATGACATGGTGCGCTACCCCTCTTCCCCTGTTTGCCACATTGACACGTAAGTCAGTGGCAGACAGGTCAATCTCCTTTCCCCTCTAGAATGCTGCATACATAGGGCTGGCCAGAACCGTATACGTACACCGTATATGACCGTATGTATGGTGATTTTCCTGTTAGAAATACCTATATACACCGAATATACATATGTATGTATGGTTTTGGCCAACCCTATGTATACGTTATAATGTAGATGTCATGCCTTTTATCCATGCAAGCTGTGTCGAGGTAGGTAGCGCCTTTCAGCCCCTGCATCTTTTAAACCTCAATACAAGCCTTCCGTCACATTTGTGACCTCTTGGTGTAGATACAAGGGACGTCACAGCCCAGGCTACGCAGCTCCCGCCTGCCCTTAAAGGTAGACTAGACGAAGGAAACAGGCAGGCATAGCACGTCGCACTCACTTCACAAGCGTACTAACAAGTATGTCGCTAAGAGGCCCACGCATGGCCTTTGAGAGACTCAGGTCGATTTGAAAAAACAGGCAGGCACAGCAAGTCGCACTCACTTCACAAGCGTACTAACAAGTACATTGTGCAAAAGGCTCACACCTGGCCTCTACGAGACTGGGCTCATGTTGAGGGTGCAATGCAGGCAGCACCCACACCGAGGCCAGGCACGCATCATGAAGGGAATTAGGAGATAGGCTAATTCAAATAGCATGAAATTGGACCAAAAAAGGAGGACAAAGAACTCACCTGTCCTCTGGACTCATGTCCAGGGTGTGGGCAGCCGCTTTGAGCATGTTCTCCCTGCAAAGCACACGTTGACCATCGGCAGTTGATCACTCAAGCAGTTTGGTATGCTGGCCACATGGAACGACCCGCACCCTGAGTTTGCAGCGCTTGCTGCGTACACACCTTTGCCTTCACACACATCTTCACAAGCTTATTCACACGCTTGCTGTGGGCCTCTCAGTGCCTCTCAGTGCCTCTCAGTGCCTCTCAGTGCCTTCACACGCTTCTCTACACGTTTGATGCGTACACGCCTTTGCCTTCACACGCATCTTCACAAGCTTCTTCACACGCTTGCTGTGGGCCTCTCAGTGCCTCTCAGTGCCTTCACACGCTTCTTCACACGCATGCTGCGTACACACCATTGCCTTCACACGCACTTAACATCTCCACTTACTAACATATGCCCTAGCACTTAACAATCTCCATTGCATTCACACGCACTTAACATCTCCCCTAGCACTAGAGAACCGTCACCTTCACACACACTTGCATCTCCCCTAGCACTAGAGAACCGTCCCCTTCACACACACTTGCATCTCCCCTAGCACTAGAGAACCGTCACCTTCACACACACTTGCATCTCCCCTAGCACTAGAGAACCGTCACCTTCACACACACTTGCATCTCCCCTAGCACTAGAGAACCGTCCCCTTCACACACACTTGCATCTCCCCTAGCACTAGAGAACTGTCACCTTCACACACACTTGCATCTCCCCTAGCACTAGAGAACCGTCCCCTTCACACACACTTGCATCTCCCCTAGCACTAGAGAACCGTCCCCTTCACACACACTTGCATCTCCCCTAGCACTAGAGAACCGTCACCTTCACACACACTTGCATCTCCCCTAGCACTAGAGAACCGTCCCCTTCACACACACTTGCATCTCCCCTAGCAGGAGAGGACCATCACCTTTAGGAAATAAAAATATACAAACAATAAAATATGCTTATGTGCAAAATACGAAAATTAGCTTATGTGCTGAAGCACAGGTGGAACGGAGCAGTTGTTGTCATTGATCTTCTCCCTGCCGAGTTGCTGCAAAGTGCAGAACAGCAGGACGAGTAGTACCCATCCCAGGCTAGCAAATTCCTACAGAAAGCTGCAAATCGAGTAGCACCTACTACTGATATGTCAATAGAAAAGGCACACACACACACACACGCACACACACATACACACACAGGCCTTTGACCAGCACCCCACATGAACCACCTCCACAAGACTGACACCCCACGCACCTGACTCTAAAGCAATCATCTCTTCGTGCCTCTGCAGTGCTTGCCGTGTGGGCCACTACGAGAGTCTCATCCAGGTCGAAGATCAGCGCCAGCTGCAACGCAGAGCGGACAGAGCACACAGGGGTTAGTTTTGTTATATAATTGTGTTATATAAATGGTCGTATACGGTGTCGTTCACAATTTGGGCCAACCCAGAACAGAATAGAGTTATGCAGGGAAGAAAAGTAACGATGCAGAGATCAAGATGCGCAGGGACGAGTATCCACGCACACGCGCACACACACACACACACACACACATGTATGCACGCACCTGGCCACGCTCCAGCAGCCCACTTGCAACACTGGCCATTCCAGGGCACAATACGAAACCCCAGAACACAGATGATACGCTGCCGTCTCCTGCAGTTGTGTGTTTGCATGATATGGATGAGGAGGTCACACAACACGGGTGATACGCTGCCGTCTCCTGCAGTTGTGTGTTTGCATGATATGGATGAGGAGGTCACACAACATGGGTGATACGCTGCCGTCTCCTGCAGTTGTGTGTTTGCATAAGATGGATGAGGAGGTCACTCAACACAGCACTCCCGTTCCTTATTAAGGAACATTAATCTCAGCTTTGAAGGCAAGCTGCACCTTCTGCAAACATACCAGCTGCTTCTCCTTACATACCAGCCGCTTCTCCTTACATACCAACCGCTTGCATACCAGCCGCTCCTCCTTACATACCAGCCACTCCTCCTTACTATAAATCTGCAAACGTACCAGCTGCTCCTCCTCACATAGAAGACAGATAACAAGGACTCTGTCGGCTCTATCGGAGCAGGAGCCCGCAGCAGCAGCGCAATGCTTTGCCTCTTAACTTGCTTGTCCATCTTTGCTCCCTCCTGACGATTCTCACTTTTACTTTCTTTTGCAATGACGAGGCAGGAGCCGGCAGCAGCAGCTTACATGTGTGACTGTTTTTTTCTGCTTAGGATTTGATTGCTCACACGTGTAATTGATACCCCTGCTCCCTCTCAACGCTTCTTTCTGATGCAGCTCATACCTTGCACAAAGGACACAGGAGCCAGCAGCAGCTCATATGCGTGACCTGATCATTCCTGCTGCTTAATCTATAACATAATATCATTATATTTTATATCATAATTTATATCATTTTATAATGTATCCCCTTTCCCTCTTGACACTTCTTTCTGACGCTCTGCAAACCTTGCACTGAGAACACGGGAGCCAGCAGCAGCTCACACGCGTACTTTAACAGTTCCTGCTGCTTATGGTATATTAGATTTACATCCCAATTCCCTCATGACGCTTCTTTCTGATGCAGCTCATACCTTGCTTGCACAAAGGACACAGGAGCCAGCAGCAGCTCACACGCGTACTTTAATTGTTCCTGCTGCTTATGGTATATTACATTTACATCCCAATTCCCTCATGACGCTTCTTTCTGATGCAGCTCATACCTCGCACTGAGGACACGGGAGCCAGCAGCAGCTCGTGCGCATCATCAAGTTGGATTGCAAGGGCACTGTGGTCATCTAAGCACTCCTTGTGTTGCGCAGCGAAGGCGCTGCGAAGGATGGCAAGGCAATCGGTTTTTAGTTAGGCACAATACAAAAGTCTAAGAAGGCAAAACCATGAGCGCGGTGGTCGTCTAAGCACTCCTCGTGTGAGCTAGGTCAGTGTGGTCATCTAAGTAGTCCTCGTGAGAGCTAGGTCAGCTAAGGTGCTGCAGGGATTGTTGTTTAAGGGCAATCATCATTGATTGCACAAATTATGATAGGTGCTAGGAAGAAGTGTTGGGAAAGGGTTTAGGGTTAAGGGTTTAGTGCTAAAGATAGTGCTTGGGGTTTAGTGCTTGAAAGGATTCAGGGCTTAAAGCACACTCGGAGGTGAGTAGACGCAACCCGCAAAGATTTAACACTAGGCAAGATAAGTGAGGCTGAAGGAGCATTTCACAGGTAGTACTGCATAACTCCTCCGCCTCAAACAGAAAGAAAAGTACTGGGGACCTGGGAGCTGACAAGCTGTGTCTGTAGCTGGCTCCTAGCTCTTCATTTTTCTCGTTATTTGTAGGGCTGACCAGAACCATGTACGGTGTATATACACGGTATTTGTGGCAGGGGAATCACCAAATATACGGTCATATACGGTGTATGTATACGGTTCTGACCAACCCTAATAATTTGAAGCCCATAAATGCAAGCAAAAAAATGGTGTGCAGCCGCACCTTGTGTCTTCCTGCCCTTGGGTGGGAAGAACTTGAAGCACTGGGCCTCCTGAGTAGGGATATTAATCAACAGTCGTTCAATGCAGGTTAGGTGGACTGAAGTCATGCTTGTTTGAAGCGCAAATCATTTTGCTTGCAAAACCTTCTTGGCAACGTAACGCGTGGGAAAGTTTCCCATTTGAAAGTGGCGGCCCCGTGCTGTGCGCTGTCCTCTTATTTTATTTATACGGCACTGCTTTGCAAGCATTCGCAGAGGGAACGCACTGGAAACTTGACAGGCAACAGTCTACAAGCATTGGGCCTTCTCCTACCTCCATGTGCCACATGCAGCACTTGCAGCACATTCACATCCTTGCGGTTGCCCCTGCACAAACAAACAAGCAAGGGATTGGCCAGAGCCATGCATATATGCATATCCACGGTGTTTCTACGGTACTTTTAGCAGGAATAGTTCCGTACGTACGGTAATTTACGGTGTGGCGTGTGTACATTCTGGCCAACACTGAAAGTACTTGTTTGCTGTGTAACAGCCCTAAGGGTAGAAGCTAGACGAGGCTGAGCATTAGTAAGGCTGAGCTGGAACAAGTAAGTGATACTGGCAAACAGAGCCCGGCAAACAGTCAGGCGCTGAGCAATACCAGAGAACAGACCTCTGAGCAATTTGACACACCGATCACAGAATCAGTATTCATCTGCATCATAAGGGTGACTGCGCACAAACGGGTGTGCTATGCTAAGCTTTGTCCGGGTTAGGCACCCTGAACAAAGACATACCACGTGGAGTGAACGAGTGTCGCTTGTAGGATGGCATCTTTGATGCTGCCGGGCAACTGCAAGCTGTCACAGAAGAAGTTGAGGCAGCATGGAAAGGGCCTCCCGCTGCTCTCAAATGTGAGGTGCATGGAGTGGGGTGCGGTGTCCAGCTGTTGTTGGGCAACGTCAGGCATGGCGTTCACCCCCGCATCCACCTCCATGGGATCTCCCCCTCCAGTTGTATTTTTATCTTCTCCGTTGCTCCCATCCTCTCCATCCATGGATCAGCACGCAGCGGAGCCCTGTTGTTGATGACAGACACATACAAGGCACTTACAACTGTTTGAAGGCCAAACAAAGTAGCTAGAAGCCAACCCAACCCAGAAATCATCACGATGCAGCAGGAAGCAGCAGGATTTAGAGGTGCCGGCAAAGGGCCTCCAAAAATCGTTTAAAACCACAAGAAAATATTCCGCGTGCTTCTTAAACCATCAGACGCAGGAATAGCACTCCACATTGCACAGTGCACAAAGTTCGCAGGCGGTAGTTCAGAACAACATATTTTCAAGAAAATTAACTTAAATAAGCACCCCGGCTTCGGCTGCCTCTGTCAGGGGAGTGGTATGCAAGCACGGATGGTTACCTTTTTTCCACGAAGCAGCGGGTCGAACGAGCGCCTGTTACGGACACAATGACGCTTCGGATTTATTGCAAGCTACGTCAAAAACAATTGTATCGTAGAGGGGTCGGATTGAAGCATCGCGTCAACTTTGACAACGAAGATCCACGTTATATAGCTTTATATTTTACATAAGCATATATATTTTTTAATATTTTTCTGTGCACAATTTTGCCAAACCGTTTTACCAACTTTCAGTTGCGACTTTCTGTTGCATGCAACAGTCCCACCCCTGCGCAGGTGACAGCTCGAAGACCGAGACAATTGGTGAGGGCTTGTGTAATAAGCGTATGTGCCTGCATGCACACACAAACCCCTGCACACGCAAACGCCCCACCAAAAATAGAGTGATACATCAATGCAGTAGCGTCAGGGAGTCAGGGAGTTTTTTGCCCTGACCTGGACTGCTGCTTAGGCAATGTAGTAGGTCACACACATGCCAGTGCATGCGCTTGCATTTGCCCGTGTGTACCCAGTTTTCAAAGAAAGAGTCAGTTAGGCATGCCAAAAAGTTCTTATTTGTAACGCAAATCTTTGGTGAAATTGGTTTGCATCACTTCAATGAGGATGCTATATACCATGCAATAGCCCTCAATAGCTCTGGCTCCATGGATAAACCAGTCAGTACTACAGCCTGGTGCGCAGGATTAGTATAGAGAGAACCACAGTGGAAACGGTTCACGGTACCCAACACCAAGGTGGCTCCTTTTTCTCGAATAACGTGGAGAATGGTTTTCACAGCCTGCTTAGTTTTTCTGTTTTTTGTAGAATGGCAACACAGAGAAGGTTACAAGGACACCATACAGAGGCAACACCATACAGAGGCAACAGGCAACAGGCAACAGGCAACAGGAGGACACCAAAACAGAGGCAACAAAGGCAACAGGCAACAGAGGCAACAGAGCCAGGCAACAGAGGCCACAGGCACAGGCCACAGCCCACATTCTAGAGGCCACAGGCCACAGGCCACAGGCCACAGCCCACAGGCCACAGCCCACCTTCCATGGGCCACAGCCACAGGAATCCTTCCATGGGCCACAGGCCACAGGCCACAGCCCACCTTCCATGGGCCACAGCCCACATTCTAGAGGCCACAGGCAACAGAGGCAACAGAGGCAACAGGCAACAGGAGGACACCATACAGAGGCAACACCAAACAGAGGCAACATGCAACACCATACAGAGGCAACAAGGACACCATACAGAGGCAATGGACACAGAGGAGCAACCCACTAAAAATATCAGACCTGCAGCGGTCGGTTTAGAACAAATACGACCTCGAAGTGTTGCGACCACACTTAGGCAAACCCGTGCCATGACCAGGCACGAAATACCAGGTACATCTGCTGCTAACAATAGATTAGCAAGCACGAACAGAAAGCGCACACTCCAGGACCTTGATGAGCATGACACATCTCAATCAAGACAGAAACAAGGCAATGCTAACAAAACTGGACGATCGGAAAATCTGCACCAGTGCTCCCAAGGACAACCTGATGATGTTAACTTATTACAACATGCTCCCCAACATCAAAGTCCAGGATCTTCACAAAGGCAAACACGCTCTATGACTCAGGAGTGTGAGACTCAAGCAAGATGCCAATGCAGAAGAATGCCGCCATATCAAGAATGCTTGCAAGAAACGCCCATATTCCGCGGGGACACCACCTGAACCCCCCTCAGCAATCCAGGATAGCGAAATACAAAACACTTCACAAAGAAATTCACCAAGGCTAGCAGAGAGACAACAAACACTCACCCCACAGGCAAATGAACAGCCGCTTAAGCCCAAAGGGAAAAAGCGCCAACGACCATCAGAATACAAATTACATAATAATGACATATCGTACTGTGCGGTCCAACCCCTTGACCCTGTCACTTTTAGTTTCAGTTTTTGACACTGGTTGACTTTGTCTCACCAGCCAATTGCCATCAGCCAGAGTCTCGGGCTGTAGGCCATCCTTGTAACCCTTGCAACCCTATGAGGTACCGCACCGGTACAATTTTTAATCAAAAACACGCCTACCGGTACGGCTTCTCTCCCAATGCAAACTGCCCCATTTGCCCTTGCACTGATAGTGCGCTTCACATACTTTCAGGCTGCCAACACACTAAAATGAGGAACATGATTATTAAACGCCAATACGGCAAGTGTGCTGATTGTCCAAGCCCTGCAAAAGGGACCATGCGGTGCCAACCAAATTGCCTACACTGACGTAGGCAGTGCAGATAAACTATCAGAGCAAGGCCTAGATCTGAGAAACACTGCCAACAAAACACTGCCCGATTGGTTGCTACCAGAACCAACAGCACATGCTTTTAAAGCCTCCTCTCGTCCTGACGCCATCCTATTTTAACCTAGCACTATGTGCTCCTCTCGCGTAACCACCCGCAACCCAAACTTTCAACAGCTTGCTAAAGACAAGAAATTAAATCCAAACCAGTGGAAGGTTTACCTGATTGAGTTTAAATTCTGTACCACGGTATCTCCATCTTGATCTGTCCAAACATGTTATGCGCAATATAAGTAGATTCCGCTTGCGTGCGCATACTTTGAAAGTTGAGGCAGCAGCGTGGCATGAAGATGGTTCTTGCGTATG
>Ga0307951_1001365_pt1 | contig 14847 bp, 8 predicted proteins | sample OrgLakmetagen374_FD_201842 | JGI IMG/M metagenome (GOLD analysis project Ga0307951, IMG submission 201842) | Saline water microbial communities from Organic Lake, Antarctica - #374 | ecosystem: Environmental > Aquatic > Non-marine Saline and Alkaline > Saline | place: Antarctica: Organic Lake... | reverse complement strand
CGGGGCATGGGTGTGGTGGGCAGTACAGGCTCCCATGCTGCTGCTGTGTGGGTGGTACGCAGTGGGGGTAGGGGAGAGTTCAGGAGGCCATGCTGCGGAGGAGAAGTACTGGAGGTGCGGAACTGACGCAGGTGCTGTGCTGGTAGCATGGTAGGTGTAGGGGTCTGCGGCTCCTGCTTGGGACGAGCCTAAGTAGGGGGGGTGCATCCACAGTTGGTATGGCGCGTTTGCAGGAGAGAGGGGTGGCTGCTGCTGCTCCAATGAAAGGGGCAGCGGGTTCCAAGCGTGAGGGAATGCACTAATGTTGCTGCTTGGAGGGTAGGGTAGGGAGGTGCTGCTGCTGCCCCAGGCTGGTGTGCTCCCACAGGAGGCGCAGGGGGTCGGCGTGGTGCCGTGGTGTCCAGGTGGGGAGCTTGTGTGGTAGAAGGGCTGAGAGCCCGCCAAAACAGGGGCAGCACCAGCTAGCAGGGGGAAGGGGCTGAGGGGGTGGGGTCGATGAGAGGAAGGGTGTCGTTCATTGTAGGGAGCTCCTAGACTAGGCTGCATACCGGCCCCTACTCCAGGTGGTGTGCTGACACCTTCACCCGCACACCGCGAGGAGGGGAACGTAGAGTGTGCAAAGTGTGGGGGGGAAGAGGGAGGTGGAGTGCCTGGAGGGGTAGACGGAGTCCATGTGGGGGTTGCTAAGGCTCTAGGCTGGTAGGCGTGTGGTGTGGGAGGAATAACGCGGGCAGCGGCTGCTGCGGCTGCTGTGTCAGCGGCGACCTCTTCAAGCAGGCGCTGCAGGGGGGCAGGGAGGGGAGCAGGAGGTGTGTGAATTGTGCTTCCATGAACGAGTGCGGCTTTGTGCGTGCATGTGTACACCTATGTGATTCAGTGTGAGTGTTTGCGAGCGTGTATGGGTAACATACGTAAAAAATCCTGCGTGCAGATGAATTATGTACAAGCTTTCATGTGCCCAACAGAGGGAAAGATGTACAATGATAAAAAGCGCAGGGCGTGCTGCGCAGGCAATGTATGTCCACCCACCCAAAGCACAGAAACAAAGAATGCACACACACAAACACGCACACGTACACACACACACACACCTGCAGGTGGTCTAACAGGCTAGCTGCAAATGCCTGGTCATCGTTACCAGCAGCAGGATGATCTTCTGGAGTACCTGGAAGAATCAAGAGCTCATACAGTTCTAACAGGACCAAGCACAATTTAGGTGTGATGAGAACCTACAGAGACATCAGGCCAGGTCTTGCACGCGTTTATAGGTCATGCGTTATTCCAGGGCGCTGATAGGGATCAACTTGACAATGGAAACATGTTTAATTGTGGTGTTAGTGGAGTGAGTGTGCGAAGCAAGTAATATACGCACTTCTAGTGGCCAAGTGCACCTGAGTTCATCGTATAACATTGCCATGTATACTTTGCTTGCAGGCACAGCAGCTTTAGTTGGAGCACCGCCAAACAGTCATGGTTACACATACATGGTTACACATACAGTCATGGATCCACTCACATACATGGTTACATATACAGTCATAATTACACATACATGGTTACACATAAAGTCATGGTTACACATACACACGGGGTGCTGTCCGAGCTCGACACATACATACTAACCAGGGTAGGTTGGCATGTGAGGGGGAGGAGAAGCAGACACAGGCCAAGGCAGGTGGTGGTCGCTTTGAGCTTGGCCTATCACATCGTCTAGGGCGCAGTCAAGGGGGTCTCCATTCCTGCCTGAAAACAATGAGGAAAGTGAGCTCTTGTTGATAGAAGCACAGTGTCCTCCCTATTTTGTTGATCGAAACCAAGTCTTTCAGCTAGGCCTGCAGTTGCGTTACGGCGGACTTGCAAAGGCCGCAATGAAACAAAAAGGAGGAACTAGTGAGAGGCAACTCAAAAGGCCGCAATGAAACAAAAAGGAGGAACAAGTGAGAGGCAACTCAAAATCTGCCTTTGAGCAAGCGCGAGCCCTACATGGAACATAGAAAAGCTTGCGCAGCATGCAACTGCTCTGTATTGGCGTGAATTGCTAGGCACGCAGCCCTAAGCACTTCCTACCTCCTACTCACCGACTTACTCTTAAACGTGTAAGTCTAAGGGTTGGGAAAACGTGCATGAGACACATTGCAGAGAGTGTATGCCACTTGAATACCAGCAATACACAATACACACCTGTTTGGTCATGGCCAGCACCCTTAAGCTCTCCTAGCTCTGCCATGCTGCTCTCCGACAGAGGGTTGGCGTACACCCGCAGCTTGGCACTTTGAGAGGCACCGTCCAGGTGTTGGACGTAGGAGGGTTGTGCACTCGCAAAGCTTCTACCGTCTGGTGAATTACAAATGTACAGACAATAAGCTTCTGCCATCTGATGAATTAGCACAGACACGTGCAGTGATCACAGGATAGAGGTTTTGAGAAAGAGGGCGAAGTCAACGCCGGTAGTCATCATAGGTTTGTTTATTTCTGACCCCAGATCTGTTGTGCCCAGAATCAGAGAAATCTGTGGTAGACAGTGAGGTTCAACAGGGAGCGGCCCATCTGAGCTGCACTGATTGGCAACAAATCTGCAGCTCTGCCACCTAAACAGCTTTTATGGTATGTAACTTGTGCGCAAGAATAAAGTCATCATCTGCCACACAAATAGCAGCATTTATTGAATACACCAAAGCCAGCACGTATGCACAAGGCACCAACAAAATACAGAGGGTGCATCTGCTCACCCACTTGTCACACATCCACACACACACACACACACACACGCACACGCACACATTACATACACGTACTGAGGCACACACACAAAATCACGCACACACACACACTCAGTGCAGAAACCCACAACAATCCCTCAATATCCACAACCTCATACCCCTCCCTCCCCACACAACAACACACACATTCATGTTCAAGTCTAAGAAAAGCTAGTACCTGCTTCTTCAAAACATGATCCAGTTAGAACCCCCCCCTTGTCATGGAGCCTTCTATGCAGATCAACTTCGTTAAGCCACGCCAAAGCATTCAGGGCACGCAATTACACGCCAAATCAGATCCACTCAGCACCTTACCCCTGACTGGCCGCCCACTTTGTTCTTATTACCCACTCTGTGTCTGTGCCACCCACTGATTTTGATTTTACCACCCACTGACCATCCTTACCACCCACCGATCATCCTTACCGCCCACCATTTGCCCTTGCCACCCACCGATCATCCTTACTACCCACCGATCATCCTTACCACCCACCATTTGCCCTTGCCACCCACCAATCACCCTTACCACCCACCGTTCATCCTTACCACCCACCATTTGCCCTCGCCACCCACCGTTCATCCTTGATACGGAGGAGCTGTTGCCCATATCCATTGACCAAGACGCAGAGCAGGCATCATCGTCCGGGCAACAAGCCTTCATAGAATACTCCATCCCATGGCTGCTCTGACTGTTGCTGCTGCTTAGTAAGCCGTACGAGTCTTCACAGTCTGGCAGCGGTCCCCTCTGCGCAGTTTTTGATTGGTTGAACGCGTGTTTGTAGACATTTCTGGGCACTGTAGGGTCAAGAATAATAACATGTGTGTTGCATGGCAAGATGGCCATACAGGGTAATCACACAAAAAAGGCAGTGCTTTGCCATCTTATAAATGGTGCTGTCCACAACCTGAGCACTAGAGATCTGCTTCACCTGAGCATCTGACTTATACGCCCCAATAGCCCCAACCATTTCCTTTCTGTTCCTTACAAAGCATATCAGGTAAGGAAGAGGAAGTCTTTACAATTCATGTGTTAGAACCTCACCTTCTGAGACCACTCCTGTTTGGTCACAGGCTGATGCTGCACGGCCCTTGAGGCACGATACTGCCGCTGTGGCCCTTCTTCCCTGCCCCAGCACCTGAGCCCGACATGTAGACATTCTTGCTGACATGATAGGGTGAAGAAGCAAGGACAACATACAGAGGTGGGAAGGCTGTGTGCGCATGCGTTCCTTTGTGTGAGCCACACCTGTGCGAACGAATGGGTAGGAAAGGCAAGCAATGCTTGCATGTATAGCGACGTGTATGTGCAAAACACTCACCCATTCAAAAAGCCCCTGAGCATAAATTAGTGATTGGGCGGACAGATGTCCCCCAGATGGCGCTAGCCTGTAAAAAAAGAAGACCTGCTTAGGTGTGTGTGCTCAACTCTCTCCCTTGTAAGGGTAAGCACATTTTACAAAATGCAGCTCATCACACACACACACACACACACACTTGCATACACACTTGTGTCCTGCATCGTGCTTGATCCCCCTTACCTGTGCTCCGCACGTATTCACACTTTGTAAGAGGTGAAGGAGATGCTCGAAGCCTGCGAGAGAAGAAAAAGACGTGCGTTCTGGAGAGGGCCAGTCACTGCACAAGTACGTTCGAGCAACCTCACTCCAATGATGCAGGCACCCGTGATGCTTTTTACCATCAGCCTTTCCCGGTTGTGTTATGAGGGCAGTGTGTGCGTGTGCGTGTTTGTTTGCTTGTGTGTGTGTGTGTGTGTGTGTGTGTGTGTGTGTGTGTGTGTGTGTGTGTGTGTGTGTGTGTGTGTGTGTGTGTGTGTTAGTGTGTAATAGTAAGTGTGTGAGCGTGTTTATGTCCACTGCAGAATTCCAGCCGTTCACCTGAGGACCGAGCTCGAAAGCACCAATCGTGACTAAATATGTGATTTATAGTGGTTTAATAACAGTTCCCTGGCCTCAAATTGGGATTTCCCCAATCGTCACTTTTGTAACAGAAGGACAAAATTAAAAAATAAGATAAAATGCAGTGATGCAAAATCGTACGCGCATGCAAGCTCACCTGCGCGAACGTCGGTTCACGAAAGCCCCGAGAAGGATTCTTGCTACTTCTTGAAAGACACGGGCATGGTGAAGCCCTGTCGCAGTTGCGCAATGAACTTGAGGAGGCTTTCCCTGCCTAATCCAGCCTTTGCGCTCGTGGGAATGTAGAAGGGCAGCCTCCCTCCTGCCCACTTTTCTAAGGGCATGTTGAACCTGTGAATGCAGGTGTCAAGAGTCATTCCTGAAACATGTGGGAAGTCTGGTAGTGTGTCAATGTGACTGTGCTGTGTGTATCTACTGAATGACCTGTGCACAGATGGTTCTTGCCTGCACTGCTCACCTGCTGCAAGCAGCTGCCTCCCAATTTTCGATTATGGCCTCATCAGCCCCCCTGTTCGCTGCTGCCTTCCTCCGCCAAGCTGCCATGTCGTGCTCTTGGCGAGCGGCCAGGGCTTGCACGGCATTGCAGAAAGTGGGGACGATGGAGGCCATGTTGGAGCATTCCACGTTCTCATCCTGCCCCCTCCCTGTTTCATCCTCACTGTCTAGGGCTTTGATGCTGTTCTTGTTGTTAGTGGTGGTGGTGATGGTGCTGCTGCCATGACTGCTCAGGTCCACCTAGACACATGTGTGTGTGTGTGTGTGTGTGTGTGTGTGTGTGTGTGTGTGTGTGTGTTTGTGTGTGTGTGTGTGTGTGTGTGAGTGTGTGTGTGTGCGTGTGTGTGTGTGTGTGTTACCTTAGTAAAGATAAGGCTGTACGGAACACGGTTTTCTGAGAGCCACAATGCTGCATCCACATCTAACCGGTTAGGGGGCTGAGTACTGTCCACCAGGAGGAATACGTGGGCTGCAGGAAACGAACGTATGTATTATGAGGTGCTGTGGTCTAGATAAGGCCTAACGGAGCTAAAGCTGTGACAAACAGCTAAAACACGAGCGGCAACCGCAAGACCACATTCATGGACATAAGACTCACCAAGCGTGCGGCGCTGCAGGAAGTACTCCTTGGTCATGGCGTGCCACGCAACACGCTCTGATTTGGACACACAAGCATGCCTGGGCAGGCAAAGAGGTGGCAGAGAACGCGCTTGATGAGTGACTGTGCAGGGGTGCACAAAACGACACCATATGTGAGCAGTGTTGTTTGGCACAACCAAACGAGGGCTGCTCTCACCCGTAGCCTGGACAGTCGACTAGGTAGTACTTCTGGTTAATGAGGAAGTGGTTAATGCAGGTCGTCTTGCCTGTATGTATCCAGCGAGAGGTGAGATAACTGTCAGCCTTAAATGGTAACCATTAGAGCTGTGCTGCAGACCTGAGCCCAAGCGTGGCCACGCACCTGGGCGTTTAGAAACCTTGGCCAGAACGCTACTTCCCGTCACCAGATTGAGCAGGGAAGACTTGCCCACGTTGGAGTGGCCAATGAAGGCAAACTCTGGTCCAACCTGGTTTTGGAGTACACAAACACGTGCTGGCGGCAGCGTTTAACAGCGCACGTTCTACTCAGGAGGAATTACTAAAAGAGAAAAAAGCTCTTCCTTACATACACGCTTGCGTGCACTGTGCTTATGAGTACGAGCACTCGTGCGCACCTCAGGCGGCATGTGATGCATGGCCACACTGGATTTGACAAACGTGGCAGTTTTGATTGTGCTTTCAGCTTTTGTTGGCCGTGGCAGATGGGCAAATGGCTCCGGCAGGTTAGGGGCGAGGGGATCAAACACGGGCCTAGCAGGCTTGAGCAGGCCTCTGCTGCCTGTGACGCTGCGCTGCACTGCTTGCGCCGCTACTGCTAAGGATGGAAACATGCCTCTTGCCATGATATGCTGGAGCATTATTTGTGAATAGGCACAAGCTTTGTAGTAAAGGTCACAATTAAAAATTATGAAAAAGTTCCTCTCCAAAATGGCAGAGGCTCCCCAAGGCCCAATAACTGTTTCGCTCCTTGCCAAGTTCAACACACTGAACCCCTCCCTTGTGAAGCTGGTCAACGAAAGCCAAAAGGTGAGCAAGACAGATGCACACACGCATACACATACACACACACACATACGCACACACACGTACGCGCACACACATACACACACACGCACCCATACACACACTCAAACACACAAGCACATGCAAATACACAAATACACGCAAACACACGCACACACATACGTATAAACAAATACGCACACATACACATACACAAACACACACTCATACACAAACACACACATACACACACATACACACACAATTGTGCACACTACGCGCACACGTACAACAAAATACACAACACAGTGCGCAAAAGTGCATACATATTCAACACACTGCATGTACCAAACCCCCTACTTTCACCCACCCTGCTTTCTGTTTCGTGACTTGTTGCATGCTCCAATACCTGTGTGAACTATGGAGCCCTTGCTCAAACTATACGCCACTGTTTTGCAGCACGCGCATCACAACACGAACAGCAGTGTTGGAACCAGTGCGTACGAGACAAAGGAAACGCATTTCAAGCTGGAGCTCGTGTCAGACAAGTTTGCTGGGCTACCTGCCGTCCGAAGACACCAACTGGTGGGTCGACACTCGCTTTGTGTGTGTGTATGCTTACATATATGTGTATGTTATGTGTTTACGTGTGTGTGTGTGTGTGTGTGTTTGTGTGTGTGTGTGTGTTAGGCTTTTAGGTAGGGACAGGGACGTCGATTTGGAGACAGGCATAGTGTTGGTTTTTAGCATTGCATGTTGGTTTTAAACATTGAAAGCTTACAGACACGGGCAAGAATGGCACCCCCGACACTTTTTTGGTTTAGGTTGTCATGAGCAGAGTTGGACAAAACCACCTACTAAGCTGCACACTATTAGGGTTGGCCAGGATCTTGTATCATACATCACACAGTAAGTGCATCCATTTGTTGTATTTTTACACGATCTTTTTTGGCAGGGAAATCTCTGACGTACAATTGCAGTGTACCGTAAATTAGGTCCGTAATATATTTAGGGCTAACCCTTCACATCACTGGCTCGTCACGTGTGTGGAACTTAAATTTGGTTGCCACTTAGCTGCACACTGCCCAGGCTCTGTACCGATTGCAGCCAAGGGGAATGGGAACCACAAGAGTCCCTGTGTCAGTTAATATAATTCACGCGACATGCTCACGTTTAAGTAACCTACCAACATCTAGAGCTACTTCTTTTCTGGATTCCATTTCACTGGGTAGAGAGGAGGAAAAGTGCAAAAGTGCACAGGCAGTGATAACTACCCTCACGTTAAGTAAGGAAACAGAATCCGCTAGGTGCCAAAACACCTTCAACCTTAATAGTACTCCAAACGGTAGGAAGCAGACAAAATGGCTCAAGCTACAAAAATAAAGGAAGGACTCCTCACGTTTGCTTTTGCCAGTTGCTTTTCTGTCGTCCTATAGTTGCGACACCGATAGTTAAAGCGCACCCCTTGCAACGCCTTGGCACGCCCTATGGGTGTCAGTAACAAGTTGTGTGATGACCAACTAAATAACAGTGGGAGTTTCTATTTGTCCTTATTAAGGAGAGAGATTAGACAAGTGAAAAGTAGCGCCATGGTTTAAACAATTCCGGCAAAAATTGAGAATGAACACCCCCCTCGTCTGGGCTGTATTACCATGAAATGAGCCATTCAAGAGGCACTGCTTTTGTCAAAACCATCATGTTCTGAGGTAGTCCTTAAAGACTTGTTGGTTGTTGTAGAACCTTGCTTCCCCAGCTGGCGCAGTGGGAGAGAACACTTATGGGTTGAGCCATACAACTTTTCACCAAATCAGACAAAGGAGGAAAGAGACACGACCAAAGAGCCTCAAACCAATTCAACAAAATAGATGTGCCAGTCTCATAACAGGGAGTCCATTCCAATCAGAGCCTGTTGGCAGTGGTCTGGCCTAACAACTTGCACACGCATTGACTGCCGTTCCTGCTTCCCTCTCGCGCATAGGTTTACGGCCTACTAGATGAGGAGTTTAAGCAAGGGTTGCATGCGCTGTCCATGACATTAAGAACTCCGGAGGAAGTGAAACAGCAATGATGTGACGAGGTTTGTGGGCTTGCTGCACACACGGGCTCGGGATGGTCCAGGGTGTACAAAACTTGATTTCAGGCTTTTTAGAGCCACTTAGAATTGGGCACTGTTCAGGTTCCTCCTCCATGTCACGCTAGCGAAGGTAAATAGGTTTAAGGTTAAAGGCACACAAGAATAGCGATCGTGGGTCAGGATGGGAAGGATGCTAATGAAGTACACATTAATATTAATCAAATTCCTGATCACTTCCAGTGTGTCCCACTAAAGGTGGGATTCTGGAACTACTTTGCATGTGTGATCCTATTATATTTGGGAGGTTAATGCATTTTTTCTCTAAAATATAATAACATACAGACTGCAACTGCGGGTAGAGCCTTGATTGTGTGACTATTATGCAGTGTACTGAGTTTGATACCTCTTGTTTTAAGCGTACTTGTAAAAAAGAAATGAATTAGATTCAAGATAGTGCAAACACGAGGCAGAGGCTTGCACACCACCAGGAGTATTGCTCAGGTGTTATTGGGGGTTGTGTTTAAATGTCTCGTCCCATCTGTACAATTTTTGTTGCGGATCTGACTGCATTGCCAACACACACAAATAAGGAACATGATCACCGAAAGACACAACTTAGCATGCCGCATGATCCTTAAGGCTATCAGCAAGACAGGCTCCTTATGATCATGCATTGTCTCCAAAGATATAGGCAGCAACAAACGGATGGCCATGCAAAATCTCCAGATTCCTGAAACAGCTGAAAGTAGACTTGTTCCCAAATGGCTCTTCCCACCCCGCTTCCCAGATAAAGACAGATTTACCTCCAGCCGCCCAGATTTTGTGCTGGTTACTCCTATCGCTGCAAAAATACAAAAATAACAAATTAATGTAGGGGGTAGGGGGGTGGGTTCTTCGGAGTGGCAGGGGGCAATTGAGGGAGACTGGGAGCACCTCAGCAGCACCGCCAGCCACTAATACTAGCCACCAACCCCAGACAGCACCGACCTAAAGACCTCAACAAAACTTAGGATAGGTACCTAGGGTACCATACCGTGCAACCAGAGCTCGCACATGCGTTTATTTTTCACTTAGAAATCCGGACCCTTTTTACTCACTGCATGATTCTCCCTTATGAAAACTTAGGATCTTGAGGATGCAGGTATGCATTGAGCACCAGCATTGGGCACATGCTCAGCTCATGCATTTGCACACGCAAGGCTAGCTGGGGTGAGCAGGGAACCAGTTTCAGGAGAGTGCACACGACTCTGCTTAGGGCAGAATTGCCAGGTCGTACAGGCATAGGAGACCATGCCATTTGGGAAGAGTTCTATGAAGGGCAATAACCCTTGCACATCACAGACCTTTGGCTGTCACGACGAGGTTATGGTATCGTACCAGCTTTTGCATGGATTGCAAGTATGGGCTATGATGGATTGCAAGTATGGGCTATAGTAATATGGAAGTATTGACCTAGGGTCCCCAAGCGCAGCGCCACTAATTTACATGAGTGCTGTGGCATGTAGACCATTAACTTTAAGGCTGTGGAGTGAATTTTCTGTGTGGCTGCTGTAAATAGTGCTACTGCTTCTAACAAATGGTGTGGAGGAGGCTTTGCGATTTGCGATGTCCAAATAAGCGAGGCATGAGCAGCTTATGTTCTTCTTGTGCCTTTTCTGCTTGTCGGGTAGGGGAAGTGTCTACACAGTATTTAATTTTGATCATCAATTTTGCGTTGGTGAAATGTCGCTTGGTTTCATAGCCAGTATGGATTGGCAGGGCCGTCTGCTGGGTTATTACAGGCAACTCTTCTTGATATGTACGTGCACGCTTGTGGCTGTCTCAGATTAAATGAGCCCTCTGTTACGTATCTGGGACCTATAGGTTGAGCAGCCATGCCAGGCTGGAGGCCTTTGTAATCCAAACTAAACTAAACTAAACTAAACTTGATATGTGTTTGTTGGGTTTCGTTTGGGGCATGGCTGGCTGATGGGTCGGAGTAACTATGATTGCATCTGGCTTGCTAAAATTTCTATTTTTGTCTCCTCAAAAGGGTGTATGATGCTTTGTTGCACCATTTCTGCATGAATCTTTCCTTCGTCTGCTACGTCTGCTTGTGCTAGCAGGCATGCTCCCTGTGTACCTTGCTGGTTTGTTTAGAAACATTTGTCCAGCGTACATGTAGCAAACCCTTGGTTTGCCGTGTGAGCGTTGGGTAAAAGAAGTTGCTTACATATTTTATACGTTAGGCTCCTTGTGGCTGTGTGCAAGAACGCAGCCAATGCAAGCTAACCTTCCCCTACCTTTTCCGGCCTTACAGCAGCTTAAAGTTTGCGCTTATTATACTTGCGCCCAAGGGCAAGTTGCACTGCACTATGGTAGACCTTATTGGCACGGATCAGGTTTTGTGGTTATCTTATTTTCCGATGCCAGCCACACCATTTAGTTAACGGCGCAGTTAAGTGATGATTACTGCCAGAGGGCTGAGATCTGGAATCTATTTAATCCTGAGCTCCCTATATAGTAAGAAGGGAAAAGCGGTGTTGATGGAGTAGCTGGCTTAGAGGCATGGCCCGCATTCAGCAATAACGGCAATTAACTCTCTGCTGCCTGCCAAAACTTTGTGCCTAATTTAGAGCAAGAATGAGGCATCGTGTTTTAGTCCTGAGGCATTAACTCTAACAAGCAGTGTCGCATAACTCCCAATGGATGTTGGCAATCAATAACCATGCTGACTGTCAACATTTCCAATAAACTATGTTTTGTGCAAGACGATCACTCCAATCCGCAACTCAAATTACTCACCATGCACAACTCGCTCTTCTATAAACAGAACTCCAATTCAACTCATATTCTTCAGTGTTCTAGCAAAGGCAAAAAAATGGACGGCCCTTATCGCTGCTGGCAACAGCAGCGCCAATGTGTTACATGTGACAATTTTGGTACAAGCAGGCTCTCAATTCTCAATGAGTGGACCTCGATGGCAAAAGCCAATGCTGATGAGAATAAGCACGCAATGAATAGTGCTCACTCTGGCCAACCCAATCAAACAGCCCAGAACAGGGCCAGACGGTAAGGTAAGCTGTAAGGTGCTTAACCTCAAAAGAGAAAGGTGCTCAGTAGTAGCCGGAGCCAAAGAAGTCTTGCACCACATCCGGTGGCAGGTCCAGCTGGATGGATATCTGGAAATGGGAGGCAGGGCAAAGGAAGTGGGAATAGCATTGGTTAAATATTTGGTGACACACACAGGGAAATGCTGCCACTTGTTTTCTATATTGCACACAAAAGCTTAAGCAGGCAGAAGTTGGTCGGCTAACAGCTGCGTTGCTTCCAGCACGTTTCTGACACACACGCACAAAAACTCACACACAAAAATATGAGTAGCAACAACAGGATTGAGAAGTGTGTGCCTGAACCATCCCATTATTCACAACACACACACTTAAAACACAAGTACAGCCAAAGCTTAAAGCATGTATTTATTAAAAACAATCCAACATTGCCACTTATACTGCTTCCTTATTTCTTATTTCATACATCCAAGAAAAGACATTGCTTTAAGGATAAAACCCAGCTTTCCCAACTCACCGCAGTTCCAACAACAGGGCGACGCGGTAAGCCTGTGAGCGAGAAATGGCAGGGTATGAATCAGTGGAATTAGGTGTAATTATAAGAGCGAGAGAGACATGGTTTGTATATTCAAGCAGCGGGTCACTCAGATGCTAGAACAAGTTTTGAAAATCAGGCTGCAGTGGCAGAAAAACAGCTCATACAAAACAGATGTCCGTATAGGTACCGTGCAAAAGCCATTCTTTTTCCGTGTTTAGAGCAAACACGCAAAAATATTTATGGCCCATTTTAAGAAATGCAAACTTGACGAGACACACACCAAGAGCACAAAATGCGGGTTGTGCTTTGAAGGCAAATTTTGTACTGAGGTTCGTAAACAGAGACATAAACTCCCTGACAACCTGAGCTCGTCTTGCTTGCTGTGTTCTGGTTAACAAGAAATGTTACAGGTACAGACAAACAACGTCTGTAAGCTAAGCACAGTCAGTGCCTTGGGGGACACAAAAACGGTGGCCAGCACCTGAAGGAAAGGGCCATGCAGGCAATCAACATATTAACAGGGGCTACAAGTCGTTGGGGATATCAATCAATAGGCACCGAAAAAGCTTGAGAAGACATGCAGGCTACAATTACAAGTTGTTGAAAAGGAAGGTGAAGAAGGCACCAGTTGGAAAACACAGACGCCAGCAGCGTCACCATTCTAGAATAAATTCCTGTGATTGGAGCGACAATCACTGAACATTGCTCTGCTTACACTTTAAATTCAGGCCTTCTCAAGTTCATAAACAAGGAGGGCATAAAAAGACCCACCTCGCTCTGAGCGTGCAGTTGAGCTCAGGAACTCACGGACTCGCTCTGTCTGGCCGAGCACGTTCACCATGTACGCTACACTGTCCACCTTATCAATGTACCTGGGTGAATGTGTAGGAGCGTGTACTCAGATGCGGAGCTGTCAGAGCATCAAGATTAACCAAGATCAACCCAGAGGTGGATGCATCACTAAGTAAAGAACGAGATGCCCAAAAGGCAAAGTCACTTTGCATGATAGAGAAAAAGCTGCTGAGATAGCGTGGAACTTCTCCAATGCAGGTGACTTTTTGTTGAACTTCTTTGGGCCTGCACCTCATACCGAGTTGGACATAAAGACTAAGTCCAATGGTCATACATTGACATTGGCCTCGTCTTAAGCTTGCTTTAAAGAATCGAATGCGAATGCTTGACCCTTCCCTACAAAAGCCTTTATTGCCTTTAAAATGTTTTCTTTTTGAGCCCGTTTTCACGCTCGCTTTATAAGTGGAATCGGCAGAATAAGACAGGTATCGTGAACTGGCAAAGCAACACCACACGCAATGAAAGGTTAGCAGGAGGATTTGGTGCTCAAGTCTGAATATCCAGGCATTAACATCGTCACACAAATTTCAAATACAAAAGAGGGGATAGCACAGGTTACTCACTGAGCTTTGGTCATCTTGAAACTGCGCTGCTCAAGGTGCTGCCACCTGAAGAAAAAAGAGGCGAGACAAAGTAATTTAAAGGGCAAAACTTGCTTGCAATACTTGAGTAAAAGGGCTGCCAGCTAAGAATAAAAAGAAAGGGCGATTTTAAGCAGACTGGACAGCTATGTGTGATGGCCGTGGTTGCAAGCTTGAGGTAAAGGGCTGTCACCAGACAAAAAACACAAAGGTTGCGAAGCAAAGCAGGTCAAAGAATTAAACGTGGCAGCTGCGTGCTGACCAGCACCAGGAACGCGTTTTGTAGGCATTCTTTTCGGCTCTACAGTTTATACAGATGAGAGCTGCGTAAATGTTTAGCTACCTAAATGGAATTGCAGAGTCAATCTCAAAAGTGAGCCTTAGAGCGTATATGAGGGTAGTACCTCAAGATAATGAAAAAAAAGTATAGAGGGCACTATCTCACAATAAACATGAAGATTACAAATCCTACACTACTTGTTAAGAGGCTCATTATTCTTTTTCCTAAATTGTGTGGAAATGCTTTGTGTGCCTGCGCAGCTTATGCATTTCTTGCGCTGGCCATTACACGCGCACGCTCACGCGCACAATGGCACGATGGCAAGAACGCACAAGCACACATGCAACAGGCTCTGCCAACAATTTCAGCGTTGCTTGCAACGCTAACCACTACTTGTCTTGGGCAGGTTGGTACACAGGGCAGAGCAAGCTCGTAAGGAAGTGCTGCACTCTCATTCTGTCACTATGGGTCACTGTGTCAACTAAAGGATAAGAGCAGTAGTTGGGGGTTAAGGCAGTGAAGAGCAGGTCACTATGTGGGCACTAAGGAAAGGCTATAAATACCATGCAGGGGGAAGCAAGTTAATCAGGAGGGGGATGGCAGAACGGGCAAGGATGAGCAGGTCACAAGTGGGCACAAAAAGAAAGGCTATAAATATCAATGCAGGGGGGAAGCAAGT
>Ga0307951_1001353_pt1 | contig 14902 bp, 19 predicted proteins | sample OrgLakmetagen374_FD_201842 | JGI IMG/M metagenome (GOLD analysis project Ga0307951, IMG submission 201842) | Saline water microbial communities from Organic Lake, Antarctica - #374 | ecosystem: Environmental > Aquatic > Non-marine Saline and Alkaline > Saline | place: Antarctica: Organic Lake... | reverse complement strand
CCGTACATGACGGTTTGGACCGTAATCCCGGTTTTACCGTAATTTCTACGGTATGACCGTAGTACGGCGTACACCGTACCGTAATACGGTGCAAAATTCTCAATTACGGCGTAAAGTCACAACACTGGTGAGTATGCATGTGTGTGTGCGCGTACATGTGCGACCTTGTATATATTTATATATGTATGTCGTGCTTGTGCTCGTGCTCGTGCTCGTATGAAATAAAAAATGCACATACACAACATTTGCTGCCATGTCATTACCTGACCAGTGTACTTGTAACGCAGGAATGAGCTTGGATTGACTGCACTCCCAGTCCCTGCATGTGTAAGCAACGCACTCGTTCGTGTGTCAACGTTCATGTGTCAATGTTCACGTGTCAACGTTCATGTGTCGACAAACCGACGAAACAGAAGAATGTGCTAAGCCTACATGGACCATACAGACAGCTCTTCGTGTTGACCACTTAAAAAATTTGTGACCAAACCAAAAAGGCGTTGGAAAAAATCAAGAGAAAAGGGCTAGGCACTCAGCCACAAAAGAGGCAACACCTGTAAAACAACCATCCCTGATGCCCTTTGTGCTGCACACGATTGAGCTGAACAAGTAGTCTGAGGAAGCAAATTACATTGACAGATCCAGAAGAGCATACGAGCACGCACAAATGTGTAAACGCACTCACATGCACGCACGCACACACACACACAACTCACACGCACACACACACGCACACGCGCGCACACACACACACAAACACACACACACAATATCACCAACGCCAACTCGCCACTTCTGATTTTGCGCACCTGACGCCTCTGTGCCGTACGAGCTGACTGATGTAGCGTCGCTTTCTGAAATCGTATCCTCGTTACCAGAAGCAGAGGTGCGCCCACTTGAGGCCCTTCCGCTAGAGGACCTTGTGGCCTTTCCGTTCTTAGCCAGGTTCCTGTATGTGTATGTGTGTGTGCGTGTGTGTGTGTGTCTGTGCGCATGTGTGTGTGTGTGTGTGTGCGCGCGTGTGTGTGTGTGTGTGTGAGTGTGTGTGTGTGCGTGTGTGCGTGTGTGTGTGCACGTTTTTGCTGTGCGTTCTATGCTTGCAATGAAAAGCATGGCATGTATGCCAAGGGACTTCATGACCTTTCCCTTTCTAGCCTGGTTTCTGTGTGTGCAGTATGGAATGTATGAAGATGTAAACCACAGACAAAGCATACAGTCAAAGTATGAGTGTACACTTTATGGCAATAGACACTGCCTAGAGCACTGAGAGAACCCCTGGATTGCCTTTCACGCATACACGGCGGAAACTTTGTAGGTCAGAAATGTACAGCGCACTGTATGATGTAGATTAAGCGGTGTGATTGGGGTGGAAGTTGAACACAGCAACGAGCGACACAAAATTCCATCGTTGATCTGCTGCTGATGAATGAGCAATGCGATAACGGTTGAGCAGCGAGGAAGTGCAATGATGAAGCCTCAATGGAGATGACACAAAGACCATGTCCATCGTCCATCGGCAATCTGCTGCTGATGAATGAGCAATGCGTCAATTCTCAGCAGCGAAAAGTGCAAGTGCAATGATGAGGCCTCACAGAGATGAAACAAAGAGATAGAGGTGTAGCTTTTTAACAACGAAGAGCAAACGCAGCTTGAAGAGAGGTGGTGCTTTGGTAAGACGAAGAGCAAACGCAGCTTAAAAAGAGGTGGAGCTTTGGTACAACAAAGAACGAAGAGCAAACGCAGCTTGAAGAGAGGTCAAGATCAACGAAGAGCAAATGCAGCTTGAAGAGAGGTGGTGATTTGGTAGGACGAAGAGCAAACGCAGCTTAAAAAGAGGTGGAGCTTTGGTACAACAAAGAACGAAGAGCAAATGCAGCTTGAAGAGAGGTGGAACTTTGGAACAACGAAGAGCAAACGCAGCTTGAAGAGAGGTGATGCTTTGGTAAGACGAAGAGAAAATGCAGCTTGAAGAGAGGTGATGCTTTGGTACAACAAAGAATGAAGAGCAAACACAGCTTGAAGAGAGGTGGAGCTTTGGATCAACGAAGAGCAAATGCAGCTTGAAGAGAGGTGGAGCTTTGGAACAACGAAGAGCAAATGCAGCTTGAAGAGAGGTGGAGCTTTGGTACAAAGAACGAAGAGCAAACGCAGCTTGAAGAGAGGTGGAGCTTTGGAACAACGAAGAACAAAGAGCAAACGCAGCTTGAAGAGAAGTGGAGTTTCGAAGAGAGAGATGGTGCTTTGGTAAGACGAAGAGCAAACCCAGCTTGAAGAGAGGTGGAGTTTCGAAACAACAAAGAGCAAACGCAGCTTGAAGAGAGGTGGAGCTTTGGAACAACGAACAGCAACCGCAGCTTGAAGTTTGCTTATGTAGCAACCTGCCATACACACTTTGGAGCAGCAGCAACGAGGTCATTCACGCTTTGCATCCAAACTTAGCTGTGCCCCTGACATACACAAACACACATAAACACAGTCCTCACACACATTTGAATACACGTGCAACACACACAGTCATCACACAAATGTGTTCACCAGTGCACGCAACACACACACAGTCATCACATACATTTGTTCACAAGTGCACGCAACACACACACACACACACAGTCATCACACACATTTGTTTACAAGTGCACGCAACACACACACAGTCATCACACACATTTGTTCACAAGTGCACGCAACACACACACACACAGTCATCACACACATTTGTTTACAAGTGCATGCACAAACTTTAGCACCAGCAGCGTCCGGTGCAGCCACACTTCCCCACTCTATTGCAAATTTGCACACTGCACCGTTCAGCACACACAACAAAGGAATCGTACGTACTTAATGGTCACAGTAGAAAGGTTCCACAGCCTGAGCAACAATGTTCACTTTAGCGACCGAAATATAATGATGCCAAAGTGTGATGAAGACATGGTAGCTCCGGGTTGCTTACTGAATGTAGATAGGCACCGCACCAGTCACAACCAAACTGGTCACACCCATTTGTCCTTTTGTGATACCAGTCCGTCGTACCTATCCGTCGTACCAATCCGTCGTACCAATCCGTCGTACCAATCCGTCGTACCAATCCGTCGTACCAATCCGTCGTACCAATACCAATCCGTCGTACCAATCCGTCGTACCAATACTAACCCATCGTACCAATCCCTCATACCAATCCGTCGTACCAATCTGTCGTACCAATCCGTCGTACCAATTTGCGTATCAATCCGTCGTACCAATACCAATCCGTCATACCAATCCGTCATACCAATCCGTCGTACCAATACCAATCCGTCGTACCAATCCGTCGTAACAGTCTGTCGTAACAATACCAACCCGTCTTACCAATCCGTCGTACCAACCTGTCATAATACCCAAACTGGTCATGACCACCGGTCCTTTCAAGAAACTAACCTAACTGGCCACCTGGTCACACCCATCCGTGCCATCAAGAAACCAACCAAACTGGTCACACCCATTGATCCTTCCGTGATGCTTACCGAACTGGTCACACCCATTGATCCTTCCATGATGCTTACCAAACTGGTCACACTCATTGATCCTTCCATGATGCTTACCAAACTGGTCACACACATTGATCCTTCCATGATGCTTACCAAACTGGTCACACACATTGATCCTTCCATGATGCTTACCAAACTGGTCACAGTGACAAAGTCGCACGCCCCCTTGTTCCCTTGCAAATTGCAATGTTCAGCATTCGTTGAAAATAAGCGTACGCACTTTATGGTCACGAGAAGCTGTGGGTGCCCCACCAATTGGACAATCTCTTTCTTGCAGGTCACGATGAAGGAGCGGGTTTCCTGGCCATTGATGAGCGCAAAATCTGTGAGGCAGGTGAAAGAAAGCGTGCCTGCTGATATTCAGGAGTTGAGTGCCACTGTCATAACTATCTGCTCGTTATGCCTGCATGAGAGCCGCAAAACAAGGAGGTCTTTATGGGCGCCTTGTTTATTCCACTATCAGCACGCAAACAACACAAGCCACGTCGTCACTTGCTTGTGAAGCATTTGAGGGTGAAACAACGAGTGTATCATTGGGCCGTTGATGGTAAGTGTGGGGCAGGTGATGAGAAGCACACACTTCCAGCCACGCACACTGACTTGAGATATGTTCAATCCTACAGTGTAACAAGCTGCGCATTGAGCCGGAGAAGCAAGGGGGGAGTTTTGAGCTGGTGGAGCATGGAGTTATTCTAGCTGTGACCCTGGTTACGCCATGTTACCTGAATCAAAACAAAAGCAACAAGCACACGGTTTTAAAGGAAGGAGGCAAGCGAAGGGAGGAAATGGGCTGGTGGAGCGTATGGTGAGTTTGAGCTGGTGGAGCATATGGTGAGTTTGAGCTGGTGGAGCATATGGAGAGTTTGAGCTAGTGGAGCATATGGAGAGTTTGAGCTAGTGGAGCATGGAATGTCGTGGAGCAGTCGAACGTTTTGACTGATGGCTTATCTTGTATCACCTTGTACCACCACAGCTGTGTGTCAAAAGTCAGGTTTGTTATGTCGCGCCGCTTCAGCAAATGTAAGAATGAAGTGGTGGATGTGCATTTCAGCAGAGTGTAATTGTGCATTTCAGCAGAGCGTGATTGTGCATTTCAACAGAGTGTGGCTGCGCATTTCAACAGAGCGTGATTGTGCATTTCAACAGAGTGTGGCTGTGCATTTCGACAGAGCGTGATTGTGCATTTCAACAGAGCGTGATAGCGCATTTCAACAGAGTATGGCTGTGCATTTCAACAAAGCGTGATTGTGCATTTCAACAGAGCGTGATTGTGCATTTCAACAGAGTGTGATTATACATTTCAGCAGAGCGTGATTGTGCATTTCAACAGAGCGTGGTTGTGCATTTCAACAGAGTGTGGCTGTGCATTCAACAGAGTGTGGCTGTGCATTTTAACAGAGTGTGATTGTGCATTTCAACAGAGTGTGGCTGTGCAGAGCTGGTGGACCCAAATAAAGGAGTCTAAATCGCTCTCGTGTTTGCTTAAAAGAACATGCACTGGAATAAAGCATGCAGCCTGCTTAAAAGAACATGCACTGGAATAAAGCATGCTGTCTGCTTAAAAAGTACATGCACCGGAATAAAGCAGGCAGCCTGCGTTCGCATACTCACGGTGCCTTGCTACTGCTCATCTGCTGCTGCTGCTCATAGAGACGCACAGTACCTTGCACATATACAATATACAGAAAAAGCTCACATACACATAAACAGAAAAAGCTCACACACAGCTCACACACACACACACGCACACACACACGCACACACACACACACACACACACACACACACACACGCACACGCACACACACACACACTCTCACACACACACACACACAACACATTGCTGACAAGCCTGAAGCTGCTCCCTAACACACACCAGCCAAGTCCATAACCACGCGTCCCAAGGGCGACGCTGTCCCTGATTGGCTATTGATTTCCTGTGTAGGAGAAATTAGAGGAGGCACAGGATGAAATGAGCTTTGTCAAAAAACGAAGCATGCGTGAGCGCACATACTATGTGCGTGTTGCATGCAGAACGCACACTGGAACCATTCAGCCTTCAATGAGCATAATCCATCACAACAACCCACCATCACCGCTATGACCAGGCACTTTTTCTTGTATTCCTGGAGAGCGCTTCCGTTGGTGGGGAGCTGCGGACACAAGGCACGCAGCAGATGGAGAGCACATGTGTTGCCGGACAGCATGAACAAAGCAGTTTCTGGTGCAGGGGATTTTTGAAAGCATAGCCTGAGTTAGGTGCAGGTATAACAGTAACAGAGCACTTCCGTCCATAACAGGGCATGATGCAAGCTTCTGCACGGTTTCTCACCCGCTCCAGCGTGGCCCCCAGCTGGATGCTTTGCATGCCCATTTCAATGGCATGCCCCAGGCGCCCTCTCCCTCTGTGCTCCGAGGTGTGGAAGGGATGGTTTGTTTGAGTACGAGGCAGGGAGGTGTTTAGACCAGGATGCAGAGCAGCTTCCTCCGGACCCTCCTGAATCAATACAGCTGCGCATTGCAACTGGCTCAATCTGATGACAGCCGTGCCCCAACAACGCTGACAGGATTAACAGATGCTCTTGGAGGAATGGATGGAGCGTATAGCCCTCCTGCTCACCTACTACCAGGAGCCTGAGAAGCTCACCTCGGCACACTGGAGAAGGGAGGAGAATTGCCTATCCCAAGCTCTCCTTGTCTTTTCTTGCCCCTTGTCCAGGCTATGGAAATTTGTCGGTTTGAAGCCATCTCTGGAAACGGCTGCAGATTGTGCAGCTCGATCGAGAAATGGAACTTGTCACTCCGCTTGCTCTTGGAGCCAAATAGCCCGAACATGACTGCAGCACTGCGTCAGCACGCCAGGGGCAAAGCCAATCGGCAGAAATTTTTAATGTATTCTTTACATTTACAAGCTAAGTACAGCACAGTTACACTGACACTGAGCCAACCAAACAATTTTCGCTATAAGAGGAGCAGCCATGGCAAGGGCTGGAAGCGTTCCAGTTTGAAGGGGGGAAATGAAATATATAGGGGCGCATAGGAGCTGCTCCTCCAGCATCCGAACAGAAGGTGAAAGCATGCCCTGGGATCCTTCGTCTGTTTGGACTAAGGTATTACTCTGGCAGTAAACGCTCTCTCTAGCCCTGAGACTAGGATTGTACCAGAGCGGCTCTTTCCACCTTACTTGCTTCTCATGATCATGGGTCTCATGCCTGATCAGACCCCCTTGTAACCCCCCTTGCATGATCAGATAAAAACAGATCTCCAGCCTGACCAAGGGCCCGATGCTGTGTTGCTCCATCTCAGCAAAAATCAAGAGCATAAAAAATAATAGACGAAGCGGGGTGGGATCCTCATCAGAAAGGCAGGGGGCAATTACTGAGGGAGTCCGGGAGCACCTCATTAGCAGCAACACCGCCAGCCATGAGCAGATCCGCAGATCCACCATCCTTAGATAGATCTGTCTAGACAGCATGCCGACCTAGAGATTTTGCTTGGCATTCCTTAACGTGACATCCACATCATTGAATCAAATAAGCTCAGAGAAGACACTAGAACTCGAGCCATTTTATCGCCGCTAAGGAACAGCAGCAGCAGCAAGACCTCTGCGCCGTTCTTTGTTTAAGGAGCCTCCTGTTTAAGAGCCGTAACATCCATTTTGGAAATGGGTGGCACCATTTTCAACAATTACACAATGGAGCCTTTCAAGGCGCTGGGCCATAATTATCATCAAAGAAAAAAGCGGAGACAAGGAGCTCGCCTTCAAGTGTTGTGCGCTTGTCCAATAGTACAAAGTCCTCCCTTATAAAGCACAACAAAAGTGCAGCCGGGGGGCTAGGGTTTGATGCCCGGGCACCTCATACTGCACCACAATGAAATGGGAAATCTTTGCTGGTCGAAAATTTACATACAGGACTGCTCTGCCCCTAAAGCAAACCAGATCTCGAAAACAAGAGATTGCCAAAAGAAAGAAGAAGAAGGAAGACACAGGTATGAATCAAGGGGAAAAAGGCTCCGTCAAAAATGTTGCTGTTCTTCCTTGATAATGTAAGTTACGCACAGGCGAAACTGAAAGTTGTACTGTTGAGAGGACATTTTCCCCTTGGTACCAAAAACACTAGAAAACACAGCAGCTGTACAAACACTTACGTGTATTTTAGCCCCAGGCATTTCTCAAGCAATTCCAAAGTCATGGTCAATGCACAGCATTCTGTACTAGGTACCGCAATTCTAGTCGCCCAACCTAGAAATCGTGAGTACAGCACTGCTAGCTCCCACCCTGCCGATGCCTGCTTCTCATGTACAGCATGGCAGAGGACGACACTGCGGCCACACCAACTACCAGCACCCAGTAACTCCTTCTTGGCACAAGAGGAAAGGGAGAAGGAGACGCAGATGGAGACGACTGCGTCTGTGTCGCAGCTGCAATGCGCGCCAAACTGACGTTCAGCTCCCGCATTTGGTCCACCAGAGTGGTGAGTGCTCGTGCCCCTGTGGCGCTTGATTCTTGCAGCTGTTGCAGTTGCTGCGTGGTGAGAAGCAGTGGTGGGTATGCACGGTAAGATTTTTACTTGGTGGCCATTTTGATCATTCTTCAGGCAAGCTTACGTGCTTCTGCGGCACTTAATTCTTGCAGCTGTTGCAATTGCTGTGTGGTAAGAAGTAATGGTGGGTATGCACGAAAAGATTTTATTCAAAAGGAGGAATTTGGTCCACCAGAGTGGTGAGTGCCCGTGCTCCTGTGGCGATTGATTCTTGCAGCGTTGCGGTTTGCTGTGTGGCGAGAAGCAGGGGTGGGTATGCGCGGGGAGGTTTTTTATTTTAAGGAAGCATTAGGTCACTCTTCATGGTAATTTATGGGCTCCTGCGGCGCTTGATTCCTGCAGCTGTTGCAGTTGCTGTGTGGTGAGGAACAGTGTTGGGTACAATGCAGTGCTTGTATGAAAGTGTACAAGAGATTGGATACAATATATAGCCGGGTGAATTCCTATAACATCCATGATAAATTTAACGCTTTTTGACTTGCACAAAGGGTCACGAACAAGGGAGCATGAGAGCAAGATCAGCCAGCTCTCTGACACGCCCTAGTGATTGCGCGATATAAGAAGCCCTATATAAATCTGAATATAAATCTAAATAAAAAACGCCCTAGTGGATTGTGCAATAGAGGAAGCATGTGGCGTGAAAAGAACTCAAAACCAGGGAAGACACATTTTAAAATCAGTGAAGGAGAGTGAGGAAGCCACTCAGGTGCCTTGGCAGTACAGCAATCACAACACATGGACCACCTCAGTGTGTCGTGTGATATTTCAGCTCCTCCGTCACGCCTCTGAGGCATAATAAAAAAGAGACCAAGAGAGAATAGAGACAAAAAGAGAATCGTAGTGGTAGAAATGCAGCCAGGGCAGTGGCCGGCTTTCTGAAGAAACACTACTGGTAGAAACACTACTGGTAGAGGCACTTCTGGTAGAAACGCAGCCAGGGCAGTGGCCGACTTTCTGAAAAAACACTACGGGTAGGAACACTTCTGGTAGAGGCACTTCTGGTAGAAATGCAGCCAGGGCAGTGGCCGGCTTTCTGAAGAAACACTACTGGTAGAAACACTACTGGTAGAGGCACTTCTGGTAGAGATGCAGCCAGGGCAGTGGCCGACTTTCTGAAAAAACACTACGGGTAGAAACACTTCTGGTAGAGGCACTTCTGGTAGAAACGCAGCCAGGGCGGTGGCCGGTTTTCTGTAGAAACACTACTGGTAGAAACACTACTGGTAGAGGCACTTCTGGTAGAAACGCAGCCAGGGCAGAGACGACTCCAGACAACAACACAAAGAGTTCCACAATCATGCATATGCAGGAAAGAAGACACACATTGCTTCCCTGCATTGCCCACATGCACACGTACACTCACACACACGCACATTCACACACACGCACCTGCAGCACCGCCCCCGTCAGATCCGCATCATAATACGTGTCCCCTGCTGCAGACGCCAAGTCTGAGACCATGCTGGTCTCTCTATTCTGCTCATGCCCGGCCACACTCGCAGGAGCAGGCACAACTGGAGCTGTCGATGAAACCGCTGAGACAGGCCCTACCAGGGGGGGTCCAGAGAGAACCGCACCCGCAGCTGCTGGTGCAGATGAGGGCATAACAGCTTGCTTGTTGGTGGCAGCAAACGTAGCACACATGCGCTCGCAGTAAGCCAAGAAGCCTTGCAGGGATTTCTCGGCTTCGGACGCCATGGCCTGCTCGACGCTGCTCTGCATCTGCGTTTGGCAGTGCAGAATGCTGCACCCCCTCTATGCCTGTATGCAAGACTTGCTCAGCGTGTGCGTTTGGCAGTGCAGTGTGCTGCACCCCCTCTATGCCTGTATGCAAGACTTCCTCAGCATCTGCATCTGAAAGTGCAGTGTGCTGCACCCCCTCTATGCCTGTATGCAAGACTGAGTGCAATATGCTCGGAATCACACTGTGTGCACTCGCTTATGAGACTGCGCGTTCTGAAAGCAAATTTGGGACCACAAAGCTGGACACGCTCAGAAACTGACATTTAAAATGTGATCACACGTTCCTGATGACAGCTGAGGGTGGAAATGTCCGAAATCTTAAATACAAAGCAGCACATGCGCATATATGTGGTTCGCATAGTATATGACAACGTTAGAATGTGTTGAACGTGTGCGGAGCATTGCAAGATAGCCTTAACAGAGTATTGGTAACTTATAAAGATCTTTAAAAGTATTGCACTCACGGGCAGGGCATGTGTGGAGTATCATAAAATTACCTTGGCAAACTATTAGTGAATTTCAAAGATCAATTTCAAAGATCTTTTTATAGTATTGTACTCACCGGCCAGGGCATTGAGGGGAGTAGAACATTGTACAGTCAATATTAGCAAATTAGTAAATAATATATATATTTATTAGTGAATTGTAAGGTCTTTTCAAGGTATTGCACTCACCGGCCAGGGCATTGAGGCGGAGCAAAACATCGTACAGTGCACCTGTTGGAGGGAAATGAGGGAAGTGGGTAGAAGGGCATTGAGGCGGGAAATGAGGGAAGTGGGTAGAAGGGCATTGAGGCGGAGCAAAACATCGTACAATGCACCTGTTGGAGGCAAATGAGGGAAGTGGGTAGAAGGGCATTGAGGCGGAAAATGAGGGAAGTGGGTAGAAGGGCATTGAGGCGGAGCAAAACATCGTACAGTGCACCTGTTGGAGGGAAATGAGGGAAGTGGGTAGAAGGGCATTGAGGCGGAAAATGAGGGAAGTGGGAAGCATGAATGAGAAATTGTGTGGATCCAGGGGGCACGGGGGTGTCCATGAGGGCGTTGGAAGAGCGTCAAAAGGTGTGGATGGAAGGGGAAAATATATGCATCTGCAAGGTTTGAAATAAGGAAAAGCATAAAAAAGGAAGTAGTGGGGTTTTAGGGGGGAATTCGTGGGTGTAATAGTTCCTTTCCAAACAAATAGTATCATTTGTTGGTGAGAAATGGAATGTAAACATCTGGGTCATATTAATGTGCAGAGGGGGAATCCATGGGTGGTAAACAATTAGTGCAATTTCAAAAAGTGATCCAATCCAAACAGTTGGTAAGATTCATTGTGTGCAGCTTTGCAGATTGTAAAGCGAACGTCTGGGTCAGAAACAAATGTGCAGAGAGTGGTTGGTAATGGGTCAGAAATGATGGCATAGATGGGTCGTAGATGGGTCAGATTTGATGGAACGCATCTGAGCACATGATTCAGATGAATACTAACAGAGCAAGGGTTGGTGATGGGTCAAAAATGATGGCATAAATGGGTCAGAATTAATGGAACGCATTTAGCACAAGATTCAGATGAATGTTTACAGAGCAAGGGTTGGTAATGGATATGGATGGGTCATAGATGGGTTAGAAATGATGGAACGCATTTAGTACATGATTCAGATGAATACTAACAAAGCAAACACAGCACTACCCGGGCGTACGTGGCATTCTCGTTGCACGCCGCTCCCAGTGACCTTGATCTCGCCCTTGGTCACAAACTTTTGGCTTCCTGGGAACTGCACAGCCAAAGCACACAGCATAAAGAGGTGTAGGTGAGTTGCTCCTAGTGACCTTGACATCGTCCTTAATCACATTTTTTTGGCTGCCCAGGAACTGCACAGCCAAAGCGCACAGCACAAAGCGGTGTGGGTGAGTTGCTCCCAGTGACCTTGACATCGTCCTTGGTCACAAACTTTTGGCTTCCTGGGAACTGCACAGCCAAAGCACACAGCACAAAGCGGTGTAGGTGAGTTGCTCCTAGTGACCTTGATCTTTCCCATGGTCACAAACTTTTGGCTTCCTGGGAACTGCACAGCCAAAGCACACAGCACAAAGCGGTGTAGGTGAGATGCTCCCAGTGACCTTGACTTCGCCCTTGGCCACAAACATTTGGCTGTTCAGGAACTGCACAGCCAAAGCACACAGCATAAAGAGGTGTAGGTGAGTTGCTCCCAGTGACCTTGACTTCGCCCTTGGTCACAAACTTTTGGCTTCCTGGGAACTGCACAGCCAAAGCACACAGCGTAAAGAGGTGTAGGTGAGTTGCTCCCAGTGACCTTGACATCGTTCTGAACTGCACAGCTAAAGCACACATTGCAAAGAGTCGTAGGCGAGCAGCTTGCCTAGTTTATTCTTGAGCACTCTTCACAAAATTCTGGACTACCAGGTCGAAAAGAGATCAGGGCCTCTTTCTTACCTCCTTCCTTAACCTTACTCTGTCAGCACGTAATTGCTTATTTTTTTAAACGATCATTGGGGGCACTGCACGGTACGCACGAACACGTACCGTCAGCACTAAGTTTTACATTATCTGGTCCAATTAATGAGTGCCGGGGCATGCCAGAAAGGCACACAACATATTTGTAGGGTTGGCCATATCTGTATATATGCACCATATATGACCGTATATCTGGGGACTTCCCTGCCAAAAAATTCACCATATATGCACCGTATATCTATGGTTCTGGCCAACCTTTTATATTTGTGCTAAGTGTGGCGAAAGCCACCATAGTATGAACTCCCCACGACCAGTCAGAACTACAATTGCACTCTGCCTGATCCGTAGCCAAATAGCAGTACACTGCTTAAAGGCACACATGTCACCAAAACACAAGATGAATCTCTTATTGATTATTTTTCAAACGATATGTGTAACAAAGTGATGAACCCTTACACATGTGCTTTATTGAGATGGTTGAGATGTGCGCTCACGCTGGCTGGGCCCAGCATAAATTTTAAAAAGCGCCTCTTCTCCATGCAGCACACAGTACATTTCTGTTAGAGCAGCTAATACAAATTGGACTCTTTCCTGCTCTGTTGCTGGGTTGAATTCCTTTGTAATGCCTCTTCTCCATGCAGCACACAGTACATTTCTGTCGGAGCAGCTAAAATACAAAGTGGACTTTTTCCTGCTCTGTTGCTGGATTAATTTCCTTTGTAATGCCTCTTCTCCATGCAGCACATAGTACATGTCTGTCGGAGCAGCTAAATACAAAGTGGACTCTTTCCTGCTCGGTTGCTGGGTTAATTTCCTTTGTAATGCCTCTTCTCCATGCAGCACACAGTACATGTCTGCCGGAGCAGCTAAATACAAAGTGGACTTTTTCCTGCTCGGTTGCTGGGTTAATTTCCTTTGTAATGCCTCTTCTCCATGCAGCACACAGTACATGTCTGTCGGAGCAGCTAAATACAAAGTGGACTCTTTCCTGCTCGGTTGCTGGATTAATTTCCTTCGTAATCTGTGCCCCTCACGTTAAAAAGTGACTCGCGGTTTCATGTGTCTTAAAACATGCCTTTTAAAACCCTTGCAAACCACGGCTTGCACCCCCTCACAAACTCTTCATAGCGCCATTCACATTGAGGCTCGGCCCAGAATTCACTGTTAAATCACCTATAAACGTGCCAGCATACCTGCAAACCCTTTCAAAACCCTTGTAAGTCACGGCATGCATTCTCCTCACGATCTCTCCATAGTGCCATTCACATTGAAGCTCGGCCCAGAACTCACTGTGAAATCATCTATAAACGTGCCAGCATACCTGCAAACCCTTTCAAAACCCTTGCAAGCCATAGCATGCCTATTCTCCTCACGAACTCTCCTATTTTCCTCACAAACTCTCCATAGTGCCATTCACATTGAGGCTCGGCCCAATATTCACTATAAAATCACCTACAAACGTGCCAGCGTACTCGCAAACCCTTTATGTGTCTTCATGTGTATCTGTGTAAACTAGGTTCTATGTAAAGCCGCCTATAAACGCACTGAAAACCAGCATGCCCACTATAAACACCCCATGATAAAAGTTGTCCAGAACCATATATATACGGTACAAATACGGTATTTTGGCAGGGAAATCACCAAATATACGGTCAAATACGGTGCATATGTGCGGTTCCGACCAACCCTACTGATGATGCCACTCACGTTGAGGCTTGGCTCGGAAGTCACTGTGAAACCGCCCCCACTGCTGTGCCAGCATATGCGCTGCGTCTCAACCACGGTGATGGCATCCACACCTGGTGGAAAGCAAGGAACCTTGTAGCTTAACAGAGCAGCACTGCAAAGTGCAAAGTGTAAGACAAGTATGCAGCACATTCAACCAGTACAAAGGCATTGAGCACATGAGGGAAGGGCGATGGCATCCACACCTGGTGGTAAGCACGGAATCTTGCAGCTGAACAGAGCAGCACTGCAAATTGTAAGACAAGTATGCAGCACATTTAACCAGTACAAAGGCATTGAGCACATGAGGGAAGGGCGATGGCATCCACACCTGGAGGTAATCAAGGAACCTTGTAGCTTAACAGAGCAGCACTGCAAAGTGCAAAGTGTAAGACAAGTATGCAGCACATTTAACCAGTACAAAGGCATTGAGCACATGAGGGAAGGGCGATGGCATCCACACCTGGTGGTAAGCACGGAATCTTGCAGCTGAACAGAGCAGCACTGCAAAGTGTAAGGCAAGTATGCAGCACATTTAACCAGTACAAAGGCATTGAGCACATGAGGGAAGAGCGATGGCATCCACACCTGGTGGTAAGCACGGAACCTTGTAGCTTAACAGAGCAGCACTGCAAAGTGCAAAGTGTAAGACAAGTATGCAGCACATTCAACCAGTACAAAGGCAATGAGCACATGAGGGAAGGGCGATGGCATCCACACCTGGTGGTAATCAAGGAACCTTGTAGCTTAACAGAGCGGCAGTGCAGAGTGAAAGACGAGTATGCAGCACGTTTCACAGAGGTACACACGCATTGAGCACATGAGGGAAGGGCGATGGCATCCACACCTGGTGGTAAGCACGGAACCTTGTAGCTTAACAGCAGCAGTGCAGAGTGTGAGACGAGTATG
>Ga0307951_1001352_pt1 | contig 14910 bp, 11 predicted proteins | sample OrgLakmetagen374_FD_201842 | JGI IMG/M metagenome (GOLD analysis project Ga0307951, IMG submission 201842) | Saline water microbial communities from Organic Lake, Antarctica - #374 | ecosystem: Environmental > Aquatic > Non-marine Saline and Alkaline > Saline | place: Antarctica: Organic Lake... | reverse complement strand
GATATCAAAGGTTTTGTTTTTCAACATAACTCAGAAGTTTACAAATTTATTAGTGCAGCTGTCGATCTTTTTGATTGATTTATTTGTTGGGACCTATAGGTTGAGCAGCCACGCCAGGCTGGAGGCCTTTGTAATCCAAACTAAACTTTCATATAAACAAAGGCACAGCTTGCTGGGAAAGTAATAAAACGCATACCGTAAAACCAGGTAATACTTCTAGAACCAGAAATGAAGTAAACAGCCATGAAAACGAATGGAACTACTAAAATGCACGTTAGCGGTGACGACAAACGGTCGTTGCTGACAACTAACTCCTACGGAAACAGGCGGGATCCACACCGTGACCCTGAAGAGCCTGTTGACCATGGACCACGACAGCATTAGGCAGGGAATGAAGTTCTGAAGGAAGAACAAGTAATAAAGAAAGCGACACGATAAGCCACCAAGCCTGGGTTGCAAATACACTAATTAGGACGGTGCAGGAACAAAAATATACAGCACTGGTTCCTAGTTGTAATGGAGTTAGGGGTTTCTTTTCATGCAAAGACGCAGAAAGAAAGACGCCTTTGCCAGCAACTAAATTTCCCAGCTCCGCGCCCTGCCCATGCTATCAGACACTTGCATACTTACAGCGTTTCAAACACTGGCAGAGCGAAGACCTATTTTCAGTTAATTGCTTCCCCCTTGTTTCCTACTTTTCCTGCGTGTAACAAGCTCTTTCGCCCACGCTTTCCTGCAGTGATTGAAAACAAAGCATAAAGTTAGTCAGTGTAAAGTCGTGGGAATATAATCAGCTAAAATCAACACTGGCTTAAGTAAACGGTTAAGCCACTAGTCAACTTACCCAATATCTGTCTTGAAACAACCTTCAGTGCTATCAAAAAACTCTTGAAGCTGGACCTCCGGCTGCGCATTCTCATACTCATATGCCTGTGTGTATGTACGTGTTTGTGCGTGTATGTGTGTGTGCGTGAATGTGTGTGTGCGTTTGTGTGTGTATGTATATGTGTGTGGTGTGTTGAATGTGTAAGTGTGCGTGCGTGAATGTGTGTGTGTGTATGTGTATGTGTATGTGTGCGTTTGTGTGAAAACGAACACCAGGCACAGGCACAAGTTGCACAAACAACGATCGGACCTCATGACTTACTCAATCTTGGTTGCTATCTACTCAGTAGTAATGTGCAATTGCTTGATAGCATAAGAAAGTATTCAATCCTTGTCGTTTACCATGGCGCACCTGTCCCTTAATTAGGAAGGTCCACATGGATAAGTACAAGGTTGAGTCTGTACATGGTTGCTGCTGGTCTTGTACCTTCTACGGATTGCAGAAAGCTTGATGGCATAAACATGCAAAACAGAAAGACTTATACTCGCACCTGTATTATCATTTCAAGCTTGTCAAAGTCCTTGACTAGCAAAGCTTCTGGCGAGGTTCCTGCCTCGTACTCACGCCACAAGCTGCCAACCTGTGTTTGTGCACAGCCGTTTGCAGCAAGAGATATGACGTAGGTACCCATTTTGATCATGCCCTATGCCACCAAAAACAAAACTATAGCAAGTTTAGAACCACTGATATGAAGATATGAACCAAAGTATCCTTCCTTGTGATCACTTACTTCGCTCGCAGCGGCAGTGGATGAACCCAGCATCTCCTCGATCTGTTGGATTGCAGACTCTTCCCTCCGTTTCTTCTCCTCTTTTGATACCTGCAGGCAATCGAGGAGTCGAGTCTCAGTATTGTTGAAGCAGCAACCTGGAACTGGGCCTGTGAGGATTTAAGGACTGCTTTGCATCCCTTCCCCTCTCCTCTGTCATGCGCTAGACAAGTCTCACCCAAGAGGTCCACACTTTGTGCACTGCTTCAAAGCATCATCAAGCTCACAATAAACAGGTGGCACACACCTTACAGTGGGGCGTGATGTCCCCAACCAAGGCCTCAGCTACGTCGTGTACAATAGCCATCTTCACACACCTGCAGCTAGGAAGAAGAATATTTTCTCACAAGGGACTTACATGGCTTCCTTCCCTCGATCAATGAGTTGTAAAGCTGCCTGTGTACATGTTCATCTTCCTACCAGGTCCTACCAGATAAGGCACACAGCCATGCGGTCTTCAAAGCTGGTTAAAAAGTAGAAAACACTAAAATCAAGACCTGTTTTGGTCCACGCCCTGTGCCCCTGAAATGAGGGCCATTGTGGCCATGCGGTACATGTGGTCTGCAACAAACAGGCGGTGGTGCAAGTCAGGCGTCAATTTTTATGTCCTCCGCAAGCAGGGAGGAGGGCAAGACAAGAGAAGCGACATCCTACCTGCGATAGACTCTGGTCCGTTGACATTTCGCAGAATCCAGCCTGTTCGTTTGATGGTCTGCAAGGGGCAGAAGCAGAATAAGGGACAGCTGATCCGTGCACGTGCAGCAGGGACAGCGACAGCTGGGACAGAGAAGCGCCTTTGTGTGTAGGTATTGGGCGAAGATCTTTTGTCCTTTTGCCGCAAAAGCAAGCACAGGACCTGCCTTTAGGTTGGAGACCAGGAGGAGGAAATCAAGAGAGGCAGCAGGAGATGGGGACTGGGACACACCGTCAGGATTCCCTCGAGACGCGTGCTGTGGGTGCAAGGAATTGTCAGGCTGGATCCGTTGTTCCCACAAGGAACTTGCGCAAACAATAACGAAGGGAGGGGGTGAGGAACACTCACGGTTGCCATTGGTTTCGTTGCAGTTTTTTGCTTCAGAGGGAGAGCGGTAATGCTTAGGTGTCTAGCAATGGTCAAGTGCCGAGACAATGCCAGCATGAGGTGAGACGCAGGCAGCTGATGAACAATAATTCAGTATGGGCAACAACCCTTGTGCATAAGAGAAAATTTCTGGCCAATTAGTTAATACATAATGGCATCCCTCACTAAAAGTCTGAACCTGTGCAAGACAGCAGCGATCAGCAAATCCCCTGCTATCGCACCCAAGCCGATCAGGAGGAGCGTGGCCATGAAGGCGATCAGCAAGCAGGACGAGTTGAAGATCCAGGTAATTACAGTGCCTCCTGGTGGAATACGAAGTTTGTCACGACTATGAAAAGGCGCAGAGGGGACTTGTAAGAGTCGACCACCCCTCCGCTTGCACACAGGCCGCGCACAAGGCCGTGGAATACATCAAGTCCGATATGGTGGTGGGTCTGGGCACCGGCTCCACCGCCGCGTTCGCCGTGGATCGCATCGGGCAGCTGCTCAAGGACGGGACATTGAAGAACATTATCGGCGTGCCCACCTCCATCCGCACGCTGGAGCAGGCCAAGGCCTTGGGCATCCCCCTCGCCACCCTGGACGAGCAGCCCCACATCAACGTCGCCATTGATGGTGCGGACGAGGTGGACAGCAACCTGGACGTGGTCAAGGGCCGGGGAGGCGCCCTGCTGCGGGAGAAAATGGTGGAGCTGGCAGCTGACACCTTTGTGTGCATCGTGGATGACTCCAAGATGGTGGCTGGCCTGGGCGGCTCCAAACTGGCCATGCCAGTGGAGATTGTGCAGGTGGGCAGCAGCAGCGTTGTTTGCAACTTTACTTCACAGACACACTCTCACACACACACACACACACACACACACACACGCACACAGCACAGACACACAAGCACGTACACACAGGTAAAAATACACAAACAGACACAAGTGCACGCCTGAATGCACGCGCACACGCGCACATGTGCAAATATATACACACGCATTCACACGCACACACAGATACACAAAAATAAACACATAATACATACAAACAGACACATGTGCACGCCTGCACGCACGCGCACACGTACACACGCATTCACACACACACACATACACACAAAAACACACGCACACTCACACACATCTTACGCACGCTTGCACATGATCGTAAATGCATGCATGTACATACGCACGTATTAAAACAAACAAAACGCTCATATTTCCGCATGCCAACACGAATTGCAAATCATCATGCTGTAATGCCCACAAACATAGCTGTATCGCAGTATTGTGCGTGTATGCCACTCTCAATATGCTCACACAGAGCGATCATAAATTGATGCATTGTTTGTAATTAAAAAATAAGCTAGCAAAACATACACACACTAGAACAAAAACATTGAATCATGTCAAACCACTGTATGATGGGCTCAAGCGAAACTACCACCGAAATATATACTTAGGCTCCTCCCCCACCTTCAAAATGTCCCAATTAGTTGTTTATGTTTATAAATAATTGTAAGGGGAAAAAGGGGCCGGAATGGGACCATGTCACCATTGCAGAGCAGGAAAAGGAGAACCTTCAGGTGCAGTGCAAGTGCCGCATTGTACAAATCCTTAGAAGTTCAAAAATGTGTGACAAGTTTGGTCTTAAGACCAAGGAAACTTCCTGGCCTGACACCGATTACAGATCATATTTCATACATAAATTATTAAACACGTTAATTTTATTGCAAGGAAAGAATGGGACTGAACTGGGGGGATATATGGGTCGAATTGGGGAGGGGGAGGGTTGTCCCCCGATGTGGTTTTAGTTTTGGGGGAGGGTCTCTAGTTTTTTGGCAAAGCCCCCCTCGTGGGGGCGTGAGCCCCTAGCATTGACTCCTTCCCACCACACTTCACACAGGCCTCCCCAGGCCCACCCAAGCCACCCCACGGGCTGAAACTCAACATAGGCTCCTAACCAAAACCTTAACCGTGTCATATTTATTATTTGACCCTGGGGTGCGGTGAAGAGAGAGCAACATTTTGTTTTTGGGGGCCAGACCTCCTCCCCAGGCCCACCCGGGGCACCTCCCGAGGTGAGACTCGACATAGGCTCCTAACCAAAACTCGTTTCAGGCCAGATGAATTCTGGGACCTTGGGGTGCTGTATGTATGTAAAGTTTCGGAGCAAAACATTTTGTCCAGGAAGCTGCCCAGGATTCCTCAGCCAGGCCCTCGGACCACTTCCTGCTGGTGCAGTATCCATCAGCACACTTCACTGGCTGCAGAAGCTGTGTCAGGGGCCCTCGGTTGTGTTCCGGCTGCAAAGTTAACGATTGATCATGCAAGCAGAATCAAGTAATTTTGATGGGCTATATAATTTTAGTTTACCGTACCTTACCATACTCACCCCGGTGCCCAAAATTTCAGAAATATTAAAGGTAACCCCGGGTAACCCCGGACCCTGTAAATAAGTAATTCAGCCTTCCCTGCACAAACCCCGGTGGACATTTAGCCCAGCCAGTGCCTGTACAAGTGTGTGTATGCGTGCACATGCGCGTTTGTGCGTATGCATGTGTGTTTCTGTTTCACGCTTGTTGTGCGTGTGCGTGTGTGTGTGCATGTGCATGTGCGTGTGCGTGTTCACGATTGTTGTGCGTGTGCATGTGTGCTTCTGCTTCACGCTGGACCCGCTCCTCTTTTGCCTGCTGCAGCCTGGCTAGGTCAGCTTTCTGCTGCTCCTCCTTTTGCTGCTGCAACGCTGCTTTTTCCTCTGCTGTAGCTGCCGACTTGACAAATGTGCTTTTAAACGTCCGCTGGAACACACCTTTGGGCGCAACCGGTGCTGCTGACGCTGGGGCTGGTGTTGGTGCTGGGGCTGGGGCGGGGCCTGGGAGGGGAGCGGGGGGGGCCGGGGGCCTTCTCCGCTCATCGCTGTTCAGCCACCCACCAAACTTTATTTTCGCCAAACCCCGGAAACCTCGGAGCCTCTGAATAGATATATATTTTACGATGCCGATATCACGCCGGAGGGCAAAACACGTTATTTACCCGGGGTGAGAAAAGATAGGTACGGTAGCCAGATATTCAATACGCGCGGAAGTTTGCTTGAACTGTTCACAGCGCATGGTGCAGTGCTTGCCGCACACCGTGTGTCGAAGCAGAGTTCAGACATAGTGGCCAGCCCGGGCATCATGCTCGCACCTGCCCTCTCGGGGAACACCACTGCAGCATTTGTGGGGCAGTAAGGCACACATGCACACACACGCGCGCACACACACATATACACTTACACGCATGCACATGCACACACACATACAAACACTAACGCGCGCGTGAATACACACAGGTGGCACACATACACATGCACAGGCACAGGCACTAACACACATACACACGTGCGCGCACACATACACACGCACAAACTCACAGGCACACATGCGCGCACGCACACACACACATACACACTCTCACACGTGCACGCATGCACGCGCGCACACATACATGTATATGCACGCATACATTGTGCGCATGATGGGCTTTCGCCAATTTGCAGCGTCGCTAGCGACGCTCCCTCACTTGTCTAAGCCATTTCCACGGAATCTTAAATATATCATTGGAATCCTCAGCTCAAGTCCTGTCAATTGGCATCCTTTTTGTGCAAGTTGGGTAAAACAGGGGGTCTGTGGACGTGTCCAAAAGTCAGAGGCACACGCGCTCGGGTGCAGGCAGCGGGATGAGTCACGCCAATGGAGCAGCAATTCACTCCAAATTTTCAGGATTGCGCCAGTGAGATAGTAGAACTCTGAAGAAATAGGAGCAATGTGAGACTGTGCAAGCCAGTTATGGATGCCTGGTAGGTCACGTGTGCATGGGCGTCCGTATCTCAATTTTTGCCCCATAACTTTGCAACACTTCAGTTTCAGGTCTTGATGAGTATGCAAATGGATGCCTATTTAAAAAAGGAGCAGATTGGTACCCTTTTTGTTTGGGTGGGGGCACTGGAAGGGGGGTTTGGTGGGTCGGGGGGTCCACCCCAAAAAGTATACGTGTCGTCACAAAAAAATACACCCTCCTGCGTGCACATACAATATTTTTTTCTGGAGCCTCCTGCGTGCCTTAAAAAAAACACCCTCCTAAGCAGTGACTAAAATTTGTGTCCTTGCACCTCCAATTTCCAATACTTCTGTTGCACAGCTTCCGTATCTGTCACATATTAACTGATATTATTTCAGCCTGCTCAGAAGTGCCATCTATGCCATGTAAACCACTGGTATCCATACACTCACCGAGTCACGGTACTCTTCTCGCTAAGCTGCATATTAGCGAAAGTCAGCAATTTGACAAAGCAATGAGATATATGGTACAACAATCATCGATGGTGGCATCTACAACCCTGTGGATGTTAGCAAACTGTGTGCCATGAAAGACGAAGAGAAAAAGGAAAAAGTACCTTAATGTTTAATGTTTGTGTGCTTCACCTGCCTCATGTTTACTGCTCAGCACTTGTGCCCCTTCCCTTTGTGCCTGTGCGCAGTTCTGTGACAAGTACACCTTAAAGCGATTACAAAACCTGCCCGAGGTCGCCGGCTGTGAAGCTAAGCTGCGTATGGACGGCGACAAGCCCTACGTAACCGACAACTCCAACTTCATCGTGGATCTGTACTTCCAGGTTAGTAATCCGCAAACACAAGGTTTTAGGAGTGGATGATTATGTGGCTTGCCCCTTTCTATTGAGTACCAAGCAAACATGATCAGGTTCTAACAATGAGATACAGTGCGCTCTTTATATCTATTTTGTGTTACGCAAACTTGCTCCTCAGTTGATCGATCTAGTTCCAAACATTAGGTGACTTGGCAGCCAATTGCAGCATCTCACTCCCAGTCCATATTTCCACCCCACCACTTAGGAGCCCATCAAGGATGCCCATGCTGCCTCCAAAGCCATCCTCGACTTAGTGGGTGTCGTCGACCACGGTCTGTTCTTGGACATGGTCAACGTATGCATCATTGCTGCCGCTGACGGTGTGAAGCTCATGGAGCGAAAGAAAAAGTAGGGTGCCTCACTCGCAACTTGATGTGCCTCTGAAAGAGTAGGACAAAAAGGCGCCAGCCCACTCTGCCACACTCGTGCCTTTACAGCCTCCCTCTCCGCCAGCTATATTACTTGTATTATTTTATCCGTGCCACAACTCAACCACTGTTTCATATGACTACCAGCGCATGAGTTAAAGCATGCTTGGGTCTTTTTCTTTCTTTTTCTCCCTTTTGCCGGACCTCGCCTTGTATCGCGTGGCTTTTTATCTCTTTGACATCTTACAACTTCGGACTTTGTTCTCCCATGTAAAGAATGACTCTGCCACAAACAAGGCCTGCCTTGTGATTTAGATTTACATAGGGGGACCTTCAGCCAGACTGTCCGGCTGATCGGCTTGTGACTGGTCCTCGCCAGTCAACAAAAAATCCATGAGCTCAGGCACAAAATATAAAAGTTTGTTGTTGTGTTGCAAGAGGAAATCATAAACCACCTGGCTGGGCACTGAGTTTTACAAAAAAAGGCCTTCAATCAAGAAGTGCGACTGCTAGCCTGCTCATTAAAAGCAATCAGTTCATGGAGGAAAAAATAAAGCTTGCTATTGTTCTGGCTTAAGAAAGTAGACACATCGTGGGCTCCTGCTGGGGGAAACAGGAGATGCTTATTTCCTGTGGAGAGAAATCACGTGGGGATTATTGGCGTAGTGGAAAACAACATGCTGCTCATCTCAGACATCATCAGTATCACACAGGTTACAGGTAGGGGAGAGTTACTCGGTTCCATGTCGCTGTTTTAAAACGCAGGGTGTGAACACGATGTCTGAAACGAGCTGTACCACAGCTCGTTTCGTTTCATGTCATTCGCAGTAGTACTGTGAATGACATCATGCTTGAGGGATCCTCCTGCTCCTGCCTCCTGGGCTGACGAGCGGAGGTGATGCCCACGCCACCGCAGAGGGCACCCAGGACAGAGTGCAAGCTGTAAGTAGTACTTTGATCTGTAAAGAGTCGTTGCAGATCAAAGTAACAGCTTGCACTCTGTCCTGGATGCCCTCCGCGGTGGCGTGGGCAACATCACCTCCGCTCTTCAGCGCATCGAACAGCAGCAGCAGCGCCTTTTACAGCAGCAGCAGTAGCCGGCTTCGAGCTTGGCAGCAGCCTGCTTGAGGGATCCTCCTGCTCTTGCCTCCTCCTGGGCTGACGCAGCTGAGCGCTTGGACGACGAGGAGCATGCCGGCCCTGGAGTTCAATGAAGGATCATGTCATACCGTGCAAGATGGCTCAACTTTCTCAGTACAATGGTAGTGAGGACGGTGACGAAGCATTATACACGTTTGAGATCTACTTTGACGCTACTAAAGCACCGAAAGGGATGTGGCCCAATATGGTTATCATGCTTTTGGGTGGCCAAACTAATTTAGTTAGGCATGGTTAGCTTTTGTAGTGCCTCGCATCAAGAATGAAGTCACGTGAGATTCTTTTTGCAAGTGCACGTACGACTCATTTGCACCGTCGGATAAGCAAAACAAAGCACGCATGCAATTGAAATTGCTAAGCAAGGCAACAGCTCTGTAAAATGTTCCATTAGGCATACGCACTCGCTTATCACACAATTAGGGTCACGTCCTTCGGCTAAAGAAGATGCATTGATGCTTTTGTACGATGGCCTTAACAAGGAAACAAAGAACTCTGCACGTGTTGATCCAAGGACGGGTCAAGCGTGGACAGACTTCGACGCACTGGCCAGGTAACTAAGAGACAAGACGGCGCAGATAACATAACTGGCCTGGTCATCACCATGCATCAGCCCCCGGTGGGTTCAATCTTGCTGCTCTTGCTAAAGCGGCAGCGGAGCAGGCTGGTAGGGCTGCCACTGATGAGAAGGGAATGGGGAAATAAATTCCACGGAGGCTAGACCGTGGTTGCATAACAAACTAGACGGAGAATAAAACACATTTTTGCCGCCACCTCCAAACATTAGCTAGCCTGTTTTTAATTGCAGTGTCACTTGTGGGTTTTCAATGTGTGTGAGCTTGTTCGTTTGCGTCTTTGTTTTTCAGACATAATTAACTCTGCTCCCGTCAGTATGGGTGGCTTTCTAGCCACAGACATTTCTGGGCAAGATGTGTTGTTAGCCACCCCTGCTTCTTATTTTCAAGAGTCAGTGCAGCATTTCTTGCTTTGTAAAGCAAGCTGCTCTGCTCCTACGAGGCTGAAGTTCTGGTTCAGGCTAACAGCCCTTCACTTTCGAGATGGAGGTGTTCTCTTCTTCAAGGCATGAAAGGGTGCCGTGTCCTGGAATTTCCGGACATGCATTCTGGGTAGATAATAAAGTATAACCTCAGGGTGCAAACTCTAAATTAGATTCTTTAGAAAAAGACACCACTTGTCTAATGACCTTTGAAGGGACAGCCAGTGGCACACCAGCTAGCATCTTGGTTGAAGTGGAACTTCACATTGCTTTATAGATGCTGAATTTGCACAGACACACAGTTTTGTCCACTGTCCCTAAAAATCCCTAGTTGCCCTAGCTGATGGTCAGCAGGCCTCAACTACAACTACAACTAAGTGTAATGTCTGAATAAGAATATAAGGACATGTCAGTGAAACTGATTGCTTTGTCCTAGACATGGCGCAACAATTTGACGTGATTTTTGGGGATACGTGGCTCCGCAAGAGCAAGGCAATGTTGGATTTTGAGTTTCAGACCTGCTCTCTCTATATATGAGCAAGGTCTTCGACGCACAATCAGGCCTGTAAGATCCAATCAGAAACAAACCACTAGTTAAGCAGATGTGCACACGCTATTGCTGAATGCAGTCCAGCTTAATAGACTAAAGAGGCAAGGGATTTCGAAATCTTTTGTGAACAAAGTATCTGATTCTGGCACCACGTCCTCTTGTGATATCACGGACATATTGTTTCGAGAAATTAAACACGTGTTGAGCAAATACCCAGAAGTATTTAAATCAAGAGAACCTTTACTACCTCCTGAGCGCAACATTGCACATACGATTCCTTTGGAACCTGGTTATAAACCTCCTTTCCGCCCAATTTAAAGGCTAAGCCCTGTAGAATTGGCTGAAGTGGAGAAACAGAGGCAGAGTTACTGGAAAATGGCCTGATTGAGCCTAGTTCTTCTCCGTATGGTGCGCCGATGTTATTTGTAAAAAGAAAGAAAGATGACTCCCTGTGGATGTGCAGCCATTGGCTATAGAGCTCTTAACAAAATTACCGTTAAGAACAAATATCCAATGCCACGCACGGACCAGCTTTTGGACGTTCTCTCAGGAGCTCAAGCATTTTCAGGCTTAAATTTACAGTCTAGGTACCATCAAATTCGCATATTAAAAGAAGATAATTGAAAACCTGTGTTTAGAACACCCTTCGGGCACTACCAATTCAAAGTGTTGAGCTATGGACAGATTAATGCTCCAGCAACTTTTCAGGCTGCCATGAACGACATTTTTAGACCTCTGCTTGGTAAATGCGCGGTGGTTTACATCGATGACATCCTGGAATTCTGCAAAGCATTTGTGTCATGTAGATTTTGCAGGACCAAGATTTCCGAGTCAAGCTCTAAATGTGAGTTTGCCAAGCCTGAAGTAAAGTTTCTGGGACTTGTAGTAGGTGATGATGTTAAGGTGGACACCTCAAAAACAGCAGTTATTTCAAACTGGCCAGTCCCAAACAGTCTCTCTTCTCTCAGATCCTTCTTGGGATTAGCAACCTATTTCAGAAACTTTATTGCGAATTTCTCTACAATGGTTGCTCCGCTCACTCACCTCACTAAAAAGGATGTATTCTACGTGTGGTCTGCAGATTGTTAAAAAGCATTAAAAGAAGTTAAGTATGCCTTGACTCATGCACCTGTACTTTACCAGATTGCTCTAAACCTTTTGAAGTAAGCTGTGATGCTTCCATTCAAGGGTTGGGTGCAGTGCTTTTACAAGAGGACAGGCCCGTAGCCTTATGAAAGTCGTAAGCTTATTCCTTCTGAGGTGAGATACACAACAGGCGAGCAGGAGTTGTTGGCTGTGGTGCACGCTCTCAAAGTGTGGCGCTGCTACTTGGGAGGTCCTTTTTTAACTGTCATCACTGACCACAATTCATTGGTTTATTTAAACACGCAACCTAAACTGTCTAAACGACAGTGCCGCTGGATGGGATATTTGCGAAGGTCCCACTTTAAATGTGGCTGTACAGACCGGGAAAAGACAACATGGCCAACCCTTTGAGTCGCAACCACCCTCAAACTCCATTAGAAAATGAGGAGGGGCACCGCCAAGTTTATACCCTGTCACGTTTGCTGGGCGTTTCAACCCGCAGCAAAGGGAAAAAACAGAAGAACCAATGAGATCAGTGCAGCAGTGTATGCCAAACAAAAAACGCAAGAGGCAACAAGCACCTCTGGTGTGCCCACCACCTGAAGAAACCCTGCCGGCCAATAACCTTTCTAGGTCTCCTTCTGAGCAAAACACAGAAATTCCCAGGAGGGGGGAGGAACACGAGATGGCGAATGACTCGTGGATTCCTGATATTCCTTCTGAGGATGCTGTGACCGGTATTCCTAAGGATAATTTGCCCACCGGACTGGAGGTGGCTGATGTGCTTGGGTTTGTCCGGCGTGCATATGAGGAGGACCCCAGATTCCAAAATGAGAGGCACACTTCCAAGTTGGTCGACAGGGAAGGCTGGTGGTACACAAAAAACAAGCGCTTGGTGATACCAAATGTGGATGCCGTTAAGCATGCTGTCATCCAAGAATGCCATGCTCCACCGTGTGTAGGACACGTGAACGTGGGTACAAATAAAACCTGCGAGTTAGTGGAAAGAAAAATCATCTGGCCAACTTAGGGGTCGGATGTGCGTACATACGTGAATTCCTGCCACCAGTGCCAAATAAATCAAGCCACTAATCAAAGGCCAGCTGGTTTGTTTCAACCTCTGCCCATACCGTGTGAGCCTCGGGAAAGCGTGAGCATGGATTTTATTACTCAACTTCCCGTTACCAAAGAAAGACATGATTCAATCTTTGTGGTGGTTGACAGGTTGACAAAAATGACGCACCTAATTCCAACGCACACGACGGTAACTGCTCGTGGGGTGGCAAAACTTTTCAAAGATCACGTTTAAGTGCACCATGGCTATCCTAAGAACTTTGTCACGGACAGAGATTCAAAGTTTACCAGTATTTTCTGGGAGGAACTTCAGAAGTGTTGTGACATTAAACACCACAAATCCTCAGCTAACCACCCGCAAACGGATGGTCAAATGGAGAGGATGAATAGAGTGCTTGAGGACATGTTGAGGAACTACGTGAGTCCCCAACAAAACGACTGGGATACACACCTAGCATCGGCAGAGTTTGCTATAGATAACTCTTTCCAAGAGTCCATCAAGAACACTCCCTTCCGCCTTAATAACGGCAGGGATCCTAAGACACCTCTCTCCTGGGGACTACATGTACCTTCTAAAGTTCCAGCTGTAAAAGAGTTTATTAAAACCCTTCAAGAGAGTTTGCGTGAGGCCAAGTCTTCACTTGAAGCCGCACAGCAAAGACAAAGACACTTCGCTGATAAAAAGCGTAGAGAGGCAGATTTTTGCATTGGCGATAAAGTTTTGTTAAACTCTAAGAATGTAAAAAATAGAATGCCCGGTACGCCCAAGCTCATGCCCAAATGGATAGGACCTCTTAAAGTGATTGAAAAGATCAATCCAGTGGCCTACAGGCTAGAGCTTCCTCCCAATTTGAGGATGCACAATGTCTTCCATGGATTTTTTTATGCAAAAGTACAGGAAAGACGGGCGTATACAACCTCCTCCACTCTCTTTTTGGGTGGACGAGCAGGAATATATCCACGTGGAAAAGAATGGTGTCTCACTGTGTGCGTATGGTCACCACAAAATGTGCCTCTAAGCACGTGTCCAAACAGCAAAAGCCTGTTAAGGAATACCTAATCAAATGGGAAGGGTACTCCGATGACCATTACACATGGGAACCAGAGGAAATTCTCACGGAGGACACACTGACTGAGCAATTACTCTGTAAATCCAAAATTTGGCGCTTATCTTAGCCCCAATAAGCCCAATTTTGTGAATAATACCGGCCACATTATTCACATCCAGGTGGCGTTGCCATTGGGTGTAGATCGCCAAGTTGTGATCTGCACAAGCACGTCCTTATGCGTCAGAGTACGTGCTATGCTTGTTCAGAATGTTAACCTTTGGAGCTAGTAGCCTGATCAACTACAAAGCCCAGCCAAATAGTCCATATGGATTATGCTCCTTATATCTAGGGTTGGCCCAAACCGTACATGGGATTTCCATGTACTGAATACACGCTGTGTATGATAGTATATACGCCGTATTTCCGTAATACCGTATGTGAGGAAAAATGGACTCACTCAGAATTTATGATCAGGAACACCCTCCTTGGCAACGAGGGTAGCACCCCCAGAGCGAAGGGAGTGCAGGCCGTATCTGTCAGAAAAATCTGCGAAGGACATGTGAGCAGAATCAGCCAAAGCTTGCAGAACGCGAGCTCGAGCAAAGGAGTAAGACCAGGGCTGATTTGTGGGGCAAAACTTTTCAGAAGAACCCTTCCTGAAGGAGCGAAAAAGGGAACGTGCTTGCCCAGGGCTCCTGCCTTCACCAACAAAGAATTTAAGAGAGAGACTGGGCAGGAAAGGGACTTTCCCCGAGAAATACATACTACTGAGCCTGGGCGAATTCATCCTTTTGGCAAAAAATATTTCAATGCGAGAAGAGTAGAACCTGACTTCATCTGCAAAAATCTGGCAAGCACAGTCATATCTCAGAAAACCAGAGAAGCAGACCATAATAAACCTTGCAACCTGGAGGTTGAGTAGGGTGGACTGGCTTAGCTGAAGCAGGAAAGAAACTGTTATTTTACAGAGGTCAAGAGACAAGGGAGCTTTTCTGAATTGGCCTCCAGAGGAGAGTGACCTCTGTGCGCAGGATCAAACCGCTTGAACAAAGGAGTGGCTGGTCACATCATCTAAATCAGCCATGTTGGTGTATATATACGCGTATATATACGGTCAGCCAAAACCAATGTACGGTCATACGGATACAAATACGGTGGGAAATTGTCTTACACGGTTATCTGGATACGCCGTATTTCCGTAAGTACGGTTTTGGCCAACCCTAC
>Ga0307951_1001345_pt1 | contig 14933 bp, 15 predicted proteins | sample OrgLakmetagen374_FD_201842 | JGI IMG/M metagenome (GOLD analysis project Ga0307951, IMG submission 201842) | Saline water microbial communities from Organic Lake, Antarctica - #374 | ecosystem: Environmental > Aquatic > Non-marine Saline and Alkaline > Saline | place: Antarctica: Organic Lake... | reverse complement strand
TGCAAATCCAACATCCTATGGCTGCCCTGTTTGCAGGAGCTCCAAGATATTGATAAAAAGGGCGGTGATGACAAGGCGTGGCGGAAAAGCTTTGTGCGCGCATGCAACCATGCAGCCATGCGGCGCGTGCAAAAAGACAAGCAAACCGGCAGCGACGACGAGGGGGACAACGATTGTGTCAGCTTAGGGAGCAGGTACGAACAGGGCCTGCTTTGCATGACAGTTCTGGTCAACCCAACTTCTCACACATGCAGGGCTGGCAGGATCATATAAAAGTACGCACACAACTTTGAATTTTAAGATCCAAATTACCTTGCTCATTTGTTTGAGGCCAACTCTGCACACACATCATTTGAGCAGCAAACCCAAAGCGTACGTGATGAATTCGACAAGGGAGCAGTGTAAATTCAACGGTTCTGCCTACATTATTGTTTTTTTTTTTGCCAGCTGTGCACGGCAGCATCGCTACATTCATGTCCACACTCGCTAAAAAGCACTGGACTCAGGTTAAGAGGAAGAGGAAGGCACCCGCTACATTCTAAACATAGAACGATTATTTTGCGCAAGCGGTGATAATCTACTCCCTGAGCATGGATTAAGGAAACTTTCTAAACATACTATTGTGCCATCTGCTCACTGACTCCCGCCTAGCTAATCCACTGTGCCTACCACACCATTAGCTAGTAGTATGACAGTTCAAATTGAGTATGCCGTCCATAGAGGGTCACTGATCGTGGATGCTAGAGCTCTTTGTGCATCAGTCTGTACAATGTGCCTTGATGTGCTTAAGGTAACGAATGGACGCTCTAAGCACAAAACCAAATGAACACCAGGATGAAGTAAAGATTGTGTAGGTATGTGTCTAATGCAGATAGACAGTATGCATGCTCTCAAAACGTCCAGACTGGTGTCTCGGATATGGGTTTGTATGTTTCTGAACATGATGACCATTCATCGTTAGCCTGCAACCATTCTTCCACCTGCTTATCACTTCAAATTAATCCACACAGAAGCGTGACTTCAACACGACTGCGGACAACGGCTGCCTTTTTGGAGGCGTTGGAAAAGAATAAAGACCAATGGGAGTCCTCTACACGTGCGGGAGATGACGCTGCCCATACGGGGCAACTGAAGAAGGGTGCAGCAGCTGCAGAAGAGTTCTTATTAGAAAACCCAGAGCTGCGGGCTGTGCATTCTACTGCTAGTGTCAAGTCTCTGATGGACAGGTCAGCAGTGGAGCCGCCAGGTGTACAAGCCAGCTGAAAGGAAACCCTCGGTCGTTACCTTTTTCCTGAACTAAATCAAATGACGCTGCCTCTTGGTGTTAACTGCTACTGCTACTGCCGTTGCTTACGCTTTACACAGTTGTAGACCTTCAAGTTAGATTTGAGAATGATCTCAGATTGCGGACAAGGTAAGATAAGGTAAGGTTACATCGCTCTATATATGATCTCAGATTGCAGACGATATGCATACAATGGACTAGCAGATCTTGTACAATTTCGCGCTCAAAAGCTTGCATCTTTGCTAAACAAAATGTTGAACCCGCTACCCAGCCATGAAAACAATTCAAAAGAGAACCTGAGTCCTACGGACGAGGGTTCCAAAACAAAAAAATACGCAGGCAGTGAAAACCACTCCCCACAATGATTATAATAAAGAAAGCCACTTTTGTACCAAAGGGGTTACAAGGGGTTACAAGGATGGCCTACAGCCCGAGACTCTGGCTGATGGCAATTGGCTGGTGAAACAAAATCAACCAGTGTCGAAAATTGAAACTAACTCTGACACAAACTTGAGGAGTCTGTATTATGAGTCTTGATTCAGGAACTTTTGTACCGAGTACCGTCGAAATTCCTTTACCAGCAGACAAAAAAGGCCCAGTCAGAGAGGTCCAACAAAGTACCGTAAAACTCCATTACCGGTCATGCAGGGCCGATGAGTTGTTAAGGATTGGGAGCAAATGTACCATTGCTGTCGGTAATCAATGTGCGGTGCAAGGTGAGCAACTGAGTTAAGCTTGACGCGGCAGCCAAGCCACGGAGTTTGCCCAGTTTCACAGCAACAAGGCCTGGTGTGGTCATGATGACCTCTTAAGGTAAGGTAAGGTTACATCACTATACATGCCTCAAAGGGCATCTCAGCAGAAGTTTGGAAAAAGCCTGAAACTACACTGGTGTGGTCATGATGACCTCTTACAACAGGAAAATTTGCATAGCTACTAAAGGACTGTTTAAAAGGTCTATGGAACGTGCTACAACGTTTCTCTGCATTATTTTGAAGGAGCTCCCACCACTTCTATTCACACCATCCTTCTGGGCGGATGGCATCAATTACAGCACTCAAACATTGGAATCGTTCAAGGACTTCGATCTTCTTTCTTTTAACATATAAGCCAAGTGCGCCTGGTCAAAGGCATCAATAAAACGCCCTTGCTCAATGAACAAATTAGACTTATCATCACAAAGTGATCCTAGGTGGCACAGCTCCCTCTTCTTCATTCTTCAAGCTAGTGCAAATTATAACGCAGCCCCTCCTCGTGGCACTGGGCATACACGGTCTGCATGACCTCGCAGAGCAAATAAAATGGCACGCATAAAATGGCACGGAACTGAAAAGGGGAGAGTGAAAGGAAGACAACCAGTTGCTTTATATAGACTAACAGCCCTGGTGAGGAGCAAAGCGCTTGATCCTGCAGAGAGGCGGAATATGTAGCCAAACGGCTGCTCAGTCACAGTTATTGGTGTGGGAGACTCACGGCACTTCGGGCAAATGTGTCTCTTTTTCCTTTATTGATGCAGGGAGTGCTTTGCTGCCTGTGTAGTTGTTCTTTTCTATCAGAAGCAAGGAAATCTGCATATAATGTACAGAGAAAAGACTCACTAACACCAATACTGCCCAAATAACCGCATTGGACTCAAGCAACAATACACTACCTAGATGCTTTGCCTACCACCTGAACAGGGAAAAAGCTCTCTGAGCTCCACCACCAAACGCTACATTCAACAGAAACCAGCCCCACACGCATACCAGTTAGACGGACCACTGGACCAATACGCATACTTTTTAGGCAGGTCAAGAGAACGAGAGCAATCATGGAATGCCCAGACACCATTATCCATGTTAACCAGTCTCCTAATCTAACAAATTTCCCCCCAAAAGCACCCCAGAACCTTCACACGCAAACACCCAAGATATACAAACCGAAAAAGGCGTTTCTTATATGTAGAACAAGCGTCTGATGAAGAGCAAGGAACAGGTAATAACTTATGTCCATTACCCAATCACCATCCCGCAGACGTGCTTTGACAATGCAAGAGAGAAGAGCATGCAAAAAAAATAGCAAACAAGTCGGGGGCATCCAGAGCTGTAAACCAGATGTTTTAGTTTGACAACGGCATTCACAAAATAACTGACTGGCAGAAGATCCGCCCCCAAGAAAAGGCAAGGGCTCATTCAAGGTGATTGGCAATTGCATACCAACATCCCAGGAGCAGTTGCTGGTCCACTGGAAGCCCAGTGCCATTAAGAAACGGGCCTTTCAATACCATATAAAATGTTAAAATGTGCAAGCAAGATTCCAACTGCACGCAAGGATCTCCAAGATCCTTGCTGCGGAATCTGCTAGACACCCCGTAGCAAGAAAAGAATGGATGAAGTAGAATCCAACCACGGGCAAGGTATGCTTCAATGCAGCACATACATTCACACCAACCATTGGGATTGCGTCTCACAACCAAGATGCCGCCCAAGCACAGACCAAACAGAAGAAGGGCACTGTCCAGCTTGCCAGGGGCCTCACTGAGGAACAACGGAAACTTGGCATATACGTACAAAAAGTGAAATATGGCAGGTCAGTTGGGAGCCAGCATGTGAAGCAGCAAAGATGATCAAATCCAATCCTAACAATGGCTGAAGAGTATGTGACAGGCACTGTCCACCTGTGACATGAGAAATGAACCCACAGACAAAATAATGGACAACTTGGCCCGGCAAGGATCGGAGGATCCCAAAAGGGTACTCACCAATGAAAATCTACGCTAGGCAAATACAATAGGGACAAAATCCATTTTGGCATGCAACCAACAGGTCTTCATGATGATATAACAAAGGCACAGGCAACCGTGAACAATGAAACAGATAGGTCGATCTTACCAAACTATCTCCAGTACAAGAGGCAACATACAGCAGTGAGCAATATGACACATCTAGCCAACCGCCACAAGGAGCAGACGACTGGCTAGCACACCCCCAGCGCTTCAGCATTTTACAGGATGCATATAACTCTGCTCGTCATTGAAACATCCACGCCTTACTAAGCCCCCATGTCCAAGACCTTGCAACCGAAATCCATGGAGTACTTCTAGCACTTCATTGACTCTCACGATCCTCAATGACAGGCAACAATACCAAGGCTCAATGCTCACACTATCGGGATTTACCCACTGATTATATGACAGCATTTCGTTATCATGGCCTGTTTGCAAAAAGAAGAATGGCCTCACTTCAAGACTTACCCCTGAGTTTCAGGAGCTATATATGACAGCCTATCCAAGAGACAGAGTATTTGGTTCCATAACAGATGCATTCTCCACAAAGTTCCTTAACGGCTTGTTTAGAAATCGGCGGAATTACATCTGGCCCATAATTACGAATGAACGACTGAGGAAAGGCACCGAAAGTACAAAAAGGAGGCTGAGAAAATAAGAAAGCAAGGGGAGAATCAGGCGAACAGCTGGGCCGTTGACACCCATGCCTGCAAAAACGAAAAGAAAGCACTGACATGGCAAGGGCACACGGAAGCTGCACTGCGCAGGCAAGTAAAACTAAACTTGCCTCTAACTATCCAGATATTAAAAAGATGGACAAGAAAGGGAGGCACACACTTTTGTGCAAAAGCGCATTACACAAGTCACTCGCCTGCAAGAACTGGAGTTCTTTTGCAGGCAGAGAGCTCTGCATTTTACTGAATTCTCCATCTGCCACTCAGTTTATGACAATAAGCACAGGTTCAGTAGTTCAGAGTACAACATGCAACCGCATCAGCCCTGAACTACCAAGAGGCAAACGCTACATTCCTGCTGCTCCCAAACTGGATGGAAAACAGCCAATGCTTATCACAAAACCTGCATTGACAACAAGGATATTTGCAATATCCTTGGAAATATCCCAAAGAACAAAAGTATGCTACATGCCACTCCTCTACCAGCAAAGCAAAACACCACTCTTGCCAGAAGCAACATGGTGCCGAAATTCAGGCACCGTACCTCTTTTTCGGTAGTCGGGATCCTCTTCAGACTAAGGCAAGCACAGTGGGAGCGGTGTAATGCTGAGGTAGTGCAAGCAGTTTGCTTAGTAGACCTTTCTATAGGCTTGCACCGAGTGACTGTGTTGGTAGAGTAGCACGGCAGGTTCAGTGCTGTAGGGCTGGCTATGAGACTCGGTAGTTTTTGTGGCTTGGCAGTGGCCAAAATGGGTGGTCATCCCTGTAGACCCTTAGCTTAGCTCTGCAATGTCTGTGCCTGGTGCTCTTGCTTGTTTGAGGCTGGTACGCCAATCCAGTCTCTTTGTGACTTCTTTCCTCCTTCTGGTACTCTGTTGGACCTCTCTGACTGGGCTTTTTTATGTCTGCCGATAAAGGAGTTTTACGGTACTCGGTACCAAAGTGGCTTACTTTTCCTAAACTTCATGTGGGGAGTGGTTTTCACTGCCTGCGTAGTTCTTCTTTTTCTTTTTAAACCGCCAACTGAAAGGATATTGCCAAGGATCGCTGAAATTTGCAGGCTCCCCGAGAAATACAAGTAACGCAGGCGTGGTACGTGGTTGTTGGGTCGAAAAAAATAACGCAGAAAGTATAATCACTACCGGCATGGATACAGAAAGGATGATTGTTTGTGTTCTGCACCACTCAATGAATGCAGAGATGTTTTTGGTGGGGATCAGGTAGTAGGGAGGCGAAGGCAAATCAACAGGAGTATTGCTCTGATACTATCGAGGGTTGCTTACAATGTCTTGTCTCATCTGTACGAATTATACTGATATTTCAAATTTTGCTGTCCCAGAAGTGTTGTTTGCTGATGACCCCTCTCTGCTGTCCAATGTCCATGACCAGCTGCAGACCATGCTCAACAGGCTCAGAGTTTATGCCCACAGGAAATCTTTGACGGTGAACACACACAAATCTGAGGTGATGTGCTTCAACTCCAGGTCTGATAACTGCTTGCCTCCTCTCTATTATGACGGCATGCAACTATCCTACACCGTCACATTCAAATACTTTTTGGGCATGGTGTGTGACAAAGAGGCACTGCCTAAATATGCTCCTGCAACTCCAGCGAGCCTTTCTGTGGCATGCCACGCGTTCTCTGGAGGATTCAGACATGATGCGGCTCTCACAGATTACCACACTCACACTTGACGTAAGTATGGGCAACGAATAACTGTCATGTCTTGATGTTGGTAATGCATGAAAATTGCCTTGCGTAATTTTGTGGTCACACAATCTCTTCCTGTGTATTGCATCTCTCACTTCCTGATCAATTTCACACACATTTCCGCTGCCACAATTTAATTGCGCAATTAATGATGCCCATGCTGCCAGGCTTGTTCAGTGCCTCCAGGGAGCCTTTTCCAACTTGAAGCACATGGCAATCAGGTGCTATCCACTCCCGAACGGTCAGCTGTTCTACGAGTCCTTGGCTTGCTTTCAACTGCAGGAATTATGCTTAGAAAATGGAGGGGTATCTATATCTGCAGGGGATGTTAAGGGATTAAAGCACTTTACAAGTCTGGTTTCCCTCACAATTGATACTCACTGTCCTGTCGATTTAGCACCGCTCCAAAGTTTGTCCGTTCTATCAGCGCTCTACCTGGATAGCAATGATAATGCCTTAAACTTGAACGCAATGGTGCAGAGCTGCTCAAAACTGCAGGTGTTGCAATTCAATAATTGCCAAGTGAGTGAGCTTCGATCTCAATCGCTAAAAGAGCTTTCTCTGCATTTTGTTGGCAGCCGCACCGCGCTTCCTGACCCTTCTTTTCTACCTTCTCTAGTTGCCATGCATGTCGGATCAGTCTATCTAAATTCCTCATATGATCCAGAAAGCTTTCTAGCTGACTTACTCAGGCTGGCCACGTCACCTTCTTTTATCTGTACAAATAGAAACACTGTGTTTGATTGGCAACGTATTCAGCGTCTCCAAGCATTTCCCAAGCATTGCTCGCACGTCTGTGAGCATTCAGGCCTTGAAGTTTGCATTTGCAGAGCTCAAGGCGAACGATTTGTCCAGCCTAGCTACCTTTTTCACAGGCATCAAACGAATTGAATTTCTTGAATGTGAGATTGTGCCCAGCAGTGTATTGGAGGCCGTGGAGAGTTTCAAAGAGCTTGGGAGGATAGGTTTGTGGCCCAATCATCATGATCAAGCATGTGCTGGAGCTGCTGTTTTGGCTACTTGCTCTGCAACACAAAGGGGGCAAGCGCAAGCACTTGAACATTTTAGGGAGCCTTGCAAATCGTGTAGACAAGGCCTGGAAAACTGTTTCTTGTTTTTGTAGAATTCAGAATCCCAATCTTGCCAGCATAGCGCGTGTATAAGGTGTTTACTACACTCGACTCAACACTCTATTTGTGTCGACATTGTTTAGACCAATTTGGTAGTAGTGGTATGTGCATGCATCTCTTATTTTAGGATATTGACTTGCCTGCCTGATAATTACGTGAATGCTTTTTTAGGGCTATGGATGCGTAGAGGCCTGGTGAGTTCAATTGGAAGGGCTGCCACTACATGCTGCACAAGTCGTTTCATGTTTTTCAGGGATGTGTCATGCAGACTTTTTGAGACGGTAAATACGTGCTGAGGTTTGTACAATACGAAGGACGATACCAATATGTTGTATAACACATCCTTAATATTATTTTAGCAACATGCAAAACATGACCTCGACCGATAGAATAATATCTAATACCACTACAAAATTTCAGAGGGGGCTGAATGAGCAAAAGTCCTGGAATGTGACTTTTTTGATGCAAACCATATTTGAATAACATAATTAGATGGTTTGCAAAGTTTGGGGTCAAACGGACCTCCCCAGTGGCCTGGGCAGAATCACAGTCCAAATTTGGCACTGGGTTTTCACGTATTGAGCCACCACACCCCAACCAGAGCATCTTTTCACCTCAAAACACGACAGGGGTACTTCTATTACAATGCCAATTAGTGGGTGTGCTGAAAACCGGATTTGGAGGAACTTTGTTTTCCACCCTTTTTGGCACCCTTTTCGCGGTTTTATAGGGTAAATGGCTGAAAACGCGTATCTCACCAACCACTGGGTCTTTTCACTCCAATATTTGTGCAATGATGTTCATTTGGCAAAAGAACATCAATGCACCAAAAAATACCTAATTTGGTACAGTGGGTGATCTGATGTGGAGAAATGGCAGTCAAAAGTAGGGTCCACGCCATGAAAAACTGAGCACGTGCGCCGGAACGGGCAAGGTTCAAACTCAGGTGCAAACAAAAATTCAGAGCAGTGCAGTCCTCTGGGTGCCAAGATTAGAGCTTGCCCGTTCCGGCGCACGTGCTCAATTCACATTTTAAAAAGACCCTTTTTTTTGGCTCAGTCAGCCCCCTCTGACAAAATTTGATCAAGATACCTTGGAGCTAAGTTCCCATCTCTCCTCATAGTCCATCATCGCTGACTGAGCTACAGGAAAAAGGAAAAGAAATAACTACCCGGGCAGTGATAAACAATCCCTACATTCGTTAAGAGTTACTTTGGTACTGGGTACCGTAAAACTCCTCCACCACAAAGAAAAGAGAAGATCAATGGAGACCAGGAGGGTTGTAGGCTTGACCTGAAACCGGCTCCTGATGAGAGCTGATAATAGTAATGCCAATACTCAATAGTGCACGCCTGGTGTGGACAAGTTTGGCAGCGTAGTTGACAGAAGCAAGTTTCTTAAACTTGAGAGGCTCCCAGTGTATTGTTGTAAATGGTGCCACCCACTCGCTCCCAAAAGGATGGTGTGGAGGGTAACGAAGGCTCCTTGAAGGATGGTGCAGAGGCCTTTCTTGTACTGTTCCTGCGCGGCACTCAGCTGGTTCTTAGGTCTAGTGTCTTCGCAGTACTTGATCTTGATGAGGTAGATATCTATAACCACACACACTCTAGTTGGCTGCTGCGCCTGTCCTCTTCAGGGCTAGCTGAGAAGTTTCAGGGCTAGCTGAGAAGTTTGCTCAACCATCTGGCTGAGCATTGAGGAGTTTATTGAGCTACTTGATTGCCGTAAAGTAAAAACCAGAAACCATTGCCATCTTCAATAAACTGGCTTCCCCAGCTTATTGAACGAGACTAGGCAAAACAACCTCAACTGAAAAACCAGCTAAGTAAATCACACGAATCGTCACTGCCACCAATTGCGCGTGTCAGGAAGTCACATTGAAGAATGATGATATTTTTATGTCGGTGCTGTTTGGGGAAGGTGGATCTGCTGGTGGCGGCTGGCGTTGCTGCTGAGGTGCTCCTGGTTTCCCTCAGTTTCCCCCTGTCACCCCTAAGAACCCCAACCCCCTTCATTACTAGGCTGTTACTTTTGTGCTCGCGGAGATGTCATGCTTAAGATGGTACCATGATTTGTCGTGACAGAGATGGGGATCACCAGTGCAGAAAAGAAAAACTACGCAGGCAGTGAAGAACACTTCACACATTGAAATAAGGAAAAAGAAAGTCACTTTGGTACCGAGTACCGTAAAATTCCTTTACCAGCAGCTAAAAAAGGCCCTGTCAGAGATGTAGGACCACCAATTCCGCAAATTTTGACTGATGGCTCAATCTGTAATATCTGTAAACTAAGATTGTAGTACTTATAAAGAAAGATACCAGCCAGAAGGAAGGAAAAAACCCAGCACTTCCTTTCAGACAAGACGAAGTCCTCCTCTGTGACATGTCGACTTCTGTTGATCAACTTCTTCATTCATTGAAGGGACATGTATAGAGCAGCTTTAAAACCTGCCTCAACACAACAGTGAATACATACCAGTGCACTACACACATGCACACACACACATCACAGCACTGCTGAAAAACCAAGCTTGCAAGTCGTAAGATCTGTAACAAATATCATTCAAGCCGGACACGACATCAAACATAACCCCCAAAATTGTCTGAGCGACTGGTGGTGTGCAGCCTCTGCCTGCCGACCACATGAACCCGGGCCCTTTGGAAAGTCCTTCCTCTTTTCATTCTCCATGTGGAGACCTTATACACCTTGAAAAGTCTTTCCTCATTCTCCAAGTGGAAACCTTGTAAACCTTGAAAAATGCTTTCTTTTTTCATTTTCCAGAAGAGACGTTCTGCATCCATCGGGCGTTGCAGGACTCAAACCGACATCCTTTTCTGATCCATGTTGGTAATGAGTACACAATCTGCGTTCTTTTTTCTTTCCTGTAGACCTTTACATCAAGGTTGGTGTTTACTTAGAAGATAGCTCCTTGAACAAACACGGCAATGCTGGCACACTCAGCCCTTTCTCTAATAGCACCAAATGAAAATAATTACAGGGTTTGGGTGTTGTGCCGCGCATTTTGTGCCCAGACCGCCGCCAACAACGAGGAAGCCGGTGATAATTGGGGAAATTTGATTGCACAACTCATTCCTGATATTACAGATGACGAGGAAAGCATGTTAGCAAATAAGCAAGCAGCGTCATGGCAGACTTAATTGAGTGTCAGGAAGAGGCTCCATTAGATCCTCGGGCAGAGGGCTCCAAGATGATTGGTAGCCGGTACACTCTTTATCTGCAGTTAAAACAATAAATGTGCTTAGATTGACACGTGCCTTATTAATAACCCAACTGGTGCTGCAAGTAACAAAAGAGGCTGCCTTGATATACAGGAGAAGGGAGGGAAGGCTGCATAGTAATCTGAGTATACACTGTGCTGACATTGTACGGGTTATAGATGAAGTGCAAAAAAATATACAGAGCATACACCGTGTTGACACTGTACGGTTCATAGATTGAGTGTAAAAAAGGCAAGCAACCTTTGCAACAATAGCCATGGCAACATCGCCAGCTATAAGCCACATCGTCGTGGCAGACGCACCAAAGCATTTCTGGCACCAGTTGCCAATGCTGAGATTGGCTTTGAGAAAGACCCGGTTGGACTTGTGGCTGCGCCCAATACGGCCGCACCTGCATGCGATGGTATTTGCGTGCATGTGTGTGCCCTTACTTTGGAAACATGTATGTGTGCGTGAGTGTGAGCATGTCTTAGGAGGAAAAATGTTGCATGTAGCGGAGCAAGTTTGATTTTGGGAATGTGAAAACAGCTTGCTCTGAACGCAGTCTAAAAAATAGACAGGGTGGTGTAAAAGCTTTTTTGCACCTCGTAAAGAGCATTTTAAGTCTGTCGTCAGTCAAAATCTACTTAATTACCACGTAAGATATATTATTCAAACCACACTTGAACGCAACAGCCCACACAAGCAGCTTCCATGCCTGGCATTCTATACATCGATGCTTTGAATTTCGGTTCTGGCTTTGTGGTCGTCAAAAATAGATTTCAAATGCTTCTTAAACCCACGTGAAGCGTATTTTAGTAGGTCAAACCGCGCACAAGCTATTGCAGTGGTTTAGAGCTGATGGTCATCGTATGTGATGGTCATTGTATGTGATGGTCATTGTATGTGATGGTCATTGTATGTGATGGTCATCGTATGTGATGGTCATCGTATGTGATGGTCATTGTATGTGATGGTCATTGTATGTGATGGTCATCGTATGTGATGGTCATCTTATGTGATGGTCATTGTATGTGATGGTCATTGTATGTGATGGTCATTGTATGTGATGGTCATTGTATGTGATGGTCATTGATTGCAATAGACATAGGTCCTGTTACTTTGCGCCCAGCTGCCCGTCTCTACAAAGCCTTCTGTATCAATTGTGTGTGATGCACGCAAGTGGTGAAAACACCTCAATAACTGCACACACACAGCTACCCAGGATAAAGCAGCAGTTTGAGGAGTTTGAGGTGGCACCTGAAATGAATAACTGTGCAAGCAACAAAACCTCCTCCCCCATCGGACAAGGAAAAGGCGTAATATACAAGTAATAAATAAATTTTGGCTCTACAACAGGACAGGGCAATGTGTTGCTCAGTCGCTGTTGTTCCAATCCATCCCAACCCTTGAAAGGATCACAGACACCCTCAACACACACGCACACACACACACTGTGCTGATCAGTAGCATTTTGTGTCACGCCAACGAGCGCCAGGAAAGTGCAGTCACAACACACATTGATGCCACGATACTAGAACTAGCACAAATGATGACAATACATACACACACGAAAACAGAATAAATTCAAAAGAATGGTGGGGAGGAAACGGCTTACCAATGGCTCCCAGGCCCGAGGAGGCTATAAGTCACGATGCCAGACACCCCACAGAACGTGAGACTCCCCACCTATCACAGCACAAACACACACAGCCAAGTTTGTACAGAGCGAGTTGCTATTCAAGTTTGTTGCCCTCCTGCAATTGCATCGTCATAAACAAAACAAGGGCCGCAGGTTTAAGCCAACAAAAAGGGTGAGATGAGGGTAAAACGGAAAGCAACTTGTACAATTGTACAGGGTGAGCATGGGAGAGCATTATAAGGATTAACAGGGGTTGGTCACACACCACACAATAAAAGCACGAGTAGAAGAGCTAAGGGGTGCTTCTCCGAGCACCAAATCTTCCTGCTTCTTTGAAACCTTGTTCAGCGTCAATTTGGCCGCTAGATCTCTGGTATGGTTTACCTGACAACTTGCCAGGAAGCACGAACCTTGCTTATGTCACAATATGTACTTCACACCTCGTCCATGTTTCTCCAGCTTGCTCCAAGGATACCTTAATCAGGTTTGATGTACATACCTTGCACGTGATACCTCGTTGTTCTCATTGTGGCACGTGTCCAGCAAGCTGTTGGTGCCAGTGTTTTTTTTATATAATATCGGTACAGCTGCTAAGTTAATTCCAAAGACCCAACCACTTACAAAAGCTTCCTGCCCTGCTCGTTCAGAGGCAGCAGCCTCTAAGAAGCCCAGCATGCGTAAGGCTATTCGCTGGAGTGCCTGCCGCCAAGTGGACATTGCAGTGGCCTCCGCCTCGCTGCTGAATCTCTGTATGCATAAGTTGTGTGCACATTTAGTTCTTTTTAATTGCACTTACACGTAGAAACACACAGATACACGCGCACATACACACACCTGAGGTATGTCTAGCCACGTCACTTTGAGGGAGCGATGCGAGGCTGCAGGGTGGTTAACCGCCGCCTCATTTGAAACCACAGACGGCCCTCCTGTTTTTTTATACAAACAGGTCACACAAACAAGTTGTTTATGCAAACACGTTTTTGAGTGACAGGTGTTCATACAAACAGGTATTACACAAACACGTTCTTAAGTGACAGGTGTTCATACAAACAGGTATTACACAAACAGTTTGTTTACACATTTACACAAACATGTTTAAGTGACAGAAGGCAAGTGCAAACTTGACTTCAGATCGCAGGTTGTACGGACATTTTGCTCCATTCAATGAGATAATGAAAAAACTGCCCCGGAAAGAAACAAAAGCAAGTAAATAAAGCTAGTACACACACAAGAGGTGCCTTGTGCTGAAATTGCAATATCACAATTGTACGCACACACACACACCAGCACGGTTCTTTGTCACCAAGCCTGTCTCCTGTTCTGTCACTGCTCCTCCTGCTTTTTCCCCCTGCGTGTGAATAAATGCCAGAGATGAGAGGCCTGCTCACCAAGTCTGCACCCTTGCTCCGTCTAGTGTGCATGCAGGATGCTTAACAGAACATTTTGCTTACGATGCGTGAAGAGGCCTGTACTGTCAAGAAGCAGAACAGTGTTTTTCATTAGTTGTTCTTCCTACGACAATGAAATGGAACATTTCGATTGTCAACAGATCATAAATCCATTGCGTTCCCACCTTATAGTCTTGTCTTGCAGATATTGATAAGTTGAAATTAATGCAAGTCAAGGCCCAAACCCTCCTACCAACCCCACTCTCCCACACCCACACCCGCACTCGAACACTCTAATCCCTCTCCCTTGCCAAACTATTTCTTTTCTTTCCTCCACCTCCACATCCTTACAACCAACTCCACACAAAAGCACACACACATGCAAACTCACACACCGCTCGTATGCTCACACACAAGCACAAGTAACCACACACAAGCCCACACCACCTACAAACATATGCCCTACCTGAAACTGCGGATTGACGAGAGGCTTGGGGAGCTCAAGCAGAGGCGCCCCCTCCCCCACATTGCAGATCAGGGACGCCAGCAACAGCTGCTGGCAGCTGAGAGGTGTGTGGGTGGCGCTGCCACTGGCAATAGCAGCTTTGTTGTTAGCAGATGCGGTGCTGTGAGCAGTAGCAGCGCTAGCAGCTGCAGCAGTAGCTCCAGCAGCAAACGCTCCCGAAAACGCAGCACCAGCAGAGGTACTGGGACCACTGCACGTCTCAGGCCTAGCAGGGTATGAGGGTGCACCAGCAAGCGCGGGAGGACCAGCAAGTGAGGTGTGAAAAGGGGGCAGGGGAGTCGCCTGTCTGGGGTGGGGCAGCAGTAAGGCTCCCAGGAAGCGCGTGGTTGGCTGTAGCACAGCAGACCTGCAATTAAACAATACAAAATGAATGTTGAGAAGGTGCAAACCTGGACGATGGTGCTGCCTGATTTGTGTGTGCATACGTGTGCACACTTGCATGCGTGTATGTGTCTTGGTGTGTAAGAGATGTGCATGCATGCACATTCCTCCCTCTCCCTCTCTCTCTCTCTCTCTCTCTCTCTCTCCCTCCCTCTCTCTCTCTCTCTCTCTCTCTCTCTCTCTCTCTCTCACACACACACACACACACACACTC
>Ga0307951_1001324_pt1 | contig 15024 bp, 15 predicted proteins | sample OrgLakmetagen374_FD_201842 | JGI IMG/M metagenome (GOLD analysis project Ga0307951, IMG submission 201842) | Saline water microbial communities from Organic Lake, Antarctica - #374 | ecosystem: Environmental > Aquatic > Non-marine Saline and Alkaline > Saline | place: Antarctica: Organic Lake... | reverse complement strand
GGGAAGGGGGGAGTTGATGATCAGGCAACTCCTAGCCACCATTCCCTCCCCCGCACACACAGACGCACACATTAGCAAATGGCACACACACACACACACACGTAAGAGTTGGTGACCAGGTACCTCCTAGCCACCACTCCCTCCCCCGCACACACAGGCACACACACTCACACATAAACAATCGACACACACACTTAGAGTTGATGATCAGGCAACTCCTAGCCACCATTCCCTCCCCCGCACACACAGAAACACACATTCACACATTAACAAATGACACACACACACACTCTTAGAGTTGATGAACAGGCAACTCCTAGCCACCATTCTCTCTGGCAGTTGTGAGTCTAGAGTCATGAGTAAGGGTGTGTCAGCCTCTCGTCAAGGCTAGACGAGGTTGAGCCTCGTCGAGCCTCGACGTCACTGCTGCTAGGGCCTATATCAACGAACCTGGCCCTCGTCGAGCCTTGTCGAGCCTCGCTGGCAAAATCATACACCCTAGTTACTCATGCCTACATATAACATAAACAAATACGTACACACACATATACGAGCACACACACACACACCCTATTTACCAACACTCAGTTATGAGCGTGAGTTGTGTCTTTAGTTATGTTTGAGCGTGGGTTGTGTCCTTAGTCATGAGTGTAAGTTGTGTCCTGAGTTATGAGCGTGACTTGTGTCCTTGCAACTTGTGATGGAGGTGCCTGTCTGACCATCCGCATATATGCTGTCTGTCTGAATGGGGGCTGCCTTCATTTCTAAAGACGCATGTATGCTGCCTGCAGTTTGGAAGGCACGTATAGTGTAGGTGCATTTGAGTAAAGGCACGTTATAGTGTAGGTGCATTTGAGTGAAGGCACGTTATAGTGTGGCACACTTGCGCAACACTTGTCTGGAGCATCACTGTCCACATCACTCTGCTGGTACACAAGGACGGTGTTTTCAAGGACATACACACGCACGTGCACATGCACATTGTGCACACACAAATATAAATACAAAGACACGCACAAACACACACATAAACACAGACGCACGCACACACACACACACACACACACACACACACACACACGCGGACACACACACACACACACACGCACTGACCGGTTAACACCGTCCACATCACTCTGCTGGTACACAAGGATAATGAATTTTACGGCACACACACACACATGCAAAAAGCATACACACGAACAAAAACACAAACACCAACACAAGAAACACACTCACAAACAACATACACAAACACACACAAACACACAAACACGCACACACAGGGTATCACTGCCTACATTGCTTTGCTGGTACACAAGGACGATGTTGCCACGGTCATCAAAGAGGACCAGACCCTTGCCACGTTGCACGGGCAGCTCTGAATGGGCAGCGGAGGCTCTGCTGCACTGTGTTTGTGTGGGCCTACTTATCTCAACTACGCTTGTCCGTGTGTGTGGGTGAGGGTGGGTGTGGATGTGGATTGGGTGTGGGTTTGTGTGTTGGTGTGTGTGTACTGGCATGTGTGTTTGTGTGTGTGTGTGTGTCAGGAGCAAGTGCTACTTTGTATGCTAGGACTTTGTTGCGCGCGTTTGCGTGTTTGTTTGGGCTTGTGCGCACAGCCGCACACAAGTCTGCAACCTGGTCATGTTCAGTCATTTATGCGGGTGTGCACCCGTTCATGTATATCTGTATATAGCTTTGTAATGAATTAACTACCTGGTTTTCCCCCCTTAAGTGTGTGACCCGATATTGTTAGCATTTTGTTTGTTAATGCTGCTTGACCTGCAAGCTGTCCATTGTGTGTGCGGTGTATGCAGATCCAGGAGACAAACTTTATGCACCTTGCCATAGGCCTATAGAACTAGACGTACAATCAGCTCTTACAACCCCCTAACTTATACCTAAATTCTACACGATTACTCGTAGACACTTTGTTGTACAGAGAGGTTGTGCAATGACCAGAATTGTAGTGGGCTTAGGCGGCAGGATGCAGCAGACATGGCTGACCTTACATGGCTGACCTTGCATGTGATCGAGTGGTTACAGAGTTTACAGAGTTTACAGGTAAAGCCATCAGTCAAAAATTGTGACTGCTAGGCTGTGATCAAGTGGTTTCATGCAACCCTATCCTTTGACTTCCTCGGACCAGACTTAGCTTGCACTTATGTCTTATGAACTGTTTTTTGTCGGTTTCAATGATTTACAACTCGCTGAGTCTATGGTGCTTGGTTACTAAACCACAATAGTAATAAGTTGACCTTCAACCAGGATTGCGATGTGGAATAAAGCTAGTAACTAGTAACAGATCCGTGTCTAAGATGTCTCAGAAACACGCAGCAGTGCTCCACCCGGTGCATAATGACATATGCGTGACGTGGACGCGTTGCTATCCACGGCGTTTTAGTTTAGCTGCTCACTGGTTCAGATATCTGGTAGATGGAACGCAAGGACAGGCGCAAGGCACTCGAGAACATCCATGTGGGAATGAAAGTCCCCCACGCCTCCATGCAAGGAAGCATCAAGCAGCACCACAGCAGCATAGCCGAATAGAGGGAGAGGTTTACAAGGTTTACAAGAAAAGGCCTACAGTCAAAGCGTGCGACTGCTAGTCTACTCATAAACAGTTCATGTAGAAAAAAGTTTGTTGTTGTTCTGGTGTAAAAAGTAAAAACATCCTGTGCTCTTAGAACAAGGACTCATACTTCCTGTGAAGAGACACTGTATGGGGGTGTGTGCAGTGGAAATAGCATGCTGTTCATCCTGGACATCATCATCAGCTTCACGCAAATCACAGGTAGGGGAGGAGGTGGGGTTCCATGTTGCGGTCTCAAAGCGAAGGGTGTGGACACGCAGTCTGAAACGGGCAACACTGCGAATGACATCTCGTGTGGGAGGTCTAGGAACATGTACTTGGGAAGGCCGTAGGGAGAACGAATAGCCAGGGCTGTTATCGGGGGTAGTGCACACCATCTGTTATATGTTATAAGTGAGAATTTTGCTGTTGTGGTGTTCTCTTGGTCAGCCATCAGAGTAGGGTGTCCAAAATCACAAGTGTCTCTCTCTGCTTGAGGTCCACAACAAAACGACTGAGGTCAATGGTTCACAGTTCCGCAGCTTATCTTTGAACATGTACTCTTGTATCAGACCAGTCATGGCTGAAACAATATGGGAAGTAAGACCAGCAGTCATCAGACCTGGAGCTCAGTCGCAAGTCAGCATGTAAAACTTGTTTGGCAGTAGTGCTGTTGCATCGGGTCAGAGATTTGTAGAGACGCATTGTGGCACGAAACCAGTTGAACTGTAAAGGCTCAAGGCCACACTCTCGCATAACGCACGCACCAAGAAGGAGTAGTGTCCCAAACACCAAGGATTCTTTTCAACATTGTCAACAGCCACTTCTGAACTGGGTTGTCCATCTCTTTGCCCTGTTTTAAGAAAGGAGTTGACCAGATCTGGCTTGCGTACATGCTAGCAGGAATTGCATAAGTTTTGAGGAGCCAAATGCGAGCATGCAACCTGTTGGTAAGGACATTCTCTTGAACAAAAAAATTTTCCACTGAAAGTGCCAGCCGTGAAGGGTCTCAGTGCTGCATCAGCCGCAGTGGTCAGATTGGTATTTTTGTCACACACCATGCCCAGGTATTTGAATGTGTCGGTGTAGGATAGTTGTATGCCGTCATAATAGAGAGGAGGCAAGCGGTTATCAGACCTGGAGTTGAAACACATTACCTCAGATTTGTGTGTGTTCACCGTCAAAGATTTCCTGTGGGCATAAACGCTGAGCCTGTTGAGCATGACCTGCAGCTGGTCATGAACATTGGACAGCAGAGAGAGATTGTCAGCAAACAGCAGTTCTGGGACAGTACAATTTGGAATACCAGTAAGTGCGCCCTGTACCCCTTCAGCCAGACTGTCAACATCATTCAAATAGATGGAAAAAAGCAGGGGGGATGGAGAGGGGACAGCCTTGCTTCACACCAAGCTCTGGCTGCACACTAGCTTGCTTGTCCCCATTCAGCAGTGCGTACTCATCTGTGTAATACAAGTCTTGGAGGATGGAGAGTAGATGGTGAGGCATGTGGCAGCGGCGTAAGTGCTCCCACAGTTTGTCTCTGGGTATGGATTCAAAGGCCCATCTGGGTATGGATTCAAAGGCCCAGCTGGGTATGGATTCAAAGGCTCTGGGTATGGATTCAAAGGCCCAGGCTCTGGGTATGGAATCGAAGGGCCAGGCTCTGGGTATGGATTCGAAGGGCCAGGCTCTGGGTATGGATTCGAAGGGCCAGGCTCTGGATGTGGGTTCAAAGGCCCAGGCTCTGGGTATGAATTTGAAGGCTCTGGGTATGGATTCAAAGGCCCAGCTGGGTATGGATTCAAAGGCCTGCTTGAAGTCGATGAATGCAGCATACAGTCGTGATGTGCTTGCTTGTAGTTTTTGGGCAGCATCTTTCAAGTGTCTTAATATGAAGGGTGGCTGTAGCGTGCTTCTGCAAGGGAAGAAACCGAACTGGAAATCCGAGATCTTGTTGTGCTAGTCACACCATTCTTGAACAATAGAGCACACAATATTTGCATATAATCTGTACAGCGTGCCACTCACATCGATCATTCTGTAATTACCCGGCTTCGTCACTGGCCCCTTTTTATAAATAGGAGTAAGCTTGGCTTATTTCCAGGACCTGGGCACGCTTGCTTGTTTCATGAGCATGTTGAAAAGAGCGGCATTGTGTGGATCCATCACATTAACATTTTCCTGTCCCCTGCCATTATGTCTGGGCACTCGTTTTGTGGCACACTTGACAAAAGTAGGAGTGATTGTGTAATAAAGGGAGAGAGGGAGGGAGTGTAAAGTGAATCAAGAACTGCATGAAATAAAATCAACAATGCTCAGCTCCATCAGTTCTGGGGAGGGAGGGAGAGGGGGAGGCACTACTGTGACAAAGTGTTATGCCTATCCTACACACTTCCTGGAATTCAGGGTTTACTAGGCATACAAATTTCTTTAGGCCTTCAGGCAAGGAGTTTGACTGCTCATAAAAAGTAATTTGCTATTGGAGGAAAAAGTAATGCTTTTATTGTTCTGGCTTAAGAAAGTAGGCATATCATGAGCTCCTGTTTGCTTCTTTTAATTTATTCTCCATGTGTGGGACGTTGTGTGTCTCTGCATCAATTGGCTGGTGCAGAAAAACAAAACGACATCCTTTCCTAATCCATGCCAGTAGTGTTACACTATCAGCGTTATTTTTTCCCCTTCCAGTTCAGTCATCTTAAAAACCATCCTTCATATTACAAGGTGACAAATCATAACAATCTCCTTTCATTACAGGAAAAGCGTTATGCAAGCCGGTTCAGGAAACAGTTGCAATAAAAGCAGTGAAAATGGTAAAGGAGGAAAGTTGCAGGCTTGCAATTGGCTCCTGATGGGAGTACTGGAATGTTATTGGAAAGGGTGTGCATGGTTTGAACGTGTCGCGCCAAATGAGTGGCTGCAACAAACTGTGTAACAACCAATTAGGAGGTCGACTGTTATACTTTATTATTTTAGCTACATGGTCAACAGTCTTGGTCAAGCAAGAGTGATCTATACTTTCATCTGACAGACAAGTTTACCAGCATAGTCAACAGAATGCATACGGAGCTTAAAAGTAAGCTTAATAACTCTTTGAGGATTAAGGGCCAAGTCGTCGAGAGGATACAACTGTGATTGTTGTAAATAGTGCCACCCACTCTCAGAAGGATGGTACGGATGGTAATGGAGGCTTCTTGAATAACGGTGCAGATCTTTGAACTGTTTCTGTGCGGCGCTCAGTTGGTTCTGAGGTCTAGTGTCCTGACAGTAGTTGGCTCTAAACTGAGGTGGAGATCACGTTGAATAATGCTGAGATCCTTGGGGTGGATCTGCTGATGGCTGGCGGCGTTGCTGAGTTGCTCTTCCTCAGTAGCCCCCTGCCACTCCGAAGAACTTAACCCCCTGCAGCGGTTTTCTTGTTTTTGCAGGGATGGTAGTGTCCAGTGCAGGATCTGGACGGCTGGAGGTCAACCTGATTTTGTCTGAGAAGCAGGGTGGAAGCCACTTTTATTAAATTTGTTTTTGCACAGCTAGATGTTCATTGCGGCTGCCGATATCCATGATTTGCTGAATTGCTTACGGCTTTGTCAATCATGCTTTACGGCTTTGTCAATCATGCTGCACGCTAGGTTATGTCTCTCATAATCCTTATTCGCTTATGTTGGCACCCAGGATGGAAATGCAAGGCCCTGCCTAGCATGTGTTGGCACCAGGCACAGAAACTGCAGAGCTAAGCTAAGGGACAGACTGCTAACGGGTTTTCTTGAACAAGCTTTCTTCTGTTAATATTCTGCTTTCTGCTCTATTGCGGTCCGCTTAGGCTCTTCTGCAGACAGACGTTCCCTCTTATCTATTATAGACGCATTCCCTTTGTTTAGATAGGTTTGGTTACAGGCTTTTTTCCAAGCTTCCGCTGAGATGCCCTCTGAGGCATATATAGTGATGTAAGTTTAACCTTAACCTTAAGCTAAGGGACTACCAGGGATAAACACGCACCCGCCTTGGCCATTGCCAGCCTCAATAATTACTGAGTCACAGAGCCAGCCCTACAGCGCTGAACCTGCCGTGCTACTTCACCAACACAGCCATTCATTGCAAGCCTATAGAAAGGTCTACTAAACAAACACTGCTTGCATCACCTCAGCATTACCTCAGCTTAAACCATACTACACGTTTCTTGCTGTACAGGGTTCTGCCCTGTACTTCATAACCATGCACTTGGTCCCGACGGGGACAAAGATGTTGGATAAGCATTGCTAGTGGCTTCACAGGCAGTGCAATTCTTTAATAAGGGCCTGTGTATATATAAGTGTATCAAAGTATCGGGATATTTTAGTTCGTACAGGAGGTGCACGTGTGCTTGCAGGGTGAGGAAGGTGGCTTGGCCGTGCTTGTAAGATTTGGTTACACCACTAGGAGTATTGCTCAGATATCTTTGAGGGTTGGTTTCAATGTCGAGTCTGGTTTATTTGGTATTTGTTGCAGATCTGATGGCATTCAAGCTTAGTTTTTCCGTGAGTGCTATGGCAAGTAGACCAATAGCTTGGAGTGGGTTTCTTGTACTAGTATCTACACAGTAGTCAATTTTGATGTCCACAGGATTATTTTAAAGTGGCGAGGTGATTTGCTGGGAAAAAGGCAACTCTTCTACTTGCACCGGCAGATCTCGTTTGCCACGTGCTTGCTGAATTCATAGGGGCGTGGTTGGTAGATCGAAGCAACCTCAAACATTTGCAAAGACATGGAAATGCTCCACATACTTCGATTTGAGCCTCAGCTGGACGGAGTGCCATAATTTGCAGGTCTGCAGACTATGTAGCTTTTTCGAGGCCCTCAGCCGCAATCAATAGCATGTTGTTGCAATTCCAATCAATAAGCCCTATGTGCGTACGTGTGTACGTGCTTGTCTGTGCATAAGTGAGCATGTGTGTTTGTGTGTTTGTGTGTGTGTGTGCGTGTGTGCGTGCGTGCGTGCGTGCATGTGTTTGTGTGTGTGTGTGTGTGTGTGTGCGTGCGTGCGTGCGTGCGTGTGTGCGTGCGTGTGTGCGTATGTGTGTGTGTGTGAGTGTGTGTGTGTGCTTGTGTTTGTGTTTGTGTGTGTGTGTGTGCGTGTGTGTGTGTGTGTGCGTGTGTGCATGTGTGCATGCACATGTGCGTGTGCATGCCATTTACTAGTCCCTGCATCAGAGCTAAATACATGGTTATTAAAATTAAGCCATGTTGCTTCAAAATTCCCTTCATCTTTGTGCACATGCACACAAGCATGGGGTACCACAAATCCACACTCCTGCTCCCACCATCACCACCTCCCTCTATGCCCCATCCCCAACCCACACCAGCAGCACATTCCATTTCTGCTCCCATGCACGCAAGCGCTGTGTGCACTACCGCTCACTGCTCGTCTCCCCCTCCCTCGCTCCATCCCCGTCCTTGCTTCCCCTCCCCTCGCGTGTACGGTCAACCTGCCATGCCCACCCACCATCAGCATCTGCATCCTCTGAACCTCAGCGCAACAACAGCAGCAGGGACTCCGGACCTGGGGGTGTGCAGCAGTCCAGCAGCAATCGCACACAACACAGGAAGGCTGAGGGTGCGCAGGGTGAGCATTGCCTTGCTGTCATTACAGAGAAATAGTCAGGGTGTGTATCCTTCTTACACATCCTTGGTGTGCACTCTAGAATGCCAAATGAAATGGATGATGTCTGCGTGCTATTCTCTACAAATACCAAACTAGGTATTTACACAGAGTGCCCTGAACAATTTCAACAGGTTCACAGCCTCAGGGGGACTCTATTCAGACAAGGAGTCGGAGTAGCCAAATTCAGGCCAGTGACGGAGATGGCAGGAAGCGGTTGCGAGAGGAGGGGCAGGAGCAGCAGGCTGGTGAGTTCCTAAGAGGGAGTTCTCAGTATGGCATGCACGTTTGACAATGCCTCGACGCAAGTGTGTGCTTCTCCTTATTGTGCCACATACATGGAATAATGGATTCATGCAGGAAGGTTTATGAATGAGCATTAGGACTACCAGAAATGGAAGAGATGAAAATGGTTCTTGTTTGTGTCGTCTAATCGGTGTCTGTTTGGCAAACACATACTCCAATCATTATTTATCTCTTGAAGTAAAAGAGTGTGTGTCTATGTCTGTGTCTGTGTCTGTTTTCTGTGTCTGTAACTGTGTTTGTGCACGCGTGCTGTGTGTGAGTGTGTGTGTGTGTGTGTTCTTGTGCGTGCACATGTGTGTGTGTATGTGCATTTGCCTTTGACCTGCAATCAAGGAATAGTGCTCGCAACACTGATGATTTCCTAATATAACCTCTGTTTCTTTCTCTCAGTTACGCGCCCTCCCCACAACAGAGCTAGCATTCAGTCAGCGATTGGCAGATGGGACAGAGGGAGTGATGCACAGCCAACCAGCAAGCGACATAGGCTGGGAGGGGACAGAGGTAGGCTGGAGGTGGGGAGTTCAGTCACTGTGCTGTACATGCATGGACGGGCTGATAGGGATGATCATTTCAGGACCTGATAGTTGTATTTGATAGCTGAAAATTTTTACATGTCTGCAAAGAAGCAGGCAGAAAGACCCAGTAGGTGGCTCGCAATCTGGAATTTGGGAATGTTTGGGGTCAACAACAGACATCACTGCTCTCACACTGCACCATTCTACACCCTCCAACTTTAATCGGTCTTCAGAGGCCTGGATAATCCATACTACAACTCTGGGTATGGTTTGAAAAGGGCTGAAGCTTGCAGCATGTATGGAGCGACGAATTTCCTGTCATTTCCCACTGTGCCTTTTGTGTGAGTGCCTCCCTTTCGAAGGTTTCCCCAGTACCCCTGCTCCAAATTCGAAATAGCAGCAAAATGTTGTAAAGTTGTAAGATGTATTTTGACTGCATCCTGGAGTAGGTGATGTTTGCTGCAAATGTAGGACTGCACAATTTCCCTGCCAATGTGGGTGCAAATAGGCACCACGCCCCACACGGCCCTCGGTTGTTGAAGTGCTTTTAGCAAAGCTCATTGGCAAAGAAATGAAAGCGAGTAGGTATGTTGCATTCAGGTCAGGTAGAGGGGCTTTACGCTGGAAGGAAATCCTATTGGCACTATATGGGCCATTTGGCATGGGAACGGCCGCATCCAAAGCGATATACTCGTGAAATCCGGACGGACGCCCAGTACGTCGAACGTGATGAGTGTAAAATTCAGAGCTGTCTGACGCTGTCTAAGCAGTTTGTTATGTATTGCATGAGTTTATTATTTGTTACTCTTGGTCAGGTTCCATGGCATGCTATCTAGGGCGACAGAGCAGGGACGAAGGCCTCACGGCTGGTACGCTCAAACACGGGCTGTTCTGTGCCAAATACTGTGCAGAATCATCTCTCCCGTTCATCGGTCGTTTTTGACGCGGGCTGTTCTGTGCCAAATACTATGCACGATCATTCTCTCGCGTTCATCGGTCGTTTTTGACGGAGAAGGTTGCAATGGATTGAGATTGTAGTAATAACAAGGGTGTGACCAGCAAACATTGCACGAGCAGCAACAGGCTGCAAGCTTGGAGATACCTTCCGCACTTGGCGCAGTCAGGCCGTGGATGCGTGGGATCGCCCCCTCCCCCAGCATAAACCGTCCAGCCTCCAGCACCATTTTGACACAGCATAACAAAGCATGACACGACAGAAGCTTATGTGCTGGAGCACAGGTGGATTGGAGCAAATCTAGTCGTAGGATTTTCTCTGCCAGGTCCTACAAAGTGACGAAATGGGTGCAAAAGGGCATAAAACACAGGCTTGTTGAGATATGTACTTCACCCTTTGTGACCCTAATTACGGTACCGTACCGTAATACGCCATGCAGTACGGTGCAAGTACGGTCTGTTTGATTAGACAGTGTCCGACGGTACATTACGGTGCCGCCGTACTCGTATAGTCTGATTGTACAATGGCCTTAAAAGCCACTAATTTCACCAGGCCTGTGCACTGTACGGTGTACGGTACGGTAAGCTTTGTACTGTACGTATCGTAATTTTGTAAATTACGGCGTAATTACGATTTTGTTGGACCGTAATTTACTGTATTTACGGCACTTCACTGTACGGTGTACAGTACGGTGCCAAGCTGGCACTGCCGATGCAAAAATGGCCTCCGAAAGGCCTCTCCACCCCAAAACCTCCCAATTTTGCTCCCCAGTGTGCTCCTCCCATGTGCTGACGCCACACAATACACAATGCTTCCCTGAACGACCCTGAGGCTGGGTTGGGGCTGCATCAGCTCAAGGGAAGGGCCCAGCAGTGGCTTGCATAAACACTCAAAATTGGACGCAGTATTTGATTCATGGTGTTGATTTGTGTTAAACAATTGTTTCAAAAAAAGTTTTCTTGGCCTGAAATTGTAGCCAAACGGCCAAATTACGATCAAAATTGTACTCTACGGTGGGCACCGTCTTGTACAGTCTGACACCGTAATTTTGGCCGACCATAATTTAAACCGTACTGTACAAAGTAGTTACGGTCGGTACCGTAATTACGGTCCAGGATACAACATTACGGCGTAATTGCACAGGCCTGAATTTCACACAGAAGTAGGTAGTTTTTTCTCTGTCAAATTATTTATGATAATACGACTTAAAAGGAAGAAATGGAGTGCAGCGACTGATCTTTAGTTTCCATGCAACCCTCCGCTGGGACCTCCCCCCAAGCTGATGCAGTCCCAACCCAGTCTCAGGGTCGTTCAGGGAAGCAATGTGTGGCATCAGTACATGGGAGGAGCACACTGGGGAGCTAATATGGAAGGTTTTGGGGTGGAGAGGCCTTTCTGAGGTCATTTTTGCACAGGCAGTGCTGCACCGTACCGTATTTTACCGTAATTACGGTAAAATACAGTGTGACAATTACGGTAGTATGCCGTTTTTTAGCAAGTACGATCTGGACCGTATAAACCATAATTGTACCGTACCGTACAACTCAACAAGCCCGATAAACCCGCATTGCCCCACCCTGCCAATGTCCTTGCTATAAGAATTAAATTATATCTATGAACGTATGTTTGGATTGCATGAGGGAGGCATTGAGGTTCATTGAATAGGCAGAATGGAAAAAATATAGTTAGGGTGTGCTACCCATGGGGACATCAAACACTAATGAGGTCTGTATTGAGGAAGCGGTCTGCACGGTTTCAAAATGCTTGCCTTAGTGCGTCTTTGGTAATATTTAATTGCTCAAACTGCTATTGCATCGGTACTCCTCGTTTTAATGATTTAATTGAGGCATTTCCAAGCAGCAACGTTCCCTACGGCAATGCCAGACCCTTTTTTACCCCAAAATTTTTATCTTTGCCATTAGGTAGCAGTGTCAACAACTCTGGACCTTCACCCCTTGAGGCCTGCCTGCACGCTGCTGCCTGTGCCAACACTCCCCTGAAGGCTCAGCGTGCACTCTATACTTTAGCCAAGTGCATCGAGCAAGACAAGAGGGACAGCAAGCGGTACTCCCATCAAGAGCGTGAGGGCATCGTGCAGGCAGGCAGCATGCTTGTGACACGGCTGCTTGGAGAAGAAACAGCAGCAGCAGCATCACCTGCCCAACAGTTCATTGCCAAGGAGTTGAGCCTTACAGCATGGTCGTTGTCCAAAATAGTGGATGTTGACAGCCGAGTGAGGAGCAGCCAGATGCGCCAGCTTATGGATGCCATGGCTGCTCGTGCAGTAGAGGGAGGGACCATGGACCAGCCAGCTGACCGGGCATGCATGCAATGGAGCATGCTGATCTATGGCATCAGTGCTTCAGGCATTCTGTGCAAGGACAGCCAGGCTGTGCAGCACCTGTTTGATGTGGCTGCTCGACGACTGCCAGAGATGCTACACAGCAAGCAGCCCTGTGAAGCCCAAAATGTCTCCAATCCACTCTGGGCATTTGCCACTGCTGAGCACACAGGCAGCTTGCAGCACCTTGTCACTGAGATTGCAGAAAATCTGGGGGTAATGCAGGGTGCCAAGCCACAGGTGGGTAGTTATGCCAGCAGGCCTGTAGTGCAGCATTACATCTCAAAGAAGCCTGTACATTTTTGATCAGTCGTAAGGCCAGTCACTCCCCCATGATTTGAAAATCTGCTTGCGTTTTGACGTTTCAATACTAGTTGCAGTTTTTAATAAGAACATCTTAGAAATTTGGCTTCTTACAGGATCCTGGTCGATTTGATTGCAGAGGGTGCAACAATGCCAGAGGGGGTCAACGGAGGCCCCCAATGGGGGTACTTTTGAAATGTGAATTAAGTATGTGCCCCGGAGCTTGCAGTTTTTAAGCTTAGCACCCACAGGTAGGTAACATTGAGCTTGAAAGCTGCAAGTTCCAGGGCACACGTTTAATTGTCCACGGTCTTTTATGTGGATTCTCAGTGCCAAAATTTGAACTGGATTTCTGTCCAGACCACTGGGGTGGTCCTTTCGGCCCCAAACTTCATGAACCATCTAGTTATATCATCATTCAAACATGATTTGTATCAAAAAAGTCACGTTTCAGGACATTTGCTCCGTTGACCTCTGCAACAATGCGACTTGATGCTAAAATAAATGCTTTGTTGGTTCTTTGTTGTTTGGGGTAGCTGCTACATCATCCCTGACTAGTTGGCATTTTATTGAACACCAAATCAATTTTGGACTACGCACTGCAATTGCAGGCATGATCCAACCTTCTCTGGGCCCTAGCAACACTGCAAGGGAATGGCGTGGATTTGGGAAGTAGCAGCAATGTCCGTGCCATTGTAGCAGCAGGAGCAGCAGCCACGGAGCAGCTTTATAGCACAGCTTTGCCTCAAGCACTGGCCAACACCCTGTGGGCACTGGCCACCCTTGGCTGGCACCGTGAAGACAGCACCCTCACCAAGCTGGTCACTGCCATGGTGCAACGCATCAGCACAGCTAAGCCACAAAACCTCTCCAACACCCTGTGGGCAATGGCCACCCTTGGCTGGCACCGTGATGACAGCACCCTCACCAAGCTGGTCTCTGCCATGGTGCAGCGCATCAGCTCAGCCAAGCCACAAGATCTGTCCAACACCCTGTGGGCACTTGCCAAGCTTGGCTGGCACTGTGATGACAGCACCCTCACCAAGCTGGTCACTGCCATGGTGCAGCGCATCAGCTCAGCCAAGCCACAAGATCTGTCCAACACTGTGGGCACTGGCCACCCTTGGCTGGCACCGTGATGACAGCACCCTGACCAAGCTGGTCACTGCCATGGTGCAGCGAAGCAGCACAGCCAAGCCACAAGCACTGTCCAACACCCTGTGGGCACTAGGGCAGTTTGACTGGTACGATGCTGGTACCATCAAGTCACTGGCAGCTGCCATGGCACAGAGCAGCAGCAGCGCAAAGCCACAAGAGCTGTCCAACGCCCTCCAAGCCCTTGGTTCACTCCGCTGGTACGATGCAGCAGTGCACAGTCAGCTAGTGGGTGGCCTGCTGCAGAAAATCAGCAGAGATAACCAGCCAGGTCAGTCGCTCAGCAATGCCTTGTTCAGCTGTGCGCTGTCCAGTCACTTTGACAGCAGTGTAGATGCACTAGCAGCATGGGGCAGTCAGCAAGACCTGCGGCAGTGGAATGAGCAGGAGGTATCAAATACCCTCTCTGCATGGGCAATGCTCACAGCCACAGGAAAGCAGGAGGAAACAGCTAACATGCGCAGCCTAGCACAGCAGGTGTTCAAGGAGGCAAGCAGCAGGGGAGTGTCTGGGTTTTCTGCTCGATCTGATTGGGTACGAGACATGGGTAAGCTGGCCAGTGCCCACTGGGAGGCTCAACACGTGGGCTTGTCTGGGGGTGGGTTGAGCGACAGCAAGCTGCTGCAAGCTGCAGAAGCACATGTAACAACATTACAGCAAGACGTCAGTAAAGACAGCAGCAGCATAACCAGTAAGGTAGCAGCAGCCCTGCAGGGGTACTACGAGGTGCAAGCAGCACTGGTGCATGGGTACCATGTGCTACAAGTGCCGCACCCCAGCTGCCCCCGTGGCCTTGTGATCGCCGTCACGCAGCGTGACCGTGACTATCTTCGCCACCCAGCAGGGCAGGTGTACGGCAAGGCTGCATTGCGGATGGCATAAGTCAAGCGGCGCTGTGATGTGCTGGTGCTGTGTGATGAGTCTGAGCTGTCAGGAAGCATTGAGCAGCAGCAGGGGTTAATGCTGGACAGGCTGAAAGAGGCAACGCTTGAATTATAAGCTGTGGTACCCATCCCATCATGGTGTAGTTTGTTTTGTTATAATTTAGTCAGCACCACAGAGAGATGGGCATATCCTGGTTGTCAAAAGTGTAGTCAATAATGTACATAGCTGAAAAAGTGCTGAATGGCTCGATAAGTCACCTCCTTTCCCTTCATTGTTTTAACCGATGTTCTTCGAAATCATGTAGCGTTTCAATCATGCCGGTACCTGCAGTTTCAAATATTTCTTCGCTACAATGTG
>Ga0307951_1001321_pt1 | contig 15029 bp, 18 predicted proteins | sample OrgLakmetagen374_FD_201842 | JGI IMG/M metagenome (GOLD analysis project Ga0307951, IMG submission 201842) | Saline water microbial communities from Organic Lake, Antarctica - #374 | ecosystem: Environmental > Aquatic > Non-marine Saline and Alkaline > Saline | place: Antarctica: Organic Lake... | reverse complement strand
GTTTAAATGCTCCTTCACACGCAAAAAAATTATGCAGCAAGCTATTTTAACCTACTCACACCACCTTTTGTCGGCCCCACACATGGAGCACCATCTCACATAACTCTTTTTTTCCACATGCCTTCCATCACACACACAGGGTATCATCAGCGACTTGTTCCCTGGCATCGTCCTCCCTCCCTCTGACTATGACCTCATGACTGCAGCCATCGAGGAGGCCTCTGCTGCTGCAAACCTGCAACCCACCCCATACTTCACGCTCAAGGTGGGGGACCTGGGGGATTTCGCAATTTGTGTGTGTATGTATGTGGTTAATGTGTGTGTGTGTGTGTGTGTGTGTGTGTGTGTGTGTGTGTGTGTGTGTGTGTGTGTGTGTGTGCAAATGTGTGTGCAAATGTGTGTGTGTGAGTGTGGGTCAGAGGTGGGTGCGTGCATGTGCGTGCTTATATGTGTTTGTGTACAAGATGAGCGTCACAGATTTCAATGAACTATGCTAATGCAGTCAGCTTGCTGGGGAGCTTTAGGAATTAATCAAGTTTATAAAGAGTAGAAAAGCTTGTGGGAAAATGTCTCTTTTCCCCATTCTTCTTCTCAAACATACCTTTTAACCTGCTAAACACTGTGCCATGCAATTGATTTCACAACAATAAATGAGGGTACACATTGATTTGAAACGGAAATTGCACCTTCCTCACCATCCAGATTATCATCAAGGCCTCATGCATTATTGTTCCTTATTCCGCTTACCACATATATCAATAAGCTGCTCCAGATAATTGTAGTTCGTTGTGACATCCGCACCTAATTATGTCCTATGCCCTCCGTTCTGCCCCTCAGATCATTCAGCTGTATGAGATGATTGTGGTGCGCCATGGACTCATGCTTGTGGGCTTACCCTTCAGTGGCAAAACCGCTGGCTATCGCGTGCTGGTGAGTGTCTGCGCTCGTGAGGCGTAGAATACACAGCTGTTTATCTGGCTTCAGAGCTGGATGCTTTAAATCCCAAAATTCTGAATGGGTGTCTGCTAAACACAGAGCGCTACCAATCATTCAGATCAAGGGAACCTTTGTCCCATACACGTGTTGACTTGTAGAGGCTCTCAATCGTAAACAGGCATGTGCACAGATGCAAACGCGCACGCAAACACACACACACACACGTTTGACGCACAAATACGCACACAGGCAGCTGCATTGAACCTCATGCATGAGCGTGGTGAAGATGGACAGGAGGCTGCTCAGTATCATGTGGTCAACCCCAAGTCAGTTACAATAGGACAGCTGTACGGCCAGGTGCGTGTTCATGTGTACGTGTGTGTGTGTTGCTTGTGTGTGTGTGTGTGTGTGTGTGTGGTGCTTGTGTGTGTTGTGTGTACTGCCCACCATCGGTTGCCGAACGCCGATTGTGTGAAGTGTCTGTCTGTGTCATGAACTTTGCTGCGTTATAAGCCTTGAATGTGTATCGATGGGTAGTCTATCTGTGTGTGTGTGTGTGTCTAGGTGCGTGTTTGTAGTTGGTTGTGTGTGTTTTTTTTTTTTGTGTGTGTTTTTTTTTTCTCTCTCTCTCTCTCTCTCTCTCTCTCTCTCTCTCTCTCTCTCTCTCTCTCTCTCTCTCTCTCTCTCTCTCTCCCTCTCTCTCTCTCTGTCTGCTTTCACACCTCATTCAATGTCATCTCCACAATACCGTCTTTCAACTCTCACACTCAGTTTGATGCCGTTAGCCACGAATGGAGCGATGGCGTCCTGGCAGTCCTGTTTCGAAAGTGTGCCTCAGACCCTAGTCCAACACGCAAGTAAGTCACATGCAATGCTATTTTGTATGTCTCACATTCGTTAAGTGGCCCAATGCACAAAAATTTCAAGCAAGCGCTGATGTGTCACACTTGCTGATGATTTGTCACACTTGCTGATGTGTTATCACACTTGCTGATGTGTTGTCACACTTGCTGTATACCTGTGGTTCAACGCTGCTGCTGCTTCCATTTCACTTGCAGGAATACCTGCACACATACTCGCAAGCATCAGCACTAGGCCAAACTCACACCTTACATTTGCCCGTGCGTCCGCCGCATATTGCTTTTTCAGACATACTAGCAAGCATCTGCACTTGGCCAATCCCGCACTTTACATTAATAATGTATTTATCTTGCTTGCAGGTGGCTGGTACTTGATGGGCCTGTAGATGCCATTTGGATTGAGAATATGAACACTGTGCTGGACGACAACAAAAAGCTGTGCCTGAACTCTGGTGTGTGCGAGGCAGGGGGTTAAGGAACAGATTTGTGTGTGGGGGGTAAACAAAACAAGAGCAGCTATTACGACTTTGATTTCGACCGAACCCTGTCGGTTTGTGAGACTTGTGTATGCATGCGTTGTGGCTTCAATGCTGTTTGGATCAAGGGTATGAACATGATGCTGAACACAAAGCATCGGCCATGCCTGAGCCCTTCAAAGTAGCATGGACCGTTATTAGCTGGTTGGGACGTGTGCTTCCCAGAGGCTGCGGAGATGGACTAATCGATGGACTAATAGACCGCTAATAGATGGACTAATAGACCGCTATTAGCTGGTTAAGACGTGTGCTTCCCAGAAACTGCGGAGATGTTTTCTTGCACCCATCAATGCTTGACAAACTCGTTCCTTTTGCAGGTACAGCATACACACATTCTTGCCTTGTTCCCAAAGCAGCCTGTTGACCCCGGGTGTGCTTGTGCCTTCATGACCTGTCACGTTTCTATGTGCACAGGCGAAATTATCGCCATGAGCGCTCCCATGAACATGATCTTTGAGGTCATGGACCTAGCCGTGGCTTCACCCGCTACTGTGAGCCGATGCGGCATGGTGGGTGGTTGATGCTCAGGGCGCGTCATAGGTGCATACCTATGTGTACTAGAGTTCTGGTGTTGTGGAGATCAGGATGTTGTAGAGTTCAGGGTGTTGTAGAGTTCGGGGTGTTGTAGAGTTCAGGGTGTTGTAGAACCCAGGGTGTTGTAAAGTTCAGGGTTAGGATAAGGGTGCAAAGAAAGATTCCAGCAGTGAAGCGTGGAAGGTTAGGGTGAAAGGGAAGGATTTAGTGTGAAGGTTAGAAGGGTTTAGTGTGAAAGGGAAGTGTTTAGAGGAAGGTTAGTGTGAAAGGAAAGGTTAGGGTTAAGTGTGAATGGGAAGATCCAGCGGTCAAGCTGCACCAATGCAGAGCTGATTTGCAGTGGTGGGTGTCTAGTTTAGTCGGGGAGCAAGTGACACATTGTGCCTCGTTTAGTTGATGCATTGTGTCTAGTTTAGTCGGGGAGCAAGTGACGCATTGTGCCTAGTTTAGTTGATGCATTGTGTCTAGTTTAGTTGGGGAGCAAGTGACGCATTGTGCCTAGTTTACTTGATGCATTGTGTCTAGTTTAGTTGGGGAGCAAGTGACACATTGTGCCTCGTTTAGTTGATGCATTGTGTCTAGTTTAGTTGGGGAGCAAGTGACACATTGTGCCTGCATCCTGTCTGCAGTCAGGGCTTGAGCAGTGTTGCCTCAATGCCCTTCAGTGCCCTGCCTGTTGTATAAGCCTGTGCCATCAGTGTTCTAGTCTGTGAGTGAAGTTCCCGGCATGAAGCATTGATGCAAACCATCAAACCAACCAAGTCCAGGCCTCTGTGCATTGTGTCTGTAACCAAGAGTTCCAGAATCAGACTGCATGACACAAATTCAGAAGTTGAAACAGAAAGTCCAGAAACCATGCTCGAACAATATTACGGCACACACTGCCTTGACCTGCTCACTGTCTGTCAGGTGTACCTTGAGCCCCATCAACTGGGAGTGTCTCCTCTTCTGACCTCGTGGCTGAATACTCTCCCCCCGCATTATCCGGTGCGTGTCAAAGGTCATGTAGTATGTGTGTATATATGTGTGAGAGCCGGCATCCTCTACACAGCCTTTTTATAACTGTAGGATCTTGGTTCCCTTGTTGTTTCCTCCCTTAAGCCTGGCAAACATGCGTGTTTGGGAAGCTTAAAACTAGATTATGTTTTCTTGTTGATGCTCACACTGTATCGTCTCTGCCATTCACGTGGATTTCCTCACACCAATTCACAGGAGAGCCTGAAGGAGTGCCTGTCTGCTTTCTTGTTGATGCTTACACTGTACCTTCTCTGCCATTCACGTGGATTTCCTCACACCAACTCACAGGAGAGCTTGAAGGAGCGCCTATCTGCTCTGTTTGATGCGTATGCGCGTCCCTTGCTGAGATTTGTGCGCAAAGAAGTGCGTGAAGCATGCCCCACCCCGGACGGCAACGCAGCTGTGTCGTTCATGCGTCTGTGGGCCTCGTTGGCAGAGCCTCTGATGGGTAGGGCAAACACAATTGTATGGACCCTACCTTTTCTTTTACAATGTTAATCACGTGTATGTGAGACTTTAATGCTGTGCCTTTGTTCGGTTAGCAAGGTGTGTCACAACATGCCTTTTTTTCTAGTTTTTTTTGCTGTGGTGCCAATCACGCGAGATTTGCTGGTTGAGCCCCTGATGCATTGCCTGGTTTGCCATAACGTTCTACATCCTGAAATGCCAACGCGTTTCCATACGTCTCCTGTGGCCGTGATCTACGAGCACTTTCAAGTGTGCTACATTCAGCTTGTCTGGCAAAAGCTGCAACACTGACGGAAATTCCTGGCCACAGCTCTTATCGCATGCAATCAGTGCCTCGATCTGCTCTTCAAGCCTGATCAGTATTAGCACCGGAACAGCATCATGAAACAGCTATAGAGAGAGTTCTCTGTTCTGGCATGCATTTCCGTACCCAGAAGAACAAGGAACAAGCAAATTGATCTTTAAGGTTGAGCTTTAGCCACTGGTTCAACACTGACCCACCTTCTCGCCACACACACACACACACACACACACACACACACACACATGTATTGCCTGAAGGCACTGTGGAACTACAACGCCAGCACGACCCCACCAAGCTGCGCGTTGCTGCAGATGCGCTTTTCATGTTTGCGCTCATCTTCAGTGTAGCTTCCAGCGCAGCCACAATGGAGGGACGCCTGCACATACAGGTACAGGGTTTGTGCTGAGGCACGCTTATTACATATTACTTATAACGCTTTTACATATGAGTAAGAAGGCTGGAGCATTTGCGTCCGGATTTTTAGATCTTTCGCTGCTTGTGCTAAAACTAGCTTTGGATTCATTCTCAAGTTTGTGACCTCCTTTCGCCACGCTTCGTGACCGTGCCTTACCGTGGCCACATATGGTCAAGCCGTCTTCTGAGTGGCTTTCAGTGCAGCCATGCTGAGGGGCAATGTGTGAGCCACGTACAAAAAACTTGACTGTTAAAAAAGGATGTGCTCAATCCATCACAATTAAGCTATGTAACTAGCTTGGTGTGAAAAGCACAGGAAGCTATACAGGGAGTACTGTTGTGCAGTTTCTGCTCATATTGTGCAACAATACACGCATACATGCTTGAATTTAACCTTGATTAGTCCATCTGAGGTAAGTATGATTCATTACCTCATTCAATTACCAATCCAACTCCGTCCCTTTCTTTGTACCTATCCCATCTTTTTGACTCTCTTACTCAACAGGGTTTTATGAGGGAATTGGTCGCATGCCGTCTGGAGGACTACGTGTCGCCTGCAGGTACGTGCTTTTGCTACAGCAAGAAGAAAGAAATATACGCAGACTGTGACTCACAGTTAGTACGACAAAGAATAGGAGGCACTCTGCTAGCCACATGATGTAACGTGCATCTCCTGGACTGCTGGACCACGTTACTTCTATTAGAGGTCTCAAGCATAGTGTGTGAGGTTGCAGAGAAGTAGGTGCCCTTTCAAGCAAGCCGACACGTGATGCATTGCTGAAAACTATGCTTCTCATTCTCCTCTGCAAGCCCACGTTTCAGGTATGAATCGTATCACATATCACCTCTCGCTATCATTTGCATGTCTATCGTGTTACGAGCCTCATGCATGAGCTTCCTGCTGCTGCTTTCTCTGCTGCAGGCAATTCATACCACAACCCAGACGCACCCTTTGTCGAAATCAGTGCAGCCGCACTGCCACCTCCCGTCGCATCGGCCCTGAGCACCCTGCCTCAGGCAAAGGACGAGTCCTGCATGAATGACTGGATGTACGACATCGACACACTGACCTGGCAAAAGTGTGTGGTGCAAATCTAGATTTGCAGCCGTGCGTCTGCCGGCATTTTCTTGCGTCTTATGTCTGCTGAACTTGCATAGGAAGGGTTTAACATTGCTTTCACATTCGTCTCATAACGCTAAGAAGACCCATCCTCCTTCTTCGTCCTTGATCTTTAAATACCTAGCCAGGGCATGTTTGAGTTGATGCATACTGTGCATCACACTCGTCCCATAAAATCGCGGTAGCCACACATTTGATCCTTGCCGGCTGGTTTACTAGTCCCTCCCTCCCATTTCCCATGGGAGTCAATACACTGAGAACTCGTCACTCAGCTGGATGCTGAAATCCAAGGACCAGTTACTCCCCCTGCCTTGCGTATCAAAGTCATGCTACTTGTTTAATTGCTTTACCGCATGACACACACACACATACACACACATGCACACACACACACAAATATGCAGGTGGATCGATTTGGTGGGCGTGGCTCCCATTCCCGAGGATGCCACATTCCGCAGCATCATTGTTCCCACCGCTGACAGCGTGGCTATCACGTTCATGCTTCGTGCAGCCGTGGAGTGCACCAAAAAGTGGGTGTGACTTACGTAACCACTGGTGTGTGTGTGCGTTTGTGCACGCGCTTGTGCATGTGCGTATGCGCGTATTAGTGTGTTGGGTGTGCCCTGCTGATTCTTTCGACCTAATGGTTGTGTGTTCTGAATCTGCGTGTTCATGCTTGCAAAAATTATCTTGGGAGCCTCAATCTCATACTTTGAAGCATCGGCCGTACTGCAACTGCGCCTTCCCCAAGCCCCACTGCTCACCGAGATTGATCAACAAGCACGGGAATTCAATGCCACCGCCCTTTAATTCTTTTTCATTACTACTCACATACGCATGCATGCATCCACACACACACACACACACATATACACACACACATATATATGCATGCACATACACATGCACATACACATATACATGCAATTACACATACACGTAGACACACATATAAATATATATACACTTGCACATTGCACATACACATGCACAAACACATACACATGCACCTGCTCAGGTATCCCTTGCTCCTAGTAGGCCCCACCGGCACAGGCAAGACAGCCTACACTGCCTCCTACCTTGCCAATTTGAACCAAGAGCAATACGCGCCCCCTAACACGCTGGGTTTCAGTGCTCAGACGAGTGCCAGCGTGGCACAGTCGCTCGTGGATGCTAAGCTGGACAAGAGGCGCAAGGTTAGACGTTGATGCGTTGATGCCATAAGAAATAAGAAATAAGAGCGCAAGGTGTTAATTGTGTTAATTGATGATGCATGCCAGTACGGACAAAAGGCAGAGTAGATGACTAAATTACATGGCTCGTGACAAAACATATTAGAGAGGGGGGGATCAATCAAGGTTTTTCGAGACCTAATGGCATGGTGAGAAAGGACAGGCTATTGGTTGAGGGAACAGCACTATATTTGATATCATATGGTGTCGCTCTCTTTAAACCTGGGTGTGTACGGATTTCCCATTTTCAAGCATGCATACATGCTACAATGTGTACGGGCCTTGGGCCTTTTTTCACTGAGCACACATATTGCATACATATAAACACAAATATACAACCCCCCTCCCCTACACACACATGCACACACACACATACACACACGTACACGTACACACATGCAGGGTGTGTACGGGCCCCCCATCGGTAAGCACGCCGTCGTCTTTGTGGATGACCTGAACATGCCCATGAAGCAAGAGTACGGGGCACAGCCACCCATAGAGCTGCTGCGTCAATTCATGGACCACCAGGGCTGGTACGACCGCGACAATACGTTTCGCACAATGCAGGCAAGTTTTTGGCATGTGTACGTGCTTGTGAACATGGCTCCTCCTTCCTGGTGCAAAAAGGATAATTAGTTAGTTTACTGTCCTTAGCACACCTGTTCAAGCGCTTGTACACAGTCCTCTGTTTACAGCACCTCCATCACTCCACACTTCCATGAGCAAGCTTGCACCCACACTCGCGCGCTCACACACTTTCACATGACATGTGACAGCACCTCAGCACGTCCAGTTTGTTGCGGCCATGGGCCCTCCAGGGGGGGTCGCACATCTGTACCTTTCTTACAAGCTCTCAATCACACTTGCACACTTGCATGCATACACACCATACAGGACGTCCAGTTTGTTGCAGCCATGGGCCCTCCAGGGGGGGGTCGCACCTCAATCACCCCCCGCTACGTGCGTCACTTCCATGTGCTGGCCATCACAGACTCCTCAGACGCCACACTGAAGCACATCTTTACCACCGTACAGGTGTGCATGTGTGTGTGAGTTTGTGTGTGTATGCAGGTGTCCGTGTGTGTGAGTGTGCGTGCATGCCTATGGCTGTTATATTTGTATATACAGGTGTTTTGGGACCATGTGCTTTTTTTCACTCCTGCACGTGAGTGTTCAAAAATACACATGCACGAGCAAGCACGCACATGCACATAGTTGCTGTGCACACACGCATACATACAATGACACCCCAGACATACTTTCATACTTTCACATATAAACGAGGACAAGTATACTCGCATAGCTATGTATGCACACACACTCATGCACACATACACACACACGCAGGACTGGTTTTTGACGTCCCGCAACTTCCCCAAGCCCGTGGTAGATCTTAAGTGAGTGTGCCTCTCAGCAAAGGCAATTGCAAAGAAGAAAATGCGCGTGAAGCACTAGCAACAAAATGCACGAGCTTTTTCTCTGATCTTTTTAATAATAATGGTGGATCTCAAGCAAGTGTCCCTCTCTGCCCAAAGCCTGTGGTGGATTCTTTGGCGATTTGCACCTCATTAGGCATCTATGTTAGCAACAAAACCGTAGCAACCAGAATGTACATAGGTTTGGCCAACACCGTACATACATACGTATATACGGTGTATATACGGTATTTTTAGCAGGGAAGTTATCATGCATACAGTCATATACGGTGTACATGTACGGTGCTGGCCAACTCTAAATGCACACCATTCACCGTCCAGATGCTGACAGTGATGTGTGTGCTGGAGTGAGCCGCTGCAGACATCTTACTTGATAGGGTCACATCTTAGCACAACCTCACTACCTGGAATGTGTGCTGCTTCCCCCTGCTGCTTCCAGGGACATGCTCGTTCAAGCCACTGCAGACATCTACAACACCGTCTCTGCTCAGCTGCTGCCCACACCCACTAAGTCGCACTACGTGTTCAACTTGCGCGACTTCTCTAGGTAGGCTTTATTGTGCGACGCTTGGAACGCGCCATGAACAGCAACAGTGCTGCTGCTAAACCAGCTGCTGCCTACACCCACCAAGTCACACTGTGTGCTCATCTTGCGCGCAACCTTTCTAGTGGGTTTTGTTGTGCAGCGCAGCAAATGGCATGAAAGCATCAGTGCTGCCTTTGACAGTAACTAGGTACATGCTCAACCTTGTCCTCACTGCGGCTGCTGCAAGCCCTGTCCAGCTGGCAAGACGCCTAAGAAACAAAATCAGCAAAAAGGAGCAGGGAAGTCCACACAGTGCACTAGAGAATGTAAGGAACATCGTGCTTTGCTGCCAAACCTTACGACTGTGTGTTGGTGAACGAATTGATAGGGCTTGCCAGGACCATTTCAACTTTTGGCAGGATGACGTCAAGAGGATGATATGAAGAGTGACTCGCAGGTGACTTCAATCAACGTTCTTAAACAAGCAAACATTTGAATGAAAACCAACCGCAGAGTCATCCAGGGCGTGCAGATGCAAAACCCTGCGGCCCTGACAGCCAGTGCACAGCAATCCAGATGCTCCATCTCCCAGCAGCACATGAAGCTTTGGTGCCATGAGGTGTGTGCGAGTGTGTATGTGTGTGTGTGTGTTTGAATGCTTGCGTGTACACATCAGTATTTTGCTCAACCCTAAATTCATAGGTTTTGTCTGCTGCAACGTATGTGTCTTGCAGTCCCGGGTTCCAAAACCTCAAACCCGACACACACACACACACACACACACACACACACACACACACACACACACACACACGCTGGGTGTCAAACTTGCTGTAATGGGTGCAGCACTTGGACCTCAGACAAGCACGATGTGCACAGGCTTGTGCTTTGTGCAGAAGATGAACAAACGTGGTTTTCCATATGTCCATTAGAGCTAATACTTACATGTGTTATGCATCCTTGCATCTGATTGACAAACAGGTGATGCGTGTATTCTACGACCGCCTAGTGGATGAGGAGGAGCAGGTTTGGTTCCTAGACACCCTCAAGCAAGCCACCAGCCGCTACTTCCGCACCAACTTTGACACCCTCTTTGCACACTTAGCCTCTGAACCTGGAGGGGCTGCTGTTCCTCCTGGACGCATTACAGGTGATTGCTCTAGTTTTTGGCCTGGCCGTGTCTATGTAGAGCATGTATGGAAGATGCAAGCAGGGCTGCGATTACGGCAACACCGGCATGTGCGTGCCTCCCCTTTTACTGCACTAGAGAAGCTAGAACATTGCAAGCAGATAAGCCAATTTTACCTGACCTGCTCGTGCGCGCCTTCCCTGACTGTGTTTTTGAGTGTAATGTGTGGGGCACGCTTTTACAAATCTTGAGTTTAGGTTTGCAAGGTCGCAGTGTAACCTGTTGTTGCATCACACAAGGGCTCAATTTGCAGACCTTGGTAGTAAGCTCAAATGCTCAGCATCCATTGGACACGTCAGGTGGCTGAATTTGCAGCCCTTGGTAGTTAGCTCAAAGGCCCAGCATCCATTGGACACATCAGTTGGCTGACTTTGCAGCCCTTGGTAGTTAGCTCAAATGCTCAGCATCCATTGGACACGTCAGGTGGCTGAATTTGCAGCCCTTGGTAGTTAGCTCAAAGGCCCAGCATCCATTGGACACGTCAAGCGCCTGCCGGTAAAAAGGGTGAAGGCACCATGCGGCACAACCACTTCCTGCATAAATTCTGCAGCAGTTTCTGAATGACCATCTGACCATGCGTACCTTGCCTGAATATTAAGTGGACTTACTTGAAGTCATCAAAAGGGTGACCTGTGTTCTGATCTTTCCTGCAGCAGTTTATAACCATTTGATTGGCATGCACCCTATCTATCCGTACAGGCACACATCTGAGGCGCTGTTTCTTTGGGGACTTCACAAGCGAGATGGACGAAAATGGGGTGCAGCCTTACATAGAAATTTTGAGCCCAGAGGTATGTGCGTGTGTGTGATAAGAGTAAGTTGTGACTGTTAAAAAAAAAGGAGAAAGGGGTGGGACTTGTCAGTGATCTTGTACGTGTGAATGTGTGTGGTTGCATGTGTGTGTGTGTGTGTGTGTGTGTGTGTGTGTGTGTGCCTCATTTCTGGTTTTGAACCTGAGTGAAGACGAGGGCTCCTGTCTTGTGTCAAAAGTATCGTGTCAAAAGTGTCATGGGAGTGGTTAATTCAAGTTTCATATCATCTAGATCTTCTCCTGGACGTGCGTCCAAGCTCTACAGTCGTGTGGTCATTATGTGCGGAATGCCTTGGGAACCCTTGTGTATTGCTGTGAGAGTCATGATGCTCTCACATCATCAAACCGGTACCCCCCCTGCACCTCAAAACAGGCCGTGATCTCAAGAATGGAGGACTACCTAATGGACTACAATTCCCTGACAAGGAGGCCCATGAATCTGGCCATGTTTTTGTGAGTTTTATCGTGCTTTGTCTGCGTCACAAGGGCATATCCTTGTCCTTGTTGTCTTGTGTGTTGACATCAGTTAAGTTTAGAAATCAAAGCTATGACTCCGTCCACTGGAAAACTGCAAACGGAAATGCCTCACAAAAGTGCCTTATCATTGCTTTGACTCTTTTGTATTCAAAGCCGTTCCCTGTGCCTTGCATCCCTGTTGTCTTATATGTGTGTACAATGACAGCAGCCTGCCTTTCCATTTGCTTGTTCTACTTCCTTCCATTGCTTGTTCGGATCTATCCTGATCTACCAGTGTGTGTTACTGCCAAACATCCATACACACAACACACCCTGTACAACCAACTGACTGTGTGTGCAGGTATGCTGTGGAGCACATTGCGCGTGCGGTGCGTGTGTTACGCCAGGAGGGAGGCCATCTGCTGTGTGTAGGAGTGGGGGGCAGTGGACGGCAATCCTTGTCCCGCTTGGCAGGCTTCATCGCGGGCATGGAGGTCTTCCAGGTAGGTTGTTGTTGTGCATCGTGTATCAACCGTTCTGCCCGCAGTGCTTTATTCATTTGCTTGCATGTATGTGCATTCTACTTCATACCTAGGATTTTGCTGTATTGCCACTGCATGTATGTTCTAATTTCTTGCATGTTTATTACCACTGTAATGTTTGTGAAAAGTTTATCACCACTGCATGTATGTTCTAATTTCTCGTGCACATTCGTACCTTGTGTCACCTACCACTCCGTACTAACAGGTTGAGATCTCTCGTAACTACGGCATGAACGAGTGGAGGGAGGACCTGAAGTACATCTGCAAGAAGGCTGGGTCGGAGAACAAGCCCTTTGTGTTCCTGTTCAGTGACACCCAGGTGGGTTTGAGGGCTTTACACTGAGGGTTTCATCGTGTTCCTCTTCAGATGAAACATAGGTTTGTGTGAGATTCACAACAAGCACTCCAACGTGTTCCTCTTCACTGACACCCAGGTGGGTTTGAGTGTTTTGCACTGAGGGTTTCATCGTGCTCCTCTTCATATGAAATATAGGTATGTGTGAGATTCACAACAAGCACTCTAATGTGTTCCTCTTCACTGACACCCAGGTGGGTTTGAGGGTTTCGCACTGAGGGTGTCATTGTGTTCCTCTTCGGTATCAATCTGGTACGTGTGAGGTTTACCATAAGGATTCCAGTGTGTTTCTCTTCAATGACATTTAGGCGAGTGAGAGATCTACCCCAAGGCTAGCCTTGTGTTCCTCTTCACTGGCATTGGTGTAAGTGAAGGGTAGCCTTGTGTTCTTCTTCACTGGCATTTAGGTAAGTGTCCTCTTCACTGACATTTAGGCAAATTAGAGATCCACACCAAGGGTAGCCTTGTAGCCTTGTGTTCCTCTTTACTGGCATTTAGGTAAGTGATGGATCCACACCACCAAGATATGTAAGCATTCCTCTCTAGGTAGTCTCGAGGTACAGTGACACCCAGGTAAAAAACAGAGGTATACTGTTAGAGGTAAACGTGCACTTGGCCGGGTTGTACACAGAGCATTACAGACCAAATCTGAGTGGAAATGCTAGAGAGCGTGGGCTTTGGTTAGAAAGGCCCTCGCGAGGTGTGGTGAACTCCTTGGTAGTGCACGTAAGTGCTCAGTAGTGCACATAAGGTGTGTGTACGTCTAGCAGTATGCCAGGAATTTATCTTTTGCCGGCATTGCTAGACAGAATGTAGTCATTGGCCTGTTCTATGGTATCTTCCGGATGGTGGTGAAGCAAACAGCAGAAGACCCAGCAGCCATCAAACACAAGGCCCATGCTTGCACCGTGCTTTGGTGCTCTGTGTGGCACTGGCCAAACCACCTACTCAAGCCTCCCACTTAGCTCTGCATCGCACTGCCTGTGCAGATCAAGAACATGAGCTTTGCAGAGGACGTGAACAATCTGCTGAACAGTGGGGAGGTGCCCAATATGTTCCCATACGACGAACGCGCTGCTATTGGAGAGACGGTGAGCTGCCATCACTGTACAAATTCGTCTTGCTGACACTGTACTCCTGCCTCCTGCACTTAATGCCACCCTCATTTGCCAAAGGCCTCCTTGGTATGAGTATATAAGCAGGGTTGGCCAGAACCGTACATACACACCGTATATGACGGTATGTATGGTGGTTTCCCTGCCAAAGATACCGTACATACACCGTACATATATGGTTCTGGCCAACCCTACACACATGCATTTTCAAGCTTGCTGCCTGTACCACTCATGCACTCGATGCCACCCTCATTTGCTTCCAAGCATTGGCACTTTCAAGCTTGCTGCTTGTATCAGTCTTGCGTGCCTAGCAGAGGCAGTGGCAGGCTTACAAAGCGGCCTTGGGAATGTGCTTATTTCATTATTTCGGAAGCTAGCTCTGCCACCAGCCTTAAACATTTTGTCATGTCAGCTCCGTGCAGAGTCCTTCCAGCTGTAGCAATGTCCTTTTAAACACACAGGTCCGCAGCTTGGCCAAGAAAATGGGCAAGCAGCTCGATACCCCCAATGAGCTTTGGGCCTTTTTTGTGGAGCGCACACGCTTGAACCTTCACTTGGTGAGATGCCACTCGTGAGAAGTGTAAGGTTGGCCAGCAACGCAATAACACAATACAATTTGTAGAATACGCAATACATACTTATGCAATACAAAATATAATTACGCAATACAATGTGCAGAAGTGTAAGGTTGGCCAACAACGCAATAGCGCATTACATTGTACATATGACCGCTCATTTCTTAACCTTTCTGCCAAAAATAACGATGAAAACTGTGAATGCCTAGGTGTGGTAGTTCCTAGACGTGTGTGTTATGCTACATACGCAGCGCACGCTCGTTGCCAGAAGCGGTGCCATGTAGAGAGCTTGCAATCCTAAACGACAGCATTACACAATGCACGCTGCAAGTTGATGCAATGAACGCAGCTTTTATTGTGCAATGCGCATCATTGTGCAATGCGTATTATTGTGCAATGCGCATATTTGTGCAATGCGTGCTGCCTTGCCCAAGCATGCAAATGCACAATGGTATCCATAAAGATTCTACGCCAAACAAGAGGGCATGAGACGGATTGCGCAACCATCAGGCACGTGATTTAAGACCATGCATATCCTCAACAAACTGCACTGGTGCATTCTTCCTTTGCATGCATCATATTATACTGTAATGCAATACACAC
>Ga0307951_1001318_pt1 | contig 15039 bp, 16 predicted proteins | sample OrgLakmetagen374_FD_201842 | JGI IMG/M metagenome (GOLD analysis project Ga0307951, IMG submission 201842) | Saline water microbial communities from Organic Lake, Antarctica - #374 | ecosystem: Environmental > Aquatic > Non-marine Saline and Alkaline > Saline | place: Antarctica: Organic Lake... | reverse complement strand
TCGCAGAAGTACTCTAGTTCTTGGAGGCGAGTACAACCGAACGTTAGTTAGTACTCTCTTAGCACAGCTTGCGCTGTGCTAACCATCCTTTTTATGCTTGTGCCTTAGATAGTTGGCAGCTTAGTTTCATTCTTTTTAAACCTTTTTATCAAGTTCTTGTCTGTGAGCGCAGGTGTAACATTTTTATCTTTTTATCCAGGTTTTGTCTGTGAGCGCGAATATGTAACGCTAATGTTTGCTATCAGTAGTCTGCCCTGCGCCAGGCAGTTGTGAGCCTCTTTCTAGCTCATATAAGTCACTTGGTTAAGCAGTTGAGCGTCGATTGTTGAGCAAATCCGTCGCTTTTTTGCTACTGATTAAAGCGAGGGCCACCTGCCGAGTCCCGTGCAGATGGACTTTTCGTACCACATACACACACAGACACACACATAACTCGCTCCTTCCTTCTATAGGCTTTTATTCTGCGTCATTATTTTTTTCTTTGGTGCTTCCTCTCTATTGCACGCCTGTAAGTTTGACCGTTCTCCTTGCGCTCACATCTGACCAAGCCATTGAATACTCTCAAAAAGTAGTCGCAATGTCTTCATTTCACAACCACCATGCAACTTCCTGCTCATGCCCTAAAAATACTGTGCCCTAAAATTACAAAGCTGCGGGGCCCTCTTTCACTCTACAAGGTAAGGTAAGGTAAGGTAAGGTTACATCATTATATATGCCTCTAGGGGGATCTAAGCGGAAGCTTGGAAATAGCCTATAACCATACCAAAAGGCACTAGAAACTCTATAAACCTGTTCAAACACTTTACTTCCTCTCCCTCTCTCTTTGCTTGCCTGGGAAAAAAATTAGTGCCACTGTCTTGGTCTAAAACCCCGGTAGGTCACGGCAACAATGTCATGATTTAACGCCAATGCTAAGCTTCATAATAATCATCGTGAAATTGTTGTATCATTGTTATGGTCGTTTATGGATTGTGGACCAAACCCGCAAACTGTGCTTGCAGATACCGGATGACTTTGCGGGTGGGGCACCCTTAGCAGCTTATAGATGGGACTCAGGTATCATCACGCGAGAGCAGTTTGAGGCGGTGCCTAAGAATCTGCGCACCGGAAATGGGGGGTCATGCGCTCAGTGCGCCCGGGCAAACGCGTTTAAGGTGTGTGTATGTGTGTCCGTGCATGTATGAAGGAGGAACGCACTAAGCATAGCTATAGTAAGGTGGTCTTACATACAAAGCCCGACGATGCAATGGATTTGCCTTTTGCTGATTCAAAGCTGGCGCTTAAGCAGGAATGTCAATTGTTACCAAATATGTTTTGGTGTGCGACGCTTTGAACTCAGCATCCGTTTACAATTCCAGCATGGGAGCTTGCGTAGTTGCAAGATAATTAGGGTTGGCCAGAACCATATGTATACGGTGTACAAACGGTATTTTTGGCAGGGAAATTGTCAAATGTACGGTCATATATGGTGTGTATATACCTATACGGTTCTGACCAACCCTAACAATAACGCCTTTTAGCTGCAGCTGATTTTGCAGTCCCTACTTATTTTGCACTGAATCAGAAGTTCACACCACCCTGTCGGCCAACAAGTCACCCTGTCGTGTCTTTTTTCATGCTGCACAGATCTTGAATGGCCAGCTGTACACCAAAGACACCAATGAAGATGACATGACGATGCGCATGTACATGGACATATTCATCCTGGCCGCCCATCTGTACGACCTACCAGATATGGATTTCATAGTGCACACGTGAGTGGCTAACTGCTCGAGGACTTTTGTCCATGCTGCCTGATCCCTAGTTTTGTGATGGGTGACTGGGCCGGGTTTGCATGTGCACTCATTAACAAAGTGGCGTGTTATCCTTCTAAGCTGCTCAGATTACAGTTTAACTAGCTTCCCCGCATGCTCTATCCTGAGCACTTACTAACACACAGAAACACAGAAACACACGCACCCAAAGGCGCGACAAAGTACATACATGCACATCCAAACGAATTTGCAGGGGTGACGGCGCTGTGTCTGGCATGCCGTTGGTGGCCACCAACATCCACAGGGACCACCCCCATGCAGGTTTCACCATTCCCTACATCACTGATTGGAACCAGAACGCGTTGAGCATTCAGCAAAGCATGGCATGGGCAGACTGTGAGCATATGAGGTGTGTGTACGCATGAGTACGCATGTGTGCATGTGCGTGTGTGGTTTGAGCATGTACGTTCTTGTTTCTCATTTGTGCTGATGTTTGCATGCCAACACAACTCAGGAAATGCAACGCAGGCAGGATAAAATCATTAATCACCAAATGATTCCTTTCTTGGATGACTGGATCTTCGTAAGGCAGGAAACATGGCCTCCATATGACATGGGGCTGTACGACCATCTCTTGACTAGTGCAAGCAATGTGCGATTCGTAAGCACACGCATACACTCTCCAAATGCCTCATAAAAGTCCAGACACACCCTACCTCAACCTACACACACACTACCCTCACAGGCACCCTGCTGGTCAGCCCACTGTACCTCGTGCTGTTTGGAGGGGGTCCACCTCTGACCCTCTCATAGGCGCAGTATCTCTAGGAAACATGGCACGCACGCTGCGCTTCCGCATCCACATGCTCAGCAGCTTGTACCCAGATGTGTTGGATGCCAGGATCACCAAGGCACGTGCATATGTGTTTTTGTCTGTGTGCTTGTGGCTTTGTGTGTGTGTCTGTGTGTGCCTTTTACATTGCAGGAATGTTGCGAGTTATTGTGGATACATAAATGTTGGTTAGGAGGGGATCAAAAAATGACCATCGTGGACCCTTTTTAACGCAGGAGAACAACTCGATTCCATTTTAACTGCTTGCTGCATGTTGCGTTGGTTTGATACTAAAAGAGGAGTAGGCACATGCTTAGTTTGCCTTATCGTGCAGGCCATTCTTTTGCAGGCGTCTAACCTTGTCAGATCATCCGGGGATTCAAGTACGCTTAAAAAGCTGATTTGACTCCTTGCCTTGATCATAAGTTTGATCATTCAAAAGCATTCATGTGGTAGGCAGGTGTTGAATGTGAGCCGTCTTCCTTAAAATGCCAGCTCAAAAAAGGGCCAGTTTCCAACCTTCCCCAAACACATATCTGTATTTTCTGTTCCAACCCTCCCAAACACGTATCTGTATACGTTGGCTCAATAATGCTATAGGGTTCTGTGGCATTGTAGTCGTCATTTGGGGCGGGAGTGTGCCCTGTTTTGGGCATCCTGGGACTCAGTTGCAAACTTGGGCCAGGAATGCAGTTGAAGCGACACAAAGGTCCAATGGGCCACTGAACAGCAACCCCTTGCATTTATTCTCTCAAAATAATTCAGGGCAATTCCCTGTAGAAAATGAGTGGGTTTTGGGGAGGTTTTCCCCCCTGCCGACTTTGAGTGTTGTTGTGGTTGCTGGGACAGGCAGACGCAGGTGTAAGTCTTGGCTTTTAATTTGCACATGCTGGTTGCAGATTATTCAGACCCCGGACCTCTTCTTCTTCTGCAAGGACAACCCTGGTGCCAGCGACCTGTGCCAGCACCAAAGCCAGGGCCTCGCAAAGCTGGTGGGGCAGCCAAACCCCACCGGAGGGAGGTGGCAGATGGGGCTGAACGACTTCCAAAAATTCGCACTTGTGCTGGATGTTGACGGCAACAGCTGGTCGTCCAGGTGGGGCATGCGTGTATTTGTTCTGATGGCTGCAGCAACCAGAGTCCGCAGTCAGCATTGATTTGGGCAGCACTGGACCATTTGTAATAAAAGGGTTTGGAAAGTGAATCTTTTTTTTCCAGTGCATGTTTCTGTTTTGGAACCTCAGAGAAAACTTTAGCTCTTTCCTTACCTAACAAAGGCAAGTTTACCTTATGCATGCCTTTCTCGTCGCACGCGCTATATTTCCACCATACACTCCAGTGGACGGCATGAGTGACGTCTTGTGCCTTTCTGCCCTCCCTGTGCTTTCCACACAGGTTCTTACAGCTGGCACAAATGAGCACAAGGCCCATTTTGAAGCAGGCTTCCGCACGGCAAGGCTATTACGAGCACTTCTTCCCCCCAGGCTTGGAGTCTGTTGCAATTGAGCCCTTTGCAAGCAATCTCACGGACCTGCCACAAAGGTGGTAAAATGTGTGCAATAGCCGTCGCATAGGTACTTTTTTGCGCAAGCATTGCTGTGACCTGCACGTCTCCAGTTGCCTCTCTTCGTTTCCTTAACTGAAATTGAGCCTTGCTTGTGAAATGGATAGTGTTCCACCTTGCTCAGGGGCACAACAAGTCATGGTGTGGGGCTTCCTTAATCCTTGAGCCTCTTTGCTTTGCTCATATTTTTCAGCAATGGATGTTGTCAGTGCAGTGTTGTCGTGCACTGCAGTGTTGTCAATGCAGTGCAGTGTTGTCAGTGCAGTGTTGTCAGTGCAGTGGCGCTAGGCAGTGTTGCTAGGCAGTGTTGCTAGGCAGTGTTGCTAGGCAGTATTGCTAGGCAGTGTTGTCAGTGCAGTGTTGCTGTTTTAGGCAAGGCCTTGACGGCTTGTGTCAAGCGAAGGGCTAAAAGCTTGGCTCTGGCATGCCGTTCTGTCCTAATATTTTGTCTGCTCCTCGTTTAAGACAAATTTCCAGCATGTGAAGCAAAGGCAACCTGCTTGTCTAAAAATTGTGCTGAGGCAGGTTGGCTTCCACCCAACCAAAGTCAAGGAAGCCATCTGTTTTGAACCCCCCCCCTAATTCCTTATCTTGAGATAAACCGTTCAAGTGCCATAACTGCTCCTTTCCTATTGTGGGAGCTTATACTCCACTGCAGTTTGGGACTGTGTCAGGATAAGTGTTAAGGTGTTCTGCTTCTATCCTATTGCTTCAGGGCAAAGCAAGTGCTGCATGCCATGGGGTTCCACCCAGAGGGCTATTACAGCTGGCAGCGCCAGAGGAGGATGCACCGGAAGTGCAAGGAGCAATGTGAGGGAGAGGATCAGCTGTTGGAGGTACGAATGGTGCCATGCAAACATGAGGATGAGAAGCTGTAGGAATTGCTTCTTGAATGGTGCAAATCGATGCAAGAAGACATGGAGTTACCTGCTAGTTATTATATGAATATCGAGGTGGAAGCTTGGCATAAACAGGAGCAGAACTGGGATTTGTTCCTGGAAATTGCTGTGGCCGTCAGAAGAGAGGCATCTTTGCAGGTGAATTGCAGACAGTAGCTTTGTCGCTTGTTTATATCATCTCATTCTCTTACTTTATTCTAAGCTATGATCCTTCCTGTGCAACCACTCAACCTGCACAGGATGCGAATAAAAAAAAAGGCTCCTACAACAATCATACAGGCTCACAAACTTGCTATTTTTCATGATGCAATGTGATATAGATGCAGGAATGCATGGCAGGGTGCAAGGAGCAGGAGCTGCTGCGTAGAGATGCAGGGCCCGAGGAGGAGCATGCAGGGGCCACATTGGAGAGCCTGACTTGGAATGGAGAGGCAGATGATGAATGGGGTGAGCATTTCATAGGACGGTTGCCTGTTCTCGTGCAAATCCGTTTCGCTGCATTGTGCAGGTAGGGCTTTAGCTCTAAGCATTACACAGAATCCTGGTGGTCCACTGTCTTCACCTGTGCCTTCCGATTTTGAGTGCTCTACACAAAGTCCCAAACATTGCACTGGAAAATTTTTCTCAAAACAAGGAAATGCATCTTTTTGCTTGTGCCCTTTGTATTTTGTGAGCTGGTGGTCCCCACAACTAGTGCACCCAAGTATGGGCAATTTTGTGCCAAGAACTTTGCGCAACCATGTCACTCCCATCCCCTCCTGTTATGATATAAGCAAGTTGTGACAGAGAGCCTAAATTTTTGAAAGCCAGCGGATAGCATGAGCAGAGACAGGGACTTCACTCCTGACACCACTGTCCGTAACAGATTCATCATCTGGCGCTTGCTTTGGCGCCTTGCAAAGCTTTCAAATGCCATGCACAGTCAGGGCGTGGATGCACGCAGAGGTGCCTGATTTTCCAATTATACGCTCTTTAGTCAGGTCACCCCACCTCAGCTTGCATCAGGCCTTATGCACTACTTTTGCAAGATAAATTTAATGCATATTACCAGGTAGATAGAATTGACTTTGTTGGAGCACAGGTAGATTGAAGCAAGTTTGGTAATTGGCCTTTTTCCTCTTAAATTGCTGCAAAAATTGGTCGAGCCTTTCCAACTGCCAATTTCCGCGCTACAAGATATGATTGTGATTATTTTTGGTTGCTTGGGTGAGGCGTGCAATTTGTAAGAAGGTAGAAAGCTACACAGTACAGTTTTGGGTGTGCAGATGCGGGGACGACTAGAAATATGTGGTGCAATTCTGCTGAATGCTTAATTTCCTGTACACAAAGCTTCTGGATGCGTCTGCTCAACTGCAACTCTTTTTGGTCAGTATGCACTTGTCTGTATTGCTACACACACGCACACATACATACACACGCAGATGCACACACACGCACACACTCACACACATACGCACACACAACAACATCGTGCAGGTAGCGACGAAGGAGATAACAGTGCTAGTAGCAACGACGCAGACTTAGGAGAGGAAAAAAGCAACTGGCGTGCTCGTGCATCTGTAGAGAGGACTGGGGAGAAAGCAGCAGGGCCCAGGGTGCTGAAGGCAGGGATAGTTAGTGTAGGGGGTGGAAAAGAGGTGGGGGGTACGGGGCTTGGGGGCAGCTGGTTGTCAAAGGCGAGGGCGAAGGCCAAGGCAAAGAAGCAAGCTAAGCTCAGGGCTGCTGCTCTTGCAGAGGTGGGTGGGTCTGGAGCGATTTACGGACTCCTGAGTGACGGAGTAAATGACAAAGACTAGGAGTGGTCATTGTTGTGCGTGAGTCAGCTCATAGCACGGCTCGACGTCAGTATGCAATGCTGAATGTACATAGTTTCAAGGGGTGAGCTGGGATTTTGAGAGATCTTGGGGTCTGGAGTAGCTGCAATTGATCATGGGAGGAGAAGTTTAGAAAATAAGTACAGTATCGGATGCTTGAAGAAATATGCATTCAGCAGGATTGCAAATGATCAATTGATTGAAATTAATTTGGAAATAAAGGCGGTAGGCTAGGCGTTTGTAACAGCAGAATTCCTGTGGGGCGGCTTGCTTCCTGGGCAACATCTTGGAAGCACTCAGTTATCAAGTAAATGATTCTTGCAAACTTGCACATGTTTTGTACTGTCCCTTGATACTACAAACATACGCGCACACACACACACACACACACACACACACACACACACACACACACACAGAAACCGTAACCACACCGTGTCGTACTCAATGCGTACATGTACGTGCCTCTGCAGGCAGAAATGCAAAAGGGGGATGGCAGAGAGGAGGAAGAAGAAGTGGACGGAGACGACAGCAGGAGTGAATTGGGGGGGGAAGGAGATGCGAACAGAGGCGGGAATGCGGGTGGGGTGTACGAAGAGGGTAGCAACGGAAATGGCAGTGCGGAGGATGATGCCAACGCCTTGTTGGACGAAGATGGTGTGGGGGGGAAACGACGGCGCAGGGTTTTAGCAAGTGGGGGCTTAGATGGAAAAGGTGGTAGTGAGAGTGATCTGCAGGGCAGGGGTCATAGGGAAGGTAGGCGGCTGCTGGCGGGCTTTAGCTTAGGCCTGGGCAGCAAAGAGGGGCCTAGAAAAGACTATACTGAGCAGGTAAATAAATGCGCAATTTGTTGTTCATGTGTGTCTGCACTTCTGTCTACTGTGTGTGTTTGTGTGTATGTTTATCTGCATGCGTGTAGCATGCGTGCCATTCTATCCGTATGGGCAGGATCTGCAATTGTTTTCAAATAGGTAGGTCCAGGTATGCAATTCAAAGAGACGCGCACTTCTACAACTGGGTGTTGCCTATTCTTTGACTTGAATATTAAGTTGCAACAGGTCATCTATCCTCTACTTATAAAAAGCTATCGCACTTGCCACTCCCTGTTTTTTTTGGTTGCTGTTTCACATTGTTCCTCCATTGATTGTGCACATCCAATGTATGCAGGTGCGCAATATGAACGCCGTGGGTGCGCTTATGATGAATCGCTGGACCATGCTCGAAGCTGTGGCCTACAGCCTTAACAAATATGCAGAGATGTGTGAATGGGAGCCGCTGCCAGAAGAGGGTTATACACGGGTAAGAGTCTGGCACAATTCTTTTTAGAACCGTGCTCGCTTTATTTCCTGCTCACGAATTTCAATGGGCCTCTCAAACATTCTTCAATTCAATCAATTATGTGCCTCGTTTCCTTGTTATATTGCAGGCAAGTTTTGTTGGCAACGTAGAATGGATTCCTATGGAGCTGCGCATGCAAGTGATGGACTCGTTGAACCAAGAAAGCAGTCTGAAGTGATCTTATGGCGAACGATGACAGGGCGTGCGAAGACGGGGCGTGCGAAGACGGGGCGTGCGATTGCGAGTTGTCAAAAATTGAACGCACAGCAGACCTGTCTTTGAGCGTACAGCGTACAGTGCTGATCTTTCTGTTAAACTTATTTAGGTATTATAAACTCGGAAAATTTGTTCGGCTGGATAGGTTAATATTCAGCGAGTTGTTGCATAAAGAGAGGGCGTGCCTGCAATCAACGTCACGACCACCTCCTCATAAGTTTTCCGATTCATATTCGTCAGTTCAGTTGAAACAATTTGCAAGTAAAATACACATTTGAAGTGGGGCGCATTCCCCAATAATCATATGAGTCAGCTGACTGGTTTTAAGTTGAGGCCTCAAGTGGCAATGCAGCACCAATCTTTCAGGCATAGCCCTGTTGCCAGAGCCGTGCATTCAGGGCGCACTGCATCCCATCTGTCTCGGCTGAGTGTGCGCAGAGTTCTTGCACGCCCGTCGGTGCCTGTAGCCGCATCAGCATCAGCATCTCATGTCCGGCCAGAATCCGAGGTTGCAGGCATGGAGCAGTTCTTAAACAAGCTGAAGTACAACCAGGATGGGCTACTGGCCGTCATCGTTCAGGTAGACTTGCACAGAACAGTTGTTTATATGACATGCACGAATGTTCATACATGCCTCAAAGACTAACAGTTTCGACCTTTATTCTGACACCAGCACGTCGACACTGGGGAAGTGCTCATGCAAGCCTTTGCGGACCGAGCTGCTCTGAACGAAACGTTGCAGACCAGGTGCGTGCGTCTGTTCCCTAATGTCAAGCCCTAACTCATGGATTGCAAAATGCAGTCCTACCAGCAATGCCTGCAGGCACAAAGCAGCATAATAAATCCTCCTACTTACGTATCACGTGTTTCCTGCCTGCCCAGGCTCGCAACCTTCTACAGCCGCTCACGGAAAGGCAGGTGGTGCAAGGGGGAGACCTCAGGAGCCTTCATTAACGTTCACAAGGTGTTGACTGTTTGTGCCCTTGCTACGACATACACTGCCTAGAACCCTGCAAGGTACAAGTGCCCAAACGCGTTTCCTGCGCTGGTGCCAAGCGTCGCATTGAGCACTAGTTATTGTCGCAGCAGGTGGTGCGTGTTTACTGAGAATATAGTTTATGTCCCACAGGTGTTTGCAGACTGTGACCGTGACTCCATCATCTACCTGGCAGATCCCATCGGTCCCTCGTGCCATACAGGTGCCAGGTGAGGATGTGCGCTCTTGCTTTAGAGACAGACTGTCAGTGTGAACGATCATCGTTCAAGTGATGTGCTCTTTGAAACTGGGACGCGTGAGATGTCGACTGAATTTTACTATTAGTCATACCACATATCACCTCCTTTGCGCTAAGCCTCCCACGGGAGATTAATGCCCACTGTCTTCAGAGCAGTTGCGGGTCACAAAAGCTGAAAAACTTGCAATAAAAATCAGCAGCTAATCAGCAGCAGCAAGCTTAGAAATTCGGCTAGGAAGATAGTGTGCGTCCCATGCGTGTACAATACAAGTTGTCCTTGCGTTCTTCTAAAGATATTGAATTGAAATCCCCATTAATAGCATACCTGTGTGTGTGGAGTTATCAACAAGGACTCTGGCTTGCCTGGCACCCTGAAACACACACACACACACACACACCTGTAACGCAATCAAAATAAAATACATCTGCTTCTTGCTTGCGCGCTTACCTACTTCATCGCAAGATTCACTTCCCTTTCAAACGCACTGGTGCAGGACGTGCTGGTTCTCAGAAACCAGCCTCAGCGCTCATGGGGTGCAGGAGGTAGGCGGAGACCACACGCACCACGGGAACCACTCCCCCCAAACCACCCTGCTCTCACTGGAGCGGACCATAGCAAATCGCAGGGAAGAGATGCAGCAGCCAAGTGGTGAGAAGAAGAGGGGGAGTGAAACAAGGCTCTGATGCCAGTACAGGGTGAAAGCAGAGTCGTAACCCACGTACCACTGTACCCTGCAGCTCAATTGATCCGTTGTTTAGGTTGATAATTGTTTGCAAGTCCGTAAGTCCGTGTGTGGAGGCTCATGTGCAAATGCAACGAAACAAGGATGCTTCGCAAGGGAACAGCGTGCCACTAACCCCCACAAACGATTTGTGTATATTTGTGTGTAATTTCCTGTATGCCAAGGCCTTTACAAACTCTTTTACAAGTCTCGTTTGTAAACCTGGCCAATAAGGTGAGGTCTTGTATGTATTGCAGAATAACTTGCTTACTATTAAAAAGTACAGATGCTGCTTCCAATCACCCGCTGGCAGTCCCCTGTCGCTCATAGTGACCTTTTCAAACGCATTTCTCTGATACTTTTGGTTGTGCAGAGGGGAAACCATCTTGGACAGCGAGGTTGTTGGGTAATCCGGAGCTGACGTGCAAAAAGGTAAGGTTTAGTTGGGTGCAGTTTGCATGCAAAAGTAGAGTTCATGTGCTCGTGCACTTGGCTAAGCCCAGCATTTCCACTCAATGTTTTTGTAAGCATTGAGGAGTTGACTTGCTGCTGGAAGCTAAATCCAAGGGAATCATATAAGCACTTATAGCACCCATGAAATGCCCATGTACTTCTGTAGGTCTTGAGTATCTATATGTTTCCTTAAGACTGTTTATTGAAATGGCGTGTGTACACTCTTTGCCCAGGTTCGAGAGGAAGCGGGAGAGCTATGCGAAACTCTTGAGAAGTCAGAGGGGAAAGAGCGTGCAGCAAGCGAGATGGCGGACCTACTGTACCATGCCATGGTTCTGTTAAACTTACAGGTCTGGTCTTTCTCACTTTTAACGCTTTTGTACCATGCCATGGTCCTGTTAAACTTACAGGTGTGGTCTTTCTCAATTTTAACGCTATTGTACCATGCCATGGTCCTATTAAACTTACAGGTGTGGTCTTTCTCACTTTTAATGCTGTACTAATGATTTTGAAATCAGATTTTGAAATTTACCTGTGTGCTCAGGAGGGTGCATTCCTCCTAACTTTTGGACGCCACGTGTCAAACCGAATAAGAACCAGATATTCGGAATCCTGGCATTGAGAGCTATCCAACGGTATATGTAAGGGTGGATAAATAGGGTGTCTGACTTTGCCAGCGAGGCTCGGCACTCGCTGGGGAGGCCGTAGCTGGAAATTACGGTTAGAAAATCTTTTTCTCAAACCTGCACGGATTGAGCCGAAAATTCATCAGTTGTTAGATTATGCATATTAATAAATATTACGGTGGAGATCGGGTGGAAAATATGGGCGTGTGAGCCAGGTAAATTTGGTTAGCGGTTACACCCCCTCCCAAAAGTGTTGCACACCCCTATTAACTCCTCCTGGTGTTATATAGTAATAAATGTTATTAATGAAAAGACTTGGTTTAAAATTTGGGCGTGTCAGCCAGGAAAATTCAGGTAATGAATAAATCAATTGCCCCTCCCCCCACACACAGCTGCACACTGCCTAATACTGCCCCATTAACCACGCTACTGCTGCTGCTGCTGCTACTGCTGCTGCCTATGCCTCTTCCTCTAGCATGTTGAGGCGCAAGTCCATGTCCTCCCTCTCCTTGCCACTCTCCTTGCCATTGCTGTGCACATAGATGATCTTGGAGCGCAGCTTGGTGTACAGCTGGCCCCAAGCTGACCAGTTGCGCTCGCAAGCACATGCAGTGGGGTGCATGCACAGCAGCTTGGCTGCAAACGCACGACAAGACTCGAAAGCCATGCATGCTTGCTCACCCAATAGCGCCACAGTTGACGCGGTTGATGGTTGGGGGGAGTGACAGTGCGCTCGCTGCTCTCTGACACTTTGCGCTGAGAGAGGTCGTGGGCCAACTCGCTGAGCTTAGGCGCAAAGGGCTGAAGCTTGGCATTGCTGCGTGCACCAGAAAGTAATGTAGATGGGCTTCAAATAGCTTGTGCACGTGTCTGCATGCAGAGTGTGCGTGCGCCCACGTGCATGCACGTGTGCTTTCTTGAAATGCCTTTCCGGCATGCTTCACACAAGGTTGCACTCATTTACGCACACTTGTCTTTAACACGTATATAAACATGCACCTGCAGCAATACCTACACAAAACCCACACATGCAGCCACCTCCATACCTGAGTTCAGCCTTGAGCTCTGCTACATCGTCGCCCGCAAGCTCAGTCAAGCACTCCTCTGCATTCTTCATACGATCCCACATACGTGCCTGCTGCTGCTGTTGTTGATGATGTGGAGTGGCACGCTGCTGTTGAAGAAAAAAGGCCCAAGTGCTCAATGGACTTCTCCTTGCCTGCCTTCAAGTCGTCCAACCGCTGCTGACTGAGCCCCAGGGCTTGCACACAGTTGTTGCTGCTGCTGGGCTGCATGGTGCTGCTGCTAGGGCCTGCTTCTGCTGCTGCTGGCTGCTCCTCCACAGGAATGAGCCCATTTTTCACACCCTCCCTGTACCCGCTGCAGTTCCTGCTCTTCAAGTGTGTCTTGCAGGCATTGGAGGGGTTGGAGGGGCTGAGGAATGTGTCGCAGCACTTGCACTGTAACTGGCAGATGACTTCAGAGTTCCCCTTCAAAGACACGAGCACCACGCCCACACACTGCCACCACCAGGTTCTACCCTTCTCTTTGCAGCCCTTGACGTGCTGGAAGACATCATCAGATGTTGGGGACTCTCCATTGTAGGACTGAGTGCCATGGATAACAGCCCTTTCCCCATCCAAGTCCATACACTTAAAATTTCCATCAGTCTGATATATTGTTGGCTTAAGTGAACTCGTTCATTTAATAAAATAAATTTTGGGGGATTTGGGGGGTTTCTGGGGAGATGGGGCTGATTCCCCCCAAAAATTGGACACCCTCGCTGGCCGACGAGTGTCTTCCACACCGGGAAAGAGGTCATGACCCACCCTTAGGTATATGTATGGGTCCAATCGGGGGAGGGGGGGGTCAGGGGGGGTCGGAGTTTTTGGGAGACCCCCTCCAGAATATTTCTGAGGCATTTAATCGAAAATATAAATATATATTCGGAACCCTCAGCTCAAGAGCTGTCGATTGGCATCCTCTTTGAGGAAATTGGTTGAAACAGGGGGTCACTTTGGCCAGTTGAAGTTGTAGTGTTTCAAATGGCATAAGTAGTGTCAGCATGAATGACCTCAAGTGCACCTACTGCCCAAGGGAGTTCAGCAATAGGTTCAACAGAGATAAGCATGCAGCAGCCTGCCACAAGTTAGGGGGCAGCAGCAGTGCGTCGTGTGCAAGGCCATGGTGATGCTGGGTAGCATGCGAGAGCATGTGGGCTTGCACATCCTGCAAGGGCATGTGGACGGTGACTTATGCGGGTTCTGCGGCGGCACCTCATGCACCCCAGTCCTCAACGCAAATTAGCAGGCAAGCCAGCCTGGTGGCTGCCCTGCCTACACCAAGTTCTCCTCTGGGTCGTGCAAGAAGGACAGGGCAGTCTGCAACAACCACGTTGTAGAGTGCCCTGAGTGCATGCTGGTGGTGTGGTTGTATGGCATGGCGGCACACTACTCAGCCAAGCACCCGCAGCAGCCTCAGCCCTTGCCCGCTGTCAAGGAGGGAAGCAAGGAGGCCAAGTACATGGCAAACCTGGCAAGGAGGGTGCAGCTCCCCTAGTTGGTGTTACATCTAGGGGGGCAGAACTGAACTGCCAACTGCTGAGCGACCGCTTCAAACTTGTTTTTGCCCCACAGTGTGGCAGGATTTTATTTCCAGGTCTTCAATTGCATGCAGATGGATGCGGAATCTGAAAAGGAGCAGATTGGTACCAATTTTACAAAAAAATCCGCAAGGCGTCTGCGTGGCTTTTTTCCCAAATCATGTTTATAAAAAGGAATTTAACCCATTCAATCTATCATTTAGTTGTGTTGGCTTGACACCACTGGGATGCACTCATGGACTTGTCTTCACAAAAATTTTTAGGCTTGGATCTTGAAATGATGTTTGCTGTATCCGAATTTTGGAGCAAGACACTGTTGTTTCCATGCATTATCAGCGTGTAATTAAGCACGACCGTTGCTTCCAGACGATAGGCAGCCATCTTCCTACTGTGACAAAAAAATAAATACACAAGGCATTGATGCTCACACATTTCTATGCACCAAAACTGCTTAACAGGGTGTGCCAATGGAGGATGTGTTGCGCGAGCTACGGAGGAGAGAAGGAGTTTCCGGAGTTGTAGAAAAGGCGTCACGACCACAGAAGCTGCAATAGCCTCCAGCACACATAGACCGTACACCACTTCTGTGATTTGCATTCGGTTTTGGTTCAGAATGTAAAACGTCCCTATCCATCATGATCCATTTTATGTTGAATATTCCTTCACGCTATTCCTTGAGCAATGTCGGATGTCTTGAAATGCCACAGCATGCGTTGCATGGGACCTATCTTTTCTCAACACCAAATTCTTTCACTCTGCGTTTAGCTAGCTGCATTCAAGGCGGCCTCAAAGCATCGGACGCAGCATGGTGTAAGTTCTGCTTGTCAACAACATTCCCAGGTGGGTGAAAAATAGGGTAAGGGTAAGGGTAAGGGTTACACAGCTATATCCGCCAGCGAGGGCAGTTGAGCTATAGCAAAAAAAAGGCAGCTTCAAGAAGAGAAAGAGGCCAGACTGAACAAGACACCAGAAAAAGAAGCTAGA